>Ga0099364_10009908_pt1 | contig 13179 bp, 15 predicted proteins | sample TergutTh196P3_FD_73070 | JGI IMG/M metagenome (GOLD analysis project Ga0099364, IMG submission 73070) | Microcerotermes parvus P3 segment gut microbial communities from Pointe-Noire, Republic of the Congo - Th196 P3 | ecosystem: Host-associated > Arthropoda: Insects > Digestive system > Gut ...
GAGTCATGGATGCAGTAAAACAAAGATTGTTTAGACCGCCGCAGTCGGTCGCAGCAGACGCGAAGCGGCTTTGAAAAAAATGGGCGAAAGCTCATTTTTTTGACCGGGGGTTTGGGGGCAAGTTTGCCACCAACAAGACGGATGGTGACTAGCATTTTGGAACAAAATGCAGTCACCATCTATTGCTTGCCAAAACGGAATCGGGCGTTTTGGGCGATTTGCGGAAATGACAATTATCACGCCACCCATGCGTAGCCCATCATGGCTTGGTCAACGATATGCTGATACACGCGGTCGCTCTTTGCCGCAAAAATATCACGGTCATAAGATTCCGGCAAGGCATCGTTCAAGCAACTTCTAATGGCTGCGCGGACTCGCTCTTTAGGTTTCGCGTCATTCTGCCAGCCTACAACGAACAATTCGCCCTTTCTGCGCTTTAGCGGCTTTCGTCCGTCCGTCTATTGGCTTTGTGGCATCTTTGGGTATGAGCCAAACCTTGCCTCCGAGCCGCTGAGCGCCTTGAACTTGACCATTGACACATAATACTTGTACACGCCGTTCCGATATCCCCCATAACTCTCCGGCTTGTTTAGGTGTAATATAATCCATATCGTCACGACTCCCTCCGATTCGACATTCTCATTGAATTATACAACGAATAAGCGAATAATACAAGGGGCTAATGGAAATTCCCGACTCTTTTTTGAGCAGAGTGTGTTACATCTTTACAATACGCTCAAAACGCTCAAACTTGGGCGCGTCCGAATTGAATCTAAAATTGGATTCAGTAATTCAGCGAGCGCAAATTTGCGTCGTTGACGGCTAACCAAAAATAGATTCATGTCTAATGCCCCCAAAGTTGAGGGCATTACCACCGCACCCAATGAACAAATCCGAACCCGTCGCCCACCGGGATTATCGGTGAACGTTGGGGTTCGGATTTATCACAAAATGGCGGAGAAGGAGGGATTTGAACCCTCGCACGCTTTTTACACGCCTACTCCCTTAGCAGGGGAGCCCCTTCGGCCACTTGGGTACTTCTCCGGGTAGTATTTTTTGTTATCGAACGGGTTTGCGGCGCAAACTGTCTGCCATGTTGGCTATGCCAGTTTAGCGCCTTTTGATAAAAATGTCAAGAGCGTTGTTGATCGTGTGCATCTGAGCATAATTCTGAAAGCTAATGTTCACACCTTTGCGCTCGGAATGGCCACCCCTCACCGGATGTGACTTGTAACTTCCGAGTTACACGGCCTATAGCTTCAATTGTCGCTGTACCGCGCGCGGGCGCCGCCAATGAATTTTGGCCTTGTGCTTGCGGAAACCACTGCGGCTTTGCCGATATATTTTGTTTCCAGCCGGAGCGGCGCCGCCACTTTCTTCAGGTGCATCCCTATCAGCGTCCCGCCAATGTCAATTCCGGCGTCCGCCTTTATTTCTTCAATGGCGACCGGGTCTTGAAAACCTGCGTACGCAGCGGCCGCAAAGGCTCCCCCCGCTTCCGGCACCGGAACCGCGTTTACTATCTCCCAGTCTGCGGCAACCGCCCGCTCGACTATTATAGCCCTGTTCAAATGCTCACAGCACTGCGCGGCCAGAAACACGCCCCGCTCATTAAAAATGCCGCTGAGCGCATCAAACACCGCAGCGCCTATTTCCGCGCTGGGCTCTGTGCCGATGCCTCTCCCTGCGATCTCGCTCGTAGAACAGCCGGCTACAACGACCATCCCCGCCTTAAGCCCGGCTTTTTCGCATAATTCCATTGCTGCCATACGCGCTGTTTTTTTGATATCTTCAATTATCAAAAAGCCACCTACTTGTCAAATGTAATATTGTCAATCCCGTTTTGCTCAAATTCCTCAATGTATTCATCAATACGGCTGGTCAGTTCACTTAGGTTTTCCGGACCGATAGGTTCAAAATCCATATCACGGCGCGCCAGTTCCTCGGCCAATATTTCGAAAAAGATCGAATCCTCATAATCGGCTATGGCCTCGTGAATCCCGCCATTTTCAAACGCTTCTGACGGCCTTGCGGTCCCATCGCTGAAATCAACCAAAGCTGTCATATCGCATGACAGGCAGTATGAGAATATGCGGCTTTCGACTTTATCATAGTCCGTAAAGCGATCCGCACCCCGCGTTGAGTTCAGCACCCAGTTGCCAATATAGGCCATATCCAGAAGACGCCTGAATTCCAGCTCTGTAAGTTCGATTTTCATAACACCCTCCTATGAGCTCCTACATCCTAGAGATTATTTTTATATTCTTTTGCGGCCGCAAGCTGCTCCGCCGCGCTTTCAAGCGTTGCCGCCGTGATGTTCTCTCCCCCGGTCAGGCGGGCTATCTCTTTTTTTCTGCCCTCAAGGTCAAGCTCGCTGACATGCGTATATGTCCTGCCTCCGCTGACATTTTTCCGTATTTCAAAGTGAGTGTCCGCCATGACGGCAAGCTGCGGCAGATGTGTCACGCATAGCACCTGGCGATTGCGTGCCAGCTTCGCCAGCTTTTCACCGACCCGCTGGGCCGCAACTCCGGAAACACCTGCGTCAACCTCGTCAAAAACTGCCGTACCGGTATCCTGTCCGCTGCTCAGCACGTTTTTCAAAGCGAGCATTATCCTTGCAAGTTCTCCGCCGGAAGCAATGCGGCTTATCCTCCCCGGCGCCTCCCCCGCATTTGCCGACATTAGAAATCGCGCCTCGTCGCACCCGTCGGCGCATAGTCCGTACTCGGCTTGTACCGCGGTGAATTCAACCATGAATACGACGCCCGGCATGCTGAGCTGCGAAAGTTCGCCCATTATCCGCTTTTGAAGCTTTTCGGCAGTGGTTTTCCGCATGTCAGACAACTTTCCGGCGCGGCCGCGCGCCTCTTGCAGACAGGCCTCAAGCTCAGCTTCCAGCTTTATAAGTTTATTTTCTGAGTCCTCTATGTCGGATAGCTCCGCAGCGCCCCGTTCCATGTACGCCAGGGCTTCCTCCTCACCCCCGTACTTGCGTTCAATACGTTTCAACACGTCCAGGCGCGCCTCCAGTTCGTCCAGCTCCCCCGGCGTGTATTCCAAATTAGCCCGAAAATCACGCAGCTCGTCTGATATATCCTGCGCCGCGTACTTTAAGTCATTCAACCGGCTGCACACATCCTGCAAAAGTCCGTCAGAATACCGCGCGGCGTGTTCCATCTGCTCCTGTGCCTGAGTAATCTGCGCGATTGCGCCGTCCGCCCTGTCTCCGCCGTACAGCGCCTCAAAGGCGGTCTCGGCAGCCTCGGTCAGCTTTGAGGCGTTCAACAAAAGCTCCCGCCTGGACGACAGTTCGCCCATCTCTCCGACCCTTATTTTCGCTCTCCGGATTTCTTCGATTTGATGTTTCAGGGCGTCAACGCGGCGCTCTTTTTCACTTTCGTCCATTGAAAGCTTTTCGATTTCTGCCTTTTTCCGGATAAGCTTACCATATGAATCCTTAAACGCGTCCAGTAGGCCCCCATGATTGCCGAAGGAGTCGAGATACGCTATGTGCGCGCCCTCGTCAAGCAGCTTTCTGCCGTCGTTCTGCCCGTGGATGTCAATGAGATGCGCGCCCAACTCGCGCAGCTGCGCCGCCGGCGCCGGCGAGCCGTTTACGCGGCAGAGGCTTTTTCCGTCCGCCGATATTTTACGCGATATAAAAACCTCGCCGCCCTCGTCAGGCTCAATGCCGTTATCCATTAGCCATGTGCCGCCCGGGTTTGAAAAAACGGCGGTCACGGAAGCCGAGTCCGCGCCGGTTCTGATAATATCGCGCGAAGTCCTCCCGCCTGCCACGGCGGACAATGCGTCAATAACGATAGATTTTCCCGCGCCTGTTTCACCCGTCAAAACATTCAGTCCGGATGCAAATTCTATTTCAGCCTGCTCGATTACGGCAATATTTTCAATATGAAGTAACTTCAGCACTAAGCATCCCCCTTTCCTTTGGGCGAGTCCGATAGATAATCGTCAACATGCCCTATGCGGACACCTTTCCTGCACATCTGCGCCAGTATCTCATGAAAAAGAGCAACTATTTAAGCATGAGTTCTATTTCTTTGCAAAATTGCACAGCATCCGCAGTATCGCTCATAGCTAGAAAGCCTGTGTCGTCACCCGCGATAGAACCCATCAAATTCTTTATCCCCATTGCGTCGATAGCGCTGCAAGCTGCCGAGGCAAGGCCGGGCAGAGTCTTAATCACGACAATGTTCCGGGCGTTTGCATATGAAGTCACGCTCTCTTTAAAAATCGCCTTCAGGCGTGCCATATGGTTTTGCGTTTCCTGGCTGCCGCTCACGACGTACCTGTAGACTCCGCCCGGCGTCAGCTCCTTGACCAGGTGCAATGCCTTGACATCCCTCGAAACCGTGGCTTGCGTACTCTCTATCCCCAGTTTCGCAAGCTCTTCGATCAACTGGTTTTGCGTCTCAATGTCATTTAGCTCGATTAATTGCAAGACAGCGTCCTGGCGCTCTTTTTTCATGGTTTCTCCCCCAGTTTTTCACTGACTTTCTGATAGAAGCTCCTTTTTGACATACGCACTAGGCGCGTGTCCTTCCCGGATCTGCGCACGTTGACTATGTCCCCGCTTTGAATTCTAATATGCTCGCAGCCATCGACAGAAATATACACCGGATTTCTCTTCTTAAAGCCTATTTCAATTGACACGCGCCTGTCTGATACCAGCACATATGGTTTTGCTTCAAGCACATGCGCACAGATCGGCGTCACAATTATGTTTTGCGCCGACGGCTCGACAATCGGCCCGCCCGCCGCCATTGAGTACGCGGTCGAACCGGTCGGCGTCGCGACGACCGCCCCATCGCCTGAAAACTGGGAAATCTTCTGGCCGTCCCCAAACAGCGTAAGGTCAATGATCTTGTTGTCCCCCCTGATAACTACGTCGTTGAGCGCGAAATCCCTGTAAATCGTCTCGCCGTCACGCAGCATTTCCACATCCAGCATCATGCGGCGCTCTATTTCATACCTTTCCTCCGCCACAGACCCGATTATTTCGATATCCCCCGTCTCAAGCTCGGCCATAAAGCCCTTGCCGCCCATATTGACGCCAAGGATCGGCACACCTCTGTCCGCCGCCGCCCGCGCGGCGCGCAGAATCGTGCCGTCGCCACCGAAAGTGATAATCATTTCCGCAATGGAAATAACACACTCAAGCTCCGCCGCCTCAAATCCCGGCGGCGTACCGGCAGTGGCGGCGCCATCGCCGTAGTACGGGCAAAAAACAACTTTCTTGCCGCATTTCTTTAGTATTTCCCAAACCTTGCGCGACACTTCAAATCCGGTATCACGATCCGCATTTGGGTAGAGTATTATCGTATCACTTTTCACTAACCAAACTCCTCGCGTGATTTCATAACGGCCGCACCCGTGTCTACAGCCACGCTTGTACCTTGGCGGCACAGCCAGCCAAGAAATTCAATGTTCCCTTCCGGGCCTTTGAGAGGCGAATGCGTCAGCCCTCTGATGCGAAATCCCGCCCTGTGGGCATTATCCAAAAAAGCGTCCAGTACTTCTTTATGTATCTGCGGGTCCCGCACGACTCCCTTTTTTCCGACTTTCCCGCGGCCCGCTTCAAACTGCGGCTTAATCAGGCATAGGGCCTGCCCCTCTTCCGTAAGCAGCCCGTGGACGACCGGCAGGACAAGGGCAAGTGAAATAAATGATACGTCGAGAACCGCAATATCCGGCCTTGTAGCGAACATATCGGCAGTCACATGGCGGATATTCGTCCGCTCCATCGTAATGACCCTGGGATCGTTTCTGACACTCCACGCGAGCTGCCCATAGCCGACGTCCACAGCATACACCAGCCTCGCGCCGTTTTTCAGAAGGCAGTCCGTAAATCCGCCGGTTCCGGCCCCGCAGTCAATGCATACTCTGCCCTCCGGGGACACTCCAAAATATTTAAGCGCCTTTTCCAGCTTCAGCCCGCCCCGGCCGGCATATCCCAAAACGCCGCGAACCTCGATGGAAACATCGGAACCGACTTGCATACCCGGCTTTTCCGCTTTGCTGCCGTCAACATAGACATTTCCGCTCATAACTACGGCCTTCGCGCGTTCGCGGCTCTCAAACAGCCCGCGCTCAAACATCAACGCGTCAAGCCGGCTCTTACTCATACCTCCAGCTCTTTTCTTATCGCCGCGCAGACGCCGCCCGCGTCAATCCCGCAGAGCTTGCGCAGCTCGCCAATCTCTCCGCATGGGACAAAAGCATCCCCAATGTTAAGAAGTATGACGCTTTTCGGGCTTTCCTTTTTTTCGGCAAGCCGCGCCGCTATGCTCTCGCCAACCGAGCCGCGGCCGATGCACTCTTCAAGCACAAGCAGCCTCCCCGTTTTTGCCAGGGAACCCGCTATAGTGTCCATATCTATCGGGCTGATTGAGCCTAGTTTGACTATCTCGGCTGAAATACCTTCACCGGCAAGCGTTTCAGCGGCTTCAAGGGCGGTATTGATATTCACCCCGTATGTGACCAGCGTAATATCGCTTCCTCCGCGCATTATTTTGGATTTATCCGCCCCTCCGCCGGCATACGCGCCTTCACCGCCTCGGGGGTATCTCACCGCGACAGGCCCGTCAACGTCCTCAACGGCGAAGCGGAGCATATCGCGAAGTTCGGCAAAGCTTGCCGGGCAAAGTACAGTCATGCCCGGAACGGAGCAGAGAAAGGCAACATCGAATACCCCCTGATGCGTCTCCCCGTCCCCGGGGACCAAGCCCGCCCTATCGACAGCGAAAACAACATGCAAACCGCCTATCGCCGAGTCATGAATAAGCATATCGTAAGAACGCTGCAAAAAAGAAGAATACACCGCGAAAACCGGTATCGCGCCCCGCGAGGCCATACCCGCCGCCATCACTGCGGCATGCCCCTCCGCTATCCCAACGTCAAAGAACCTGTCTTTAAAGCGCGCCGCAAAGCCGGTGAGACCTGTACCGAGCGTCATTGACGCCGTTATCGTGCAGATTTTGGAATTATGCTCGGCAAGCCTCATGATCTCTTCGCCGAATACTGACGAAAACGTCCCTTCGGCGTCGTCCTTCACTCCCTCAATATGGTCAAACGGAGAGACGCCGTGGTATTCCTCCGGGTATTGCTCAGAGTGCTGATATCCCCTGCCCTTTTGCGTAATCACATGGACGACCACCGGCTCGCCCAGCCGTTTTGCCCACTCGAGCGCCCCGGCGATACGGTCAATGTCGTGGCCATTAATTGGGCCGATATATTGCAGCCCCATATCCTCAAACATGCTGCAATGGAGAAGGGCCTCCTTGATCATAGTTTTAACGCTGTGCGTGAATTTATATATAGCGCTCCCGCCCGGCAGTATCTCCATCAGCCGCCTGTACCGCTTTTTGAACCTTGCGTATGAGGGCCTCATCCTTTGACGCGACAGATAGCGCGCCACACCGCCCACATTGCCGTTAATCGACATGCCGTTGTCGTTGAGAATAATCACCATCGGCTCCCCGGATTCGCCCGCGTCTGCCAGGCCCTCATAGGCAAGCCCGCCGGTCAGCGCCCCGTCTCCCAGTAACGCTACAACGGAATAGCCCCCCCGCAGCAGCGTCCTCGCCCGCGCTATGCCAAGCGCCGCCGATATGGAGGTCGAGGCATGCCCGGCGACAAAGGCGTCGTGAAAGCTTTCTGAAGGTTTGGAAAACCCCGACAATCCGCCAAACTGCCTCAGCGTGTCAAATTCACCTTTTCTGCCCGTCAGCAGCTTATGAACATAGCACTGGTGCCCTACGTCGAAAACCAGCCTGTCTTTCGCTGTGTCAAAAACCCTGTGAATTGCCACCGTCAGCTCGACTACTCCCAGATTCGAGGCTAAATGGCCGCCTGTCTTCGAGACGCTCCTGACCATAAAATCGCGAATCTCACAGCACAGCCCGTCAAGCCTGTCGGCCGGAAGCGCCTTTACATCGGCAGGAGAATCAATACTTTCCAAAATACTCAATGACTTAAAACCCTCATTTTTTGTCATTCCCTGCGCAGCGATAAGTGGTCATAACACACATCAGTTTTCCAACCTTGAGCACGATCGCGGTACTGTAATTTAACGCATAGGTTTTGCCTACTGCTTTTCCGCCGATCGTCAAGCCGGTTACGGCGCCCGAAACCAACAGTTGAATCAGGAAGTTTTCCGCACTGAAGCTCTGCATAAGCCGAGCGGCAACAAGCGCCGCCGTTGCCCCGCTGACGATCCCCGTAACATCGCCCACAACGTCGCTGCAAAAGCTGGTGGCCTTGTCCGCGTTTTTCAACAGCCGCAGAGACTCCGCCGCGCCTCGTTCGCGATGAGCCGCCATTGAATGAAACGGGATTTCCGAAGCGGTCACAATCGCAAGCCCAATAATATCAAACACTATCCCGACGGCGATGAACGCTGCCAGAATAATAAATGCAACGGCGTATCCGGCCCGCCCGAGGATTTCCGTGGAAGCAATGGTAAAAGCCATCGACGCCGCAACGCTGATCAGCACGATTTTAAGAACCCATTTGACGTTAGTTTTCTTTTTCATTCCGCTCCGACGACGCAGCAGCAGGCGGAGTAAATCTTACGGCATAAGGTCGGGCAGGCTTTCCCCCGCAGATACCTCCCGTTGCCGGCCAGGCGGTTCCCCATTAAACCCGCGTCCGGAGCGTTGCCTGAGAGGCTGTCTGACAGCCCCTTACTCCGTTGCCCGATTGCCACTAAGTCCGTACTGTAATCCTCCGCCTGCCCCGGAGCCAACCGCCCCGGACAGCCTAGGTGTTTTCCACTGCAGTCCATCCGTCTCTTAGCCTCTTTTGCAGAAAATATTTCAAGAGCATACGCGCCGCCGTTATGGCCATAACAACAACGCGCGGTTAATCTATCCGCATTTGCCACTCAAGGCAGGCTACACTGCACACAGCACTAAGAACGAAGTGTTCCAGGCTTTCGCCCGGGAGATTGGAGCCCTATACCCGATGTATATTTGAACACAGGCTCCCTCCCTAACGCACCGCAATGCAGGTTCAAGCCTGATTCGTACAGGCTCGGTGTGAGGGGATAACCCCTGCGCCGTCCCGCACAAGATCAGGTCTCCACGTGAACAGGGTCGGATTCCCCATGCCATTGGCGGATCGCCCTGAATACGCAACCGCAATGAAATTCCATCATTGCGATTCCCCCCAGCACCCACCCCAAACTGGGCGTTCAAAGCAGACACAAGGGGTTTCACAGATATGCCCTTCAAAGGATTTTTAGGCCCTTCCTGATAGACGGGAGGATCTGACTAGGATACTGCGCCGCTGTGCATAGTATATTAACAAGTTCCGGTCAAATAATCAATAGAAATCTTAATAATTAACCGGCTCTTTCCGCAAGGCTTTTTGCCAGCCATATCAGAAATTCGGCGTCGTCAAGCCTGCCTTCGAGCGCCGATACCGCTTTTTCTGTCTCCAGGCGTATAATCTCTTCGCACCGGTCTATCCCCAGAATTAAAGCAAAAGTTGACTTGTCGTTTTTCATGTCCGAGCCTGTGGGCTTTCCAATTTCCTCCGCCGTTGCGGTTTGATCCAAAATATCGTCACGCACCTGAAACGCGAGTCCGACCGAAAGAGCGTATTGTCCCGCCGCCGCAATGATTTCGGGCGCCCCACCGGCCGCAAGGACGCCAATCCTGGCGGAGGCTGAAATAAGGGCCGACGTTTTCAGCCTGTGAGTTTCTTCAATCTTGCTCAATTCCGCCCGTTCTTCCCGCATATCAAGATACTGCCCTCCGCAGATGCCGTGCGCCCCGGCAGCTTCCGCTAAGATTTGCGCCATTTCGGCAACAATGGCCGGGGGCAAATCGGATTTTAGCAAAGTTTCAAAGGCCGCCGCCTGCAAAGCGTCGCCCGCGAGCGTCGCGGTAAATACGCCGTATTCTTTGTGGTTCGACGGCATTCCGCGCCGCAAATCATCGTCATCCATGCAGGGCAGGTCGTCATGGATGAGTGAATATGTATGCAGCATCTCAATAGCGCAAGCCGCGTCCAGGGCTTTTTCCATATCGCCCCCGGCCGCTTCACAGAATTTCAGGCATATAACCGGCCTGACCCGCTTCCCTCCGGCGAGCAGGCTGTAGCGCATTGACTCTAAAAGCATTTTATAAGGGTATTCCCCAATGAAAAAACTGTCGAGCCTATCTTCGACAAGAACCCGGCAGCGTTCATACTCCGCTTTCATATCGCGCATATCATTCTTCATCAAAGCTGAGTTCCTCCGGCCGGCCATCCTCGCCTTTTTGAAGGCGCACTACCTTCTGCTCAGCCTCGTCGAGCATTTTGCCGCAGGTTTTAATGAGCTTCGCGCCTTCCTCAAATAGCGCAAGGGACTTATCCAGCGGCGCGTCCCCCCTCTCAAGCAATTTAACTATCTCATCAATCCGTGCGGCGGACTCCTCGAAAGTCATTTTTCGTTTCTTTTCCATATTGCCCCCTATTCAACAACGCAATTGATCTCGTCTTTTTTAAGCCGCACTGTGAGCTTGTCTCCGGGTTTTACGTCTGTTGATTTTTTTATCACTGCCCCGGCTTCGTTTCTGGCTATCGCATATCCCCGGCCCAGGACTTTTAGCGGGCTCATCGCGTCGAGTGCTGCGGCGAGCCTTGCGTATTTTTCCCGGTCTGTGTATATTTTTCGCTGCATAGCTATAAGCAGCCTGTCCTGGGAGTGGTCAATACGCTGACGCCTGTCGTCTAAATAATTCTTCGGACTCTGCAGTACGCGCCTGTTCGAAAGCTCGTCCAAGCGCTGCCGCCGCCTGGTCAGCTCACGGCCGATTGTCTGCCGCACCCTGGTATCCGCCGCTGCCAGCGCGTCCCGCGCCTCATTAATATCCGGCACGGCGATCTCTGCCGCGTTTGACGGCGTAGCGGCGCGCATGTCGGCAACGAAATCGGATATGGTTACGTCCGGTTCATGCCCGACGGCGGAGATTACGGGGATTTCCGACTCAAATATCGCCCTCGCGACCCGCTCGTCGTTAAAGGCCTGCAAATCCTCTATTGAACCTCCTCCGCGCCCTGTGATAACAAGGTCCGCGACATTGTTGGCGTTTGCGTACTTGATAGCCGTGGCAATTTCCATCGGCGCTTCAATGCCCTGTACCCGGACGGGCATTATAATGACCTTCGTCATTGGCCAGCGCATACGCAAAACTCTGATTATGTCGCGCACCGCAGCCCCGGCGGAGGATGTTATAACCGCTATTGCCGCCGGATAACGCGGCAGCGGCTTTTTATGCCGCTCATCGAACAGGCCCTCTTTCAGCAGCTTTTCTTTTAGCTGCTCAAAAGCAACGTACAAATCGCCGACCCCGTCCGGCGTCAGCTCGTTTACATAAAGCTGGTAGACCCCGTCCCTCGGGTACACAGCCACCTTGCCATAGGCGATGACGCTCATCCCGTTTTCCGGCCGAAAGCGCAGCTTTGACGCGCTACTTTTAAACATGACGCAGCGCAGCGCGCCCTCCGTGTCTTTCATCGTAAAATAGTGGTGGCCCGACGGATACATTCTATAGTTCGACAATTCCCCCCTGACACGAAGGCCGGCGAGGATATCGTCCAAATCCAGCAAATCTTTTATGTAGCCGTTCAGCTCACTGACTGAGAAAATATTATCAACCATTAACGCTCTTTTCCGCCCTGATAAAGCTTCCCAGCACACCGTTAATAAACGATACCGTTTCAGGCGGTTCATATTGCTTCGCAAGTTCAACCGCCTCGTTAATTGCAGCGCTGTCAGGCACATCCGGCATGTAAAGCGCCTCGAACATCGCCGTTTTCATTATCGCGGCAGCCGTTCTGGATATCCTTCCGAATTTCCAGCCCACGGCATACTTGTCAATATAGCCGTCAAGCTCCGCCCCATGTTCAAAAACGCCTGTAACAAGACGGGTAATATACTCAAGCTGAGCAGCGTCGGGGCTGTCAAAATATAGCTTGTCCTCAGTCTTAAGCGTTGAGTAGTATCCGTCTTCAAAAACGGTTGACAGGAGTTCCCCGGGATCCGAGGGGTTTTCGGCAAGCCCGAAGTTCAGCCTGACCGCAACTTCCCTTGCCGCGGTTCTGGTCAAGCCTTTGCCTTCTTCAGGGCAATTCCGCAAATGTTAACGTTCACCTCGACAACCTTGACCCCCACAGCGGATTCTACCGCAGAAATCACGGCCTTCTGCACCGCAGCGCCTACCTCGTTGACGGGAACGCCCATCTCAGCCATAATCTGCACGTCGATCTTGACGTCCTCGCCTTCGATGCAGAGCTTGACGCCCTTTGAAAGCCCTTTTCTGCCGTTAACGCTGGTGAGTTCCCTGCTGCGCGCTATAAAAAGCCCGTGGACGCCCTCAACCTCAATGGCCGCCGTTGCCGCGATAACGGAAATGACTTCCTCAGAAATGCTGACGCTGCCCTTTTCATCCGAATTCTTAATATATCCTTTGTTTTCCGACATTTTTCCCAACACTCCTAACAGTTATATATTCGCTGAGGATTATATCACACATCCACGGTAAAAAAAAGACATAAAGTAGCAAAAACAGGGCAATCGCATAAAAACGTATTTATCGTCAAAATGCGCAAACCTCTGTAGGGACTGTCGCCCTCGACCGTCCGAAAACAGGCGGGTTTTGCGCATAGCGGACGACCGAGGGCGTTCGTCCTACGTGTGCCGTCGAAAACATTGTGCAATTTGCTATCTTGCGATTGCCCTGCCAGACCTATGATACGCCTTGTCATTGCGCGCGTATTGTGATAGTATTTACTCATATTCATGCAAGGGGATTGTTTATGATGCGCAGATTCAATGTAACCGGGATATGTGTGCCCGAGAAGAACTATATGGTTGACATCAGCGGGAAAATTGAGAAGATAAGGAAGCTGGTGGATGACCAGTGTTACTTCACGATAAACCGCGCAAGACAGTATGGCAAGAGCACCACTTTGTCTTGCCTTGAAAGAGAGCTGCTGGATGATTATCTGGTAGTTTCGGTTAGCTTTGAGGGGCTTGGTATTGTCAGCTTTGAATCGGAGGCGAACTTTTGCCGGGCTTTTCTTGAAATTATACGCAAAGCGCTCCGGTTTTCAGACGCTTCGGAAGATTGCAAAAAAAGATGGGCAGACCCGAATGTCGCATCA
>Ga0099364_10009909_pt1 | contig 13177 bp, 8 predicted proteins | sample TergutTh196P3_FD_73070 | JGI IMG/M metagenome (GOLD analysis project Ga0099364, IMG submission 73070) | Microcerotermes parvus P3 segment gut microbial communities from Pointe-Noire, Republic of the Congo - Th196 P3 | ecosystem: Host-associated > Arthropoda: Insects > Digestive system > Gut ...
ATACATATGTCAACGGCACGATGTATCCACGAGGGCAAACCATAACTCTGACTGCCGGGGATCAAGTATGGCACAGAGCTACAGCTAAAAAAGCGGCAACGGCGAGGCAGACGGTGGGGTAAAACACCACGCATCACAAATATTACCTTAATATATAGGCAGCTTTAGGGGAACTTATAGCCCTGGGGGGATTATTTGTGCCCGATGTAAAAAATATAGGGAATTCTTCACCTGAGGCTGTGTATTGGCCCCTGACCCGAGACAAAAGTGCTTCGGTAAGAGCCGGTGCCTGCCAGGCTTTATCTAAAAGTAAGGAATACAAAAGCATTGAGGCTCTGCAAAGAGTTTTGCTGAAGGATAAAAGCCCGCTCGTCAAGGGTTATGCCGTGCTTGCATTGACAGACTCCGGGATGTGCCGCAGAAAAAAATATGCCAAGGAAATTGTGAGCTTATTTACCTTGCGCTATGATGCCGAGCCCTCCGACTGGGTAAGAACAATCCTGCTGGAAGGGTTAATACGTTTAGGCGACCTCTCCCGGTTTCCCGATTTAGAGTGCGGACTTTATCATAACGAATACAGGATACGCCTGATGACTGTTTCGGCAATGGGGGTTTTATCTCAAAAATATCCGAAATTAACCCCTGAGGTATGCCGGCTGCTCAACGGAATTTCCGGAGCCGAAAAACACCCTGATGTCAAGAAAAAAATCAATCAATGGCTGTCAACGCTTGGTATAGCCTAACTCATCAAGTATTTCCTGTGGAACATCCTTGTTTGACCTGTTGATTCTCTGCATAACATTCAGTAAATGGCGTACGCGCTTTTGCTGTATGATATTATAACGGTTGAGCATGTCAATGTAGCGCGGATTTTTCGATAATTTTTCTCTTATATCCGCCGGAAACGGACAATGGCTGACCATCATCATAATAACCTGCTTATTAAGGCGCGGTACACCATTTGATTCATACAGGATCCAATCGGTATAGTTTGATATAAAGACATTTTTATAGTTCTTACCGGCACGCATAAGCTCATTCTTGATATTTTCCTTGGCTTCAGCGGAGAGACTGCGATTAGTCTTGTAAAATTGCAGATAATCGCAAAATCCACTGGTGATAGACGGCACGGCAACGTCATTCCAATGAACACCATGGATTCTTTTACACATTTCCCATCGGAATTCGGCCGTCATGCGTATAACCATAGTCTTCAAATCAGCCTCTAAGAAAATGGGTAAAAACATACGTCCGGGCGTGTCACGCCTTCTGCCTTCTATTTCCTGCCACATAGAACCACGCATACCTACATTGGGCATAAGTATAAAATCAGGTCGTATTTCACGGTGCAAAATTTCATTACTAACGCCGCATAGAGGGTTTGAATAAAATGCTTCGCGGCAATAGGCTGAAAAATCAATGGCGCATACCTCGTCAAGTGCTTTCTTGACCGCTCCATGCTCAATCAATGAAGCATCGAGGTGACGCTGCACGTTATGACCAGAAAATAATGGACAATAGGTCGAAATGCGCCCGAATGTAATCTTGTTAGCAAGCGGAAATACATTTTTAATTTCAAATTTGAGCTTTTCCTCTTGATCGTTAAGAAGACCGTCAATATCTTCGGGGGTTATCCTTCCCATTTTTTTCATTTCTTGCAGATATTCTTTATAATCTAGGTCAAACTCATTGCGGCTGGGTTCCTTTTTTCCGGTATACACAGATTCCAGCCATTCGGAAATGGTATATACACCGTTATCCGGGTCGCCCTTGATTATGCCTGCTATTGAGTACAGATACTCCGCATTTTCATACCCGGCAAGCCTTGCATCGACATACCCAAAATTAAGGAACATCTTAATAATTGCTGCCTGAGGAGGGGCGGGTGGTTTTTTAAGGCTTTTTATGAATACTAGCTCATATATCTCATAAAAAATCTCACTAAGCTCTGTACGCAGATGCCGCACATCACTTTCAGAGCTACTCTTATCCTCCAAGTCAATATACTTCCTTGTACAGTGAATGAACTTGGCATAAGCCTCCTCTGAGCAACCGGAGTATTTAAGAATAATCCCTATTGAGTCGGACAAGCTCTGAGCTGCCTCTAGGTTTGCCGGGGCAGCCTCCTGTTTGGGCGCGGCAGGCAAGTCCCCTGCCTCTAAAACGGTTAAATCGTTAATTGTCTGCTCAATGTCAACGCCTGACGCCAACGCCTCTCTGCATTGGTTCAAATTCTCTTTATATGCATTCAGGCGGCATCTGTAGTATCCAGGATCTATCCCGGTCATGCTTGGCAGCATTCTTGTCAGCTGCGCCATAAGCAATTCAACATCGTTATCGGATATCCCGGCACTGAGGGTATTGAAGTGCAGCTCGGAGACAAGAGAAAATAAATCATGCCCTGACCCGGCTATAAAAAATTCGGCTATATCATTTAAGTAGGCCTGATACAGTCTGCAAGCCTGGGCTATTTTTAGGGTATCTGCCGCACTCTGGTGAAGAAAGCCTATTGATATTGACGTACTGTTATAGAAAAAGCCTTTGCGTACGGCAACATTAAGAGAGCCTATTTCCATGTAATACTTATGCAGCCAATCATCTATTGGATCCAATGAAAACCGGGTGAGCTCAGGCAGGCCAGGAAGCTTCTTTGGTGTAAGCGAATGGGCGGTGCATAACCGCTCATACTGTGCGTATGCTTCATTGACTAATTCATAGGCACTGCTGTCCTCCTCTTTGAGATATCCTCTGTACCGTAAAAAGTCCGAAACCTGGCGAATCATTGAATTGACCAGCAATTCCGCCGTATCAGGATTTCCGCTGATTATGTCTTCCAGAGTACAAAAATCATTATAGGGATATGGAAATAAGACAACGTCTGAGATTGCGGTATATGTACATACATGACTACACGCCGCAATCTCGCAGAGACCGATTACATCTCCTTTTTCCAAACAAAATGGGTATCCGTTAAATGAAATCTCAACCCGGCCATTCATGATGACCAGAAGCTGAGAGAGGGATTCGCCCTTGGTGCAAATAACATCGCCTTTTTTGATCTCGATTTTTGAAATATCGGACATAGATGACCCACGCTTTCTGTGATATAATATTTTGCAGCTTGGTTTGCGGGGGGGATTATAAAATCATGCGCTTGGGGAAAATTGAAATAAACACAACAGCCTCATTGGCACCAATGGCGGGAGTGACCGGCATGGCATTTCGCATCGCCTGCCGACAATACGGCTCTGTTTATACTATCAGCGAAATGGTTTCGGCCAAGGCCCTTTGCTATCAGGATTCGAAAACTCTGGGTCTGTTGCGTATTGGGGATGGCGAACACCCTGCCGCCGTACAAATTTTTGGCTCAGACCCACTCTGTATGGCTAAGGGTGCCGAAAGAGCCCTCAGAATTTCAGGTGCAGATATTCTGGACATCAACATGGGCTGCCCTTCCCCTAAAATCACCGGTAACGGTGATGGCTGCGCTCTAATGCTTTCGCCGGAAAAAGCTGAGGGCATAGTCAAGGAGGTTATCGGGGCAATTCCCGGTGTCCCCGTCACCGTAAAAATGCGGTTGGGGTGGGATAAGGGGTCAATCAACGCACTTGATTTGGCAAAGCGTTTTGAGCAATCCGGGATTTCGGGTCTTTGTGTTCATGGGCGTACCCGCAAGCAGATGTATTCCGGAAGAGCTGACTGGAATGCTTTAGGTGAAGTTTGCCGGGGTGTATCAATCCCGGTGATTGCAAACGGTGATATTTTCACCCCGGAGGATGCTATACGGTGTCTTAGTGTTACGAAGGCGGATATGGTGATGATAGGCAGGGGGGCATTCGGGCGTCCCTGGCTCCCGGCACAGATTGACGCGCATCTGCGGAATTTGGCACCCATAAGAACACCTTCCCCCGCCGCCCGGCTGGATATGGCGCGCTTGCAGTATGAGCTTATGGTGCAGGACAAGGGCGAACGAGCTGCGGCACTCCAAATGCGTAAGCATTTGTGCTGGTATCTGCGCGGCTGGCCCGGGCATAGTATGTGGCGCGATCTTATTATGGGAATGAACAGCTCAGACGATGTATACCGGCTTATACCAAAGCTGCGATTGTGGGCTGAGGATGAAAATATCATCCCGCAGGACGATTAGCTTTTTTTTGCGGACGGTTGCTGTATGCGTTCGGCAAAACGGTGTGTCAGCCCATTTGTGCAAACATAACGTTCCCGCCGTAGCCTGGTCCCTCGCGGCGGCATCAGTCGGACCGGACCGTTGCTTTCCGTAGCTCCGGGTATCCTTGGCACCGCTGGCCGATCTCCTTTTATGCCCTTTAGCCCCTGTGTACGGCCATCGGCGGCGGTAAATGTACCTTGCTTTTTGAAATAAGGGATTTCAGTCAAAACAATATGCGCCTGCTTTGCCGTTTCGGTCATGTATAAATCCCTAACGGCTAAAAAATCGAGACCGCTCAGATCAAGCCAGGGTACATTCTCGCCGAAGATAAACAGCCCGCGAATTTCTTTTTTTGCTATAGCTTCGGGAATATTTTCGCCTGACTGAACGCCTAGATGTGCTAATCCTTGGGAATTTGCCCCCGGTAGCAACTGCAAAATTCCGTTTCCCTCTCCGGCATGGTGACCGCTCAATACAGCCATATCGGCAATCAAACGCGCCGTATCGTGCGTCAGAGCGTTTTTGGGGAATATAAACACTGTTCTTTTTGACCTTTGAATTTGCGCTGCTATCGCTCGTGCCTCAGGGGAAACAGTCACCCCCTCTAACGCCTCTTTCAATTGTGCGTAACCATCAATTATTTGCTCGTTCATAAGGGCCTTAACTACCTGGGGCAATGCTGCCAAATCGGCCTTTGTTCCGGCAATGGGGTCAAGCAAGCTCTCCTTGTCAGACAGTAAAATCAATTCCGCACCGGTTTTTACCGCTTTTCTTATTTTCATGCCGGCAACGGCATGATTATGCATGATTTCATCCGGCGTTACGGCGATTATACATTCGGTGCTTTCTAACTCGTCAAATGTCGCGGTCGAAGCATCGCGCCCTAAAACCTCAGCAATACCGCTTTCTGTCATACTGAAGGAGAATACACGATTGGTGTTTAGCTCTTTGTTTGCGTAATTTTTAATAAAAAGCACCTCCTCGTTGGTGTAACGGTCGGATATTGACACGGCTATACAGTCATTACCGTATTTTGCTTGAAGCTCCTGCAGTCTTTTGCTAGCACAGGCCTCGGCATTTTCCGTCTGCTCAATCTGTTCAAGCCTTTGGGTCTCACCAATCCCAAATCTGCCTTTAACACAAAGCAAGCCATTCTCAGTCGGCAGACTGCGAATCAAGGTGCCACCCTTGAAGGCCAGATTGGTTTTACAGCCAACCGAGCAGAAGGCGCATACCGTTTCGGTAATTTCTTCTTTAAGTGGAACCTGCTTTTCGGTCATCATCGTTTCGGTGAGTGCTCCTGTAGGGCAAGCGTGTACGCATTGACCGCAGGAGATACAATCTGTTTCCCCCAGGGGAAGCCCTATAGCCGGCTCGATGATCGAATCAAACCCTCTGCCAACCAGGCCTAGAGCCGCCGCACCAACAACCTCATCGCACATGCGTACGCACATGCCGCACAGAATACATTTGTCAGGGCTGCGGTTTATGAATGGGTGGGAATCCACGCAACTACGGCAGGGTACTTGCCCTTGGTATTTTTCAGGCCGTACGGCGTACTGATTGGCGTACTCAATCAGCTTGCACTCAAAAAAATCATGGCAACCGCATTCCAGGCATCGGGAGGCTTCCTCTTGTGCTTCCTGCTGCGACATGGTTAGGTTGATTTCTAAAAAGTCATTTCCGCGTTCTCCGGGCGGGCGGCAATGGTTTTTTATGCGTACCTGTTTTTCTCTTTCGGTAAAATCCTCTTTGGTTTTCTCGGCTGTGACAAAATAGGGCTTTTGGTATGTTATTATTTCACCTTTGAGGTATTTGTCTACAGCATCCGCCGCCTTTGCCGCCTGACCAATAGCGGTTACGGCAATGCCGGGGCCATCGTTAACCGCATCGCCTACGGCAAACACCCCCTCCGCACTGGTGCAAAAGGTGAATTCGTCAGCAACTAGCGTGCTCCATTTAGTATGCTCAATGCACTCAAAGCCTCTCGCCATAGGCCTCTGGCCTATGGCGGCAATGACTGTGTCTACTGTTAAGCATTCCTCTTTGCCCTCATCAGCAATAGGGGAGCGGCGGCCTGAGGAATCTGGCTCGCCTAGCTTCATAATCTGTAACCGTATAGACTTTACTTTGCCGTTTTCGCCGATAATCTCAATTGGATTAGTCAAATTTTTAAAGATAACGCCTTCCTCCTCGGCCTCTTCAATCTCAATTATTTCGGCCGGCATTTCATTTTTTGTTCTGCGGTAGATGTTGTATACCTCTTTCGCACCAAGACGTAGAGCTGTGCGGCATGCATCCATTGCAGTGTTGCCTCCTCCTATAACTGCTACCTTCCCGCCGATGAATAAGTTTTTACCTAAGGCAGCATCCCTGAGAAAGTCAATTCCGCCTAGTACGCCGCCCAATTCTTCGCCGGGGCAACGCAACCCGGTGCTTGACCAGGCACCTATCGCTATAATTACAGCATTGTGCGATTTTTTCAGCTCATCAAGGGTAACATCTCTTCCGATTTTAACATTATTGTAAAATCTAATGCCTCCGCACCCCATATCCCTTATAGCGTTAATTTCCGATGACAGGATATTTTTCGGCAAACGATATTCAGGAATACCGTAACGCAACATACCGCCCATTTCAGGCATAGCATCGTATACATCTGCATTATATCCTTTTAGGCGCAAAAAGTAAGCCGCACTCAGCCCGCCGGGACCTCCGCCAATAACGGCAACCTTCTTGTCGGCAAGGCTAGCCATTGGAGGAGTATAGTCACTATAAGAGCCGTTAGAAAATAGCTGTTTGTCTGCCGCGTACCGCTTCAGTGCAGCGATAGCGATCGGCTCCTCAACTAACTTGCGGCGGCAGGCATCCTCACAGGGGTGAGGGCAGACCCTGCCTATTGAGGCAGGCAGAGGGATTTTTTCCATGATTAACTTGAGTGCTTGCTCATCCATGCCATTGGAAATCAACCCAGCATAGCCCTGGCAGTCTGTTTGGGCAGGGCAGGCAAGGATGCATGGGGCACGGCAATCGCCGGTATGGTCACTGAGCAACAGCTCCAAGACGGCTTTGCGGTTTTCCCTAACCCTAGAGGTGTCTGTATTTATAACCATACCATCTCCCGCCATCGTGGAACAGGCACGCAGCAACTTAGGGGAGCCTTCAACCTCAACGGCACAAATCCCGCAGGCTCCATAAGCCCCTATTCTCTCATCATGACATAGGGTCGGTATGGCTATCCCATTCTCCCGGGCAATATCTAAAATAGTCTGACCTTCAAGCCCGGTGAGCTCAATGCCGTTTATGTTTAGGCTAATTTTACTCACTCATTCCACCTCCACAGCCCCGAAGCGGCAGGCTTCAACGCATTTTCCGCATTTAACGCACTTATCATCAACAACCGTATGTACCCGCTTGTGATCTCCTGCAATGGCATCTGCCGGGCATTTTTTGGCGCATAGAGTACAACCGACACATTTTTCCGGAATAATTCTGTATATAAGCAGTGGCTTACACTGGTGGGCTGCGCATTTTTTGCAGTTAATATGAGCTTGGTATTCACCGCGAAAATACCGTATAGTGGTCAGCACCGGGTTTGGCGCGGTCTGGCCTAAGGCACAGAGTGAGCCTGCGCGGATTTGCTCAGATAAACCCTCAAGCAGTTCAATGTCGCCCTCACTGCCATGCCCATCACAAATGCGTTCAAGAATCTCTAGCATCCTTCGTGTACCTATACGGCAGTGTGTACATTTACCGCAACTCTCCTTGCAGGTGAAATCAAGGAAATACCTTGCCATATCCACCATGCAGGAATCTTGGTCCATAACAACCATGCCGCCGGAACCCATGATGGCTCCAGTAGCAGATAGGGCATGGTAGTCAATAGGGGTATCAAATAAATCTGCCGGGATACAGCCGCCCGAGGGGCCTCCCACCTGCACAGCCTTGCACTGACTGCCGCCCTTGATACCGCCGCCCATACCATACACAATCTTGTGAATGGTCTCTCCCATTGGTATTTCAACTAAGCCCCCCCTGGCAACCTTCCCGGTCAGGGCAAATACCTTTGTTCCTTTAGAATGCTCTGTTCCCATGCAGGAGAATGCCGACCCGCCGTTGCGTATAATCCAGGGTACGTTAGCAAAGGTTTCAACATTGTTTATATTACTTGGTTTTTGCCAAAGGCCCTCTTGTGCCGGAAAGGGCGGCTTCAGCCTTGGCATGCCTCTCTCTCCTTGAAGTGAGGCAATTAGTGCGGTTTCCTCTCCACATACAAATGCACCTGCTCCCGCTTTGATTTGTATGTCAAGGGAAAATGAACTGCCAAAGAGGTTTTTACCGAGGATTTGGTATTCCCTGGCTTGAGCTAAGGCTTTTTCCAGCCGGAGTATTGCCAGCGGATATTCTGCACGTACGTACACAATGCCTTGCCGGGCACCGATGGCGTATGCCGCGATCATCATTCCTTCTATTATTGCATGAGGGTCGCCCTCAATAATAGCCCTGTCCATAAACGCGCCGGGGTCACCCTCATCGGCGTTGCAAATCACATATTTTTCTGTACCTTGGGAGCTTCTGGCAGCCTGCCACTTGAACCATGTTGGGAATCCTGCGCCGCCGCGGCCTGCCAAGCCGGAGGCTTTTAGTTCCTCTATCACCTGCCCGGGGGTCATTTCAGCTACACATTTTTTTATAGCCTCATAGCCTTGTTTTTCTATGTATTCCTCAATATTCTCCGGGTCAATCCAGCCGCAGTTTTTCAGGGCGATGCGAGTTTGGGCATTCAGATTTTCCAAATCCACGGACAATATTTTATACTGCTCTGCCCGGCTTTCCTGTCCTGCCAAATCTTTTAAAATTTCCTGTGCGGCCTCAGGGGTTACTCCGGTGTATATGGCTGTGTTGCCTTTGCCATCGGTAACATTCACAATCGGCTCCAGACAACACATGCCGATACACCCGGTTGTTAATACCGGGCAGGCAAGGCCCATTCCTTGTACGTATTGTTCAAGCAAGGCTAATATTTCATTGGCTCCCGCCGCAATCCCGCAGCTCCCCCTGCCAACAGTTATCTTCATTCAGCCAGCTCCTTCTGCTCTATTTCCTTAAGAACCCGCGCGGCACTCTCTTTGGTCAAATTGCCGTATGTTTTATCGCCTATCATCATGGCGGGTGCCAGGCTGCAACAGCCTAAACAGGCGACATTGCTGTATGTAAACAGCCCATTAGGGGTGATTTCCCCTTCGTTAACGCCTGTGTATTCCCTAATGGACGCTTCAACCTCCGATGAGCCATTGACATGGCAGGCTGTACCCTGGCACAGAAGAATCAAATGCTTGCCGACCGGCGTGGTGCGGAACTGAGTGTAAAAGGTCACAACGCCGAAAACCTTGGTTAACTTGATATTCATGCGCCGGGCAATATATAAAAGGAGATCATTGGGCAGATACCCATACAGCTCCTGCGATTTTTGCAAAACCAAAATCAAGCTGCCCGGCACCTCTGCATATTTTTTAAGAGTTGGATCTAGTAAGGAAAGGTCAATGGGGGATTTTAGTATTCCCCGGCCTTCTACGCAACCGCATCCCATTTTGGCAAACACGCTCCCTCTTGCTTTCCAGCTAGCAACAGAATCCAGCGAAAACTAACACCGGAGGTTAGCTTTCGGGAAGGTTAATATAGCACAGAATCAAGACGTTGTAAATAAAAGATTTTTGGTTTTTTTGATGGGTTTTTTTGAAGATGGTATTGCTAACCGCCACTGCCTATGCTATAATGCGATACATAATAATGGAGGAGTGATTCTGAAATGAAAAAGAAAGTATTGTCCTTAGCCTTAATCCTTGTTATGGTGCTGGGTCTGATGCCTTTCCCGGCAGTTGCTGATTTCGCTCCGGGCGGATACGGCTACACCGGACCAACCGGCGGTAAATTTATCGCCCCCATTGAACCCCTAGCTCTCAGGACAAAATCTGTTCCAATTTCTAACCGGGCTGAATTGGAAGCGCTTAATAAGACTAATCTTAATTTTGATGATGATCATCTAATAAAAGGATCATATCATCTTACCGCCGATATTGACTTGTCCGGAGGTGAGTGGGAACCAATTAATAATTTTTGCGGAGTGTTTGATGGTCAAGGGTATGTAATAAATGGCTTATATGCTTTAGATGAAAATAACACATCATCTGGAGGTCTGTTTAGAACGGTACACAATGCAACAATTAAAAATGTGGGAATAAATATTGGTGCATTGGGTGTTTCTGTAAAATACGATTACGGTGCAGTGGATGCCGCAGGCTTGGTTGTAAGTGCAGGCGGAAAAACACTAATTGAAAACTGCTACACTATAGGTAATGTTTCTGCTATTGGTGCTTATGCGGCAACAGCCGGAGGCTTGTTAGGGAGTACATATGGCAGCACAACAGTTAGATTTTGCTATTCCATCGGTGATATTTCCGCTACTGCTTCTCAAGAAGCTCATGCGGGCGGCTTAGCCGGAGAAACATCTTGCGAAGGTGGCGGTGAATATTGGGAGACAGGAACCATAATAATGGATAGATGTTACGCTGTTGGTAATATTTCCTCCTCATCTCGCTTAGCTTGTGCAGGCGGATTAATTGGTTGTACTGAGCTTGAATTTCTATCTACAATCAGCAATTGTTTTGCCAGGGGTAATGTTACGGCTTCCGGCAATTACTCGCTTGTTGGCGGATTGGTCAGCCAGATCGATCGCATTTCAAACAGTTATGCAGTTGTAAATCTTTTCTCCGATAGTGATCCTAGGGCTATTGGTGGCATTGACGTTTGGGCTGTAAATACCTATTGGAATATTGACAGCATACAAAGTATAAACGGCACTGCATTGACATATGAGGAAAAAAAGAGGCTTCTCGTGAAATACGCTGGTCCCAAAGGGACACATCTCACTACCGAACAGATGAAACAACAAAGTAGCTTCGTTGGCTTTGATTTCAACAATATTTGGGATATTGACCCTGGCGTTAATGACGGGTATCCGTTTTTACGCCCATACCTACCGAACGCTCCCCACGATCACGCCAATTGCTGTATCGACTATTGGGATGCCGACTTTGTGGTAGAATCCGATGGCACACCGGAAATCAACCTCATCCACAACGATGAGAGCATACATCTTAACGGATTTGAACCCACAGAATTTCACATAGGCAACGGTAAATGGAAGGCTGTAAAAAATGTACTTGATTATGAAAAGTTCCCTAAACTGCTCAACAAAGATTTAACATTGACCCTCAAGGATGCAAACGAAAATATAGTCACCTTCCCCAAAATTAACAAACGCCCTTCGGCTCCCAAATTGGCTGTAAACTATGAAATCGCCGCCGATACATCAGGTAATACCCCTGGTCAGTGGATTCTGACGACAAAGGCTGAAAAGGGTCAGATGCCCCAAGTAGTCAAAGAAGGCATACATATCGGAACTCCTCAAATTGAGGGCGGCAAAGCTCAAAAAATGGATATTTACCACGATTGGGGTTATTTCTACCCGGGTGAAGCCAATGGCATCTGCATAAGATCGTTAGGTGACAAAAACGGCAAGCCGTTAGTGCAAAAAACAACATATTTTTACAAGGAAGAACCCAGGCTGAACGAAGACGGCAGCTATACCCCCGCAAGCAAGCCTAAGAAAATCACCGTTTCAGGTCTGCAAAAGCCTCCCAAGTACAAGCTTGGTGTAAACAAAGCCAAGGCGGACAATACATATGTTAACGGTGTATTGTATGCCAAAAAGCAAGAGTTTGATTTAACCGCAGGCGACCAGGTGTGGCACGGCGCAACAGAGAAGAAGCCCGCGACTGCCAAACAAATAGTAGCATAGCCGGGAGGTTTTATTTATGGGATTATTTAATAAGATTAAAAAAAGCTTTGGCAAAAGCCTTGGGGAATTGTTTTCAGGCGGGGTGCTTGATGATGAATTTTACGATTCATTGGAGGAAACGCTGATTCTCTCGGATATGGGCTGCAGTGCTTCACTGGAGGCCGTGGAGGATTTGCGTGCCCGCTGTAAAAAGGAGGGCAAAAAAACCACTGAGCAGGCCAAGGATTTGCTCAGGGATGTTTTGGCTGAGTTATTGGAAAGGGCGGGTTCTCGTGAAATGAGCCTGCAATCCCGCCCATCTGTCGTTCTGGTCATAGGGGTCAATGGTGCGGGCAAAACCACCACCATCGGTAAATTGGCACTAAGGCTCAAGCAAGAGGGCAAGCGTGTTTTGCTCTGTGCCGGGGATACGTTCCGTGCCGCCGCCGCCGATCAGCTTGAGATTTGGGCGCGGAGAGCCGGGGCGGAAATAGTCCGGCAGCATGAGGGTGCCGACCCTGCCAGTGTTTTATTCGATGCAATACAGTCGGCTAAGGCAAGGGGGTCAGATGTTATTCTCTGCGACACTGCCGGGAGATTGCAGAACAAGCAAAACCTGATGAACGAGCTTTCAAAAATGGACCGTATTTTAGACCGCGAGCTTCCCGGCGTGTCGAGAGAAACCCTTTTGGTTATGGATGCGGTTACCGGGCAGAATGGGCTGTCGCAGGTTAAGGAGTTCGACAAATCCGCCGGTCTGACGGGCTTAGTCCTTACCAAATTAGACGGCACTGCCAAGGGCGGTATAGTAATAGCGGTTGCCCAGGAGCTGGGCGTCCCGGTAAAATGGGTAGGTCTGGGTGAAAAGCCTGAGGATTTACGCCCCTTTGACCCGCGGGAGTTTGTAAATGAAATTATCTAAAAAATTTTTCTAAAAACGCTAAAGTATTCTTTTTATCTTACGATACTAATAAGTGAGAGGGGCAAAATGCCCATCTAATATTATAGAAATTGGAAGGTGATTCAAATGACTGCAACTACATGCGCAAAAACAAAAACAAATTCAAAATTCACAAAAGCACTATCATTCTTAACGATATTCTGCATTCTTTTTGGGATGCTGTCAATGGCAGCACCCGAGTCCTTTGCGGCAGAGGATTTTGAAGTGG
>Ga0099364_10009910_pt1 | contig 13176 bp, 11 predicted proteins | sample TergutTh196P3_FD_73070 | JGI IMG/M metagenome (GOLD analysis project Ga0099364, IMG submission 73070) | Microcerotermes parvus P3 segment gut microbial communities from Pointe-Noire, Republic of the Congo - Th196 P3 | ecosystem: Host-associated > Arthropoda: Insects > Digestive system > Gut ...
AGTTAGGTTAGACCATGTCCCACCAGTACCATCTATTTGGTATTGGATGGTCAGGGTCTGTCCCGAGTCTGCGTCATTGACCGTCCCCGCCAGAACCAAACTATCAAACCCCGTATTATATGAGGCAAAGGCTCCGATGCTAGGGTCGGCTGAGTTGGTTACTGTGGGATCAGAAGGCTCTAGGGTATATGGGTCGGCATAGGTGCCTGCTCCAGACGAGATCGGAATTGAAGATTGAAAATAAAGCCAAGGCAGAACCCCATAGCTGTTATTCGAGGAGTTAAGGCTGAGCGAATACGTCGAGCTGCTCGCATCAACACGGAACACGCTAGACCCGCCACCATCCTCCTGACTACGAAGCCAAGGGTAGTAGGGACGTTTAAGGTAGTTGGATTGAGTAAACTTACCGGTAGCGGTAGTAGCCAAACCATCTACTGTAGAACCTGTTTGATTGCAACCAGCAGCACCATATCTGGCCAAACAAAAGGCGTAGCCGAGGGTGCCAGAGGGAGGATAAGTGCTATAACCAACTAAGCTACCTTGCCATTCTTCATAGGAGGGGAGGGAAACTCTGGAGGTCATGGTACAAGAAGTGCCATTGAAGGTGGCTTCAATGTTACCGTAGGCAGTAGAGTTGGTGGTGGTATTACAAGCTTTAGTAGGAGTGCTTGTTGTCCAGCTCACAGCTGACATATCAAAGGATCTGGGAGGTATGGCGGTGGCTTTGGTTACGCCATCGATGGTGGCGGGGAGGGAGTTATAGAAGTTTTCTAATTGCATCAGGATATGTTGACTTTGGCGGCCACCGCCTAGGTCACTACTTCGGGTGGGGTTACCAGCATTGGAGTTCCATGAAGTTCCATACCAGAGCTTATTGTTGAAAGTATTGGATGCATAAGTACAATCCGCACTTCTCCAAGCGCAATAGTTATCCACCATGATGAAGCCCCTAGTAGCCCCATCGGAGATGCCGGAGTACATTAGTTTGTAGGGTTCGGCAACCGCACCATTACCAGTGCACGCGCCCAAATCGCCACTGCACATATATGTCCCCGAGACTGGCTCGATTTGGATGATTTGGCCTTGAGTGAGGGTGCCTAAAGTGCCGAGCGTGGGAGAAATGTCTGGGTCTTTATTCACCTGATACATATTTGCCGTGTTGTAGGCTGCGGCGCTGGTGGATACATTCCCTGCATTATCTCGGACACAAACATAGATGTTATTAGTTCCAGCACTGAGGGTAATGGAGGTACCTACTGATCCTCCAGCAGTACAAGTAGCGTTTAGGTTGTTGGTAGTGGAGTAGCGGGTTTCGGCGACGCCGGAGCCGCCGGTGTCGGCGGGGGTGATAGTTACGGAAGTGGAAGTAGTCCAGCTGGAAGTACCGGTGGGAGATGGGGAGAGGGCGAAGGTGGGAGCTGCTGTGTCTAAAACCACGTAGGTGGGGAAAGGGCCAGCTATATTGATATAATTACCGACACAGTCATGGACTATACCATGAATGTTATAGCTCCCATTAGGCAGAGAAGAATAAGTAATAGAATTGGTGGTGTTAGTGGTTATTCTAGGGGAAGGAGTAATGGGCCCATAAAGGTACTGTTCATACATACAGACACCACTGCCACTATCGGTGGCGGTATAAGCGATGGCAAATCCAGTGGCAGAGTAATAGCTGGTGGTATTAGTGCAAGATACGCTATTACAGGTGACATCGGTGACTGCGGGGACTGTTTTGTCTAATCTAAAACTCAGAGTAGTGGTTTCTGCGGAGTAAGCTACTCCATCATAGGTTCTGGTTTTAACATTATGATTACCTTCGGCTAAACCACTTACGTTTACACTAAAGCTATAGCTCCTAGTGCCACTTCCAGCTACTAGATTCTGCCCTGCTGTCCATGCTCCTCCGTCTATACTATATTGGATGGTTTGGGTTTGATTATCGGGATCAGTAACTGATCCCGATACCGTGATATCTGTATATCCACTTACGGCACTTCTCCAAGGGTTTCCTGCTGGATTGGCGATGGTGATGGTGGGGGTGGTGTTACATTCGCTCGATTCAAGGCGATAAGGAGCTGCATATGTCCCTGAACCGCAGAGAATTGGGATTGAAGATTGAAAATAAAGCCAGGGCAGAACCCCATAGTCGTAGCTCGCACTGTAACTGTTGAGCGAAAGAGTCGCGCTGTTCGCAAGAACAAGGAACACGCTCGTCGTGTTGCCCGAATACGGACTTCTAAGCCAAGGATAGTAAGGACGTTTAAGGTAGCTGGATTGATTAAACTTGTTAGTAGCAGTGGTAGCCAAACCATCTACTGTAGAACCAGCTTGATTGCATCCCGCAGCGCCATATCTGGCTTGACAAAAGGCGTAGCCTAGAGTTCCGGAGGGGGGATAATATCCATAACCATAGAGACCGCCCAACCATTCTTCGTAGGAGGGGAGGGAAACGCGGGAGGTCATGGTACAAGTTCCAGTGGTACCAATAGTTCCGGTAAAGGTAGCTTGGATATTACCATAGGGAGTAGAGTTAGTGGAGGTTTGGCAATTGCCGGAGGAGATAGCCCCAGTACCGGAGGTATAGGGAATGCCGATCATATTAAAGGTTCTGGAGGGGATGGCGGTGGCTTTGGCGACACCTCCGATAGTGGTGGGGAGAGAGTTATAGAAGTTTTCTAATTGCATCAGGATATGTTGACTTTGGCGGTTACCGCCTAAGTCATTGCTGCGAGTGGTATTAGCAGCATTGGAGTTCCAGCTTGTCCCATACCAGTATTTTACTCCAGGGGAGTTATTATACGCATAAGTACAATCCGCACTTCTCCAAGCACAGTAGTTGTCTATCATAATAAACCCTCGGGTAGCTCCGTCGGAGAGGCCGGAGTACATTAGTTTGTAGGGTTCGGCGGGGGTAGCGTCACCAGCGCAGTTTTCATCACTACACATATATGTACCTGAGTTGGGGGCGATTTGAATAATTTGGCCTTGGGTGAGAGTTCCGAGAGTAGTTTGAGCAGAAACCACGGAAGGATTTATTCCTAAAAGAAAAAAACTGGTTCCTAAAAACAAACAGAAGGATATCGCCGCTAGGCGGGCTATTTTCTTATATATATATATATATATAGTTGTTGAAATAAAAGGGGCTGATGAAATTGGACGGCATAGGCTCTTTTTCTAAGTTTTTTTTCTAACATTCATTATGGAGGTAAAAGTTGGGTTTGTCAATACAAGAAAAAACGGAGTTTTGGCTAGCGGATGTTTTGTGGTATGATGGTAGTATGTCCAAAAAATCGCTGTCCATCCGCATGCGAAGCCAGAACCCTGATGAGTATGGGTGGAGCATGATCGAGGGGTTGGTGATTGGCGCGATTTTTATCGCAGTGATAGCGGGGATGAGTATTTGGCTTAAGCCTTGGGAGAGATGGAAAGAACATCAAGATCGACAAACACAAAAGCTGGCGGCGGCGATGGCGGAAAAACTGGTGGTTTACTATAACGGCAATAAGCAGACTTGGCCATGGAATTATATGGTGAATGAATATATCCCCACGTATAGGAGGGGAGAGGCGGCTTATGTTTATCGGCCGGCTACTTATCCAGATAGGTTTTGGCGGGAGGCGTTTATTGATATTAGCGCTTTTAGCGCGGCGCAAAAAAAGGAATTGCTGGCGCGAGATCAGTTTTTGATTTTGAAGCAAGTGAGCGGTAATTCGCTGGTGAATGTGTGTTTTTTGCCGCAGAGCGAGGAGTTTAAGAAACAAGCGGCGCTTTTATGTGAGCAGGACGTGTATGGACTGCGGGATGCGCCGTATGAGGTGGATGGAGTGGATGGGTGCGCGAGCGTGGATGGGTCGATGAATGAGCAGAATTGGCGGTGTGAAACTGCGCAGTAAAAAAAGATGGAAGTGGTGTTACAATCGAGGGTATGATTTGGGTGGAGATTATTTGCTATGCATTATTGGTGGGGATGATATTTTTTTTGGGAGCTTGTTGGGGGAGTTTTTTGAATGTTCTTTTATATCGCCAGAAACGTAAAGAAGATTGGATCTGGAAGCGCAGCTGCTGCGAGAAATGTGGCTATAAATTGGAGTGGTATGATAATATTCCGTTATTTTCTTGGTTTTTACTGCAAGGAAAATGCCGTAAGTGTGGCCAGAAAATTGATATTATTCATCCAATTATGGAGGCGATGATGGGTTGTTTGTTTTTATGGTGGTGGGTGATGGGGAGTTGGTTTTTTAGATTGACGCAGCAGCCTTTGGTGATGTTGCAGCCGGCTTTTTGGCTGGTGACGGGAGTGTGTTTGGTGTTGATTTTTTTGATTGATCTGCGCAATAAGATTATTCCGAATATGATTAATGCGTTTTTGGCGTGTTGGATACTGGGGTATCATTTATTGTTGTGCGCGGCAGGAGCGATGAGATGGGTGGATTTGGGAGGGGGATTGTTGACGGGGATGGGGGCGGGGGTGGTGTTTTTTGGAGTGCATTTGTTGGGGAGGCGGATTTATAAAAAGGAGGCATTTGGTCTGGGGGATGTGAAGTTGATGATGGTGATGGGATTGCTGCTGGGCTATCGAAAGATGGTGGCGGCGCTTTTTGTGGCGTTTGCGCTGGGGAGTTTGGTGGGGGTGATTTTGTTGTTAACGCAAAAAAGTGATCGAAAAACGGCTATTCCTTTTGGGCCGTTTTTGGTGGTGGGGACGCTGGTAGCTTTGATTTGTGGGGAGGCATTGTTTAGATTTTTGTTTGTGTTTTAGACAATAACTGGCCTCTTATCCAGCTGTTGTTTGTTGAGCAAGTTGTCTAGAATCTCGAAGCGTTTTTTCTTGACGGCGAAGGGCACGTCATCGGGGAACATTTTATGGGCGAGGGTGCTGGGGCGAGGAGAGTAAATGGCCACAAACCCCATGATGAAGCGGGCTTCCTTAACTAGAGAGACGGTATCGGCAAAATCTGCGTCGGTTTCGGAACAAAAGCCAACGATAATGTCGGTGCCGATGGTGATATTGGGGTCGGCGGCGCGGAGTTTATGGACTAAACTTAAATAATCTTCGCGAGTGTAGCCGCGGTTCATTTTTTGGAGAATACGATTGCTGCCGGATTGAACAGGAAGATGAATAAAACGATCAATTTTTTTATTGGCACCAATTTCGGCAATGAGTTCGTCATGAAAGTCCCAAGGGTTGCTGGTCATAAAACGGATTTTGGTGATGGCATCAATTGCCGATATTTCCTGAAGTAGCTTCACGAAGGGAGGGATGCCCACTGGCTTGGTGTATTGGTCGGGGTTTTGGGGGAAGTTAGAAACGGCGTCGCGGAGGCGAAAGTCGGTTTTGCGCTCCACGATATTCTTTTTTTCCAAACCATAGCTGTTGACGTTCTGGCCTAGGAGAGTTATTTCCGTAAATCCGGAGGCGACAGCTTGGGCGACTTCGGCGAGAATGTCATTCATGGGGCGAGATTGTTCGCGGCCGCGAGCATAGGGGACAACGCAATAACTACAAAAAGAATTGCAGCCATTAGAAATGGAAATAAAGGCTTGATGAGGATCTTTTCTTTGGGGTTGATAAGCGAAGCCGAGGGAATTGGGGGGGACAATTTGGCTTAAAATGGGGTAGCGAGCTTTCATTTTGGCCTCGCTATAGCGACTCATGCAACCAGTGAGGACAACATGGGGAAGATGGCGGGAGGAGCGGCGGGCGGGAGGGGGCCGGCGGGTGAGGTTTTTTCCGGATTTTACGCCGAGGAAATGCTCGCCCATGGCGCGCAGGAGCGAGTAAACACGATCGTCGGCAGCTTTGCGGACAGAGCAAGTATTGATAAGAATCTCGCTCACTCCATCTTCTCGCCAATCGGAGGCTTCTTGAAGGGAGAGCTCTTGCTCGAAATAGGTGGCGTAGCGCTCGCTCTCGTTTTTGTTGGCTTGGCAGCCGTAAGTTTTAATAAAGTATTTGGCCATTGGAGGGTATATTATATAATACTAAGTATGTTGAGTCGAAAATATCGTTTGCCTCTACGAAAAATGCCCAATTTTTTTACGGAGAGCGAGAAGTTTTTTACTAGTGACCTGACGTTTTTTTATCGGCGAGGGGAAACGGATGAGCTGCAAGTGGCGGTTATTGTGCCGAAAAAGTCTCAGCGGTTGGCGGTGCAAAGGCATAGATATAAGCGGATAATAGCGGAGTTAATCAGGAAAAGAATTGATGAATGGCCAAGGGATTTACAAGTGGCGATAGTGGCGACAGGAAAAATTGATGCTAAAACTTTGGGGAAAAGCCTAGAAAAGTTTAGCAACTTTTTGGTGCTATAATGATAGTAATGACAAGAGATAAGAGAATTATCAATCCTAGGCTTCGGGCCATTGCTTTGGAAATGGAGCAGGAAGAAATTAATGAGTATGGGGTGTATGTGGCTCTGGCGGGGGAGATTGGCGATCCCCATAATGCTGGAGTGCTGATCAAAATGGCGGAGCTGGAAAAGGAGCACGCAGAGTTTTGGGCGGAGAGAACGGGGGTGATGTTGGAGCCGCAAAAATGGAGAGTACGATTGATGGTGATGCTGGCGAAAGTTTTGGGGTTGATGTTTGTATTAAAGTTGATGGAGAGAACTATGGGAGTGGCGCAGGAGAAATATCAGCTGTTGATGAAAAAAGTGCCGGAGGTGGTGAGGGTGAGTGCGGACTTTACCAAGCATGAGATGGAGCTATTAGAGATTTTGAATGAAGAACGATTACATTTTATGGGGGCGATTGTGATGGGGCTGGACAGCGCATTTGTGGGGCTGATCGGAATGTTGGCGGGATTGACGCTGGCGATGAACGACACCTCCTTAATTTCTTTGGCTGGACTGATAGCGGGAATTAGCATAGCGCTGGAGGCGGGAGTGGGGGAGTATGTTTCGAAGCGAACTGAGGACGATGCCCAAGCACTCAAGGCTGGGCTATGGACTTTGGGGGCCTCGGCAGGAACAGTGATGGTGCTGATTGCGCCGTTTTTGCTGATTAAAGTGGGGATGCTAGCATTATTATGGACGGTGGTGTTGGCAGTGGGGATGATGGCGGTGGTCAATTTTTATTTGGCGGTGGTGAAAAATACGAAGTTTGGAGGGCGTTTTAGAGAGATGGCGATGGTGACATTTGGGGTGATGGTGGTGTCGGGGGTATTGGGACTGATTTTGAGGAGATTATTTTTTTAGAGTATTCTCAATATCACTAACGTCGGGCAGGAGAGAGGGGTCTTGGGGTAGGTTCTCCACGAGCATTTTTAGGCCGGTGTCGAGGTCGATGCTGGGCTGATAGCCAAGTTCGCGCTCAATTTTGGTTAAATCACCATACTGGGAGGTGGCGGTCCAGCGCAGGGGGTTGGGAATGAAGCGAGGCTGGATGTTAGTGCCGAGAACGGCATTAATTTTACCCACTAAATCGCGAACAGGGTATTCGACGCTAGAGCCAATGTTAAAAATGGTAAAACCATATTTTTTATCGGTCTCAATGGCGAGCTTGATGCCTCGAGCGACATCAATGGCATTGGTGAAGTCGCGGGTTTGATTGCCTTCCCCGAAAATCACGGGTTGTTTGCCCTGATACATGGTCCAGAGGAATTGGCTAACGAGATTGGCAAACTTGCCCTTATGTTCTTCATGGAGACCATAAATGCTCATGAAGCGAAAAGCAATGATCTCTAGATCATAAAGATCGGCATAAACGCGAGCCATTTCTTCCATATTGTGTTTGGTGACGGAATAGAAATTGGGAGGAATGACGGCCTGATCTTCGGAGAGGGGAGGGGTGTTGTCGCCGTAGATGGAGGATGTGGAGGCGAAAATGACTTTTTTGACTCCAGTTGAACGGGCCAGCTCGAAAATCTTAAGAGTGGCGATCATATTGGTTTCGCAGGAGGTAACGAGATCTTTCTCAAACATGGGGGCGCTGGAGGCGGCGGCCAGATGGATAATATAATCGTATTTTTCTGGCAGATTATTGAGATCTGCTGAGGAATTGATGTCTCCTTTGATAAAAGTGACTCCTTCGGGGAGATTGTCGGGAGTGCCCAGAGAGAGGCTGTCGAAAGCGGTGACAGCGTAATGGGAATTATGGAGAAGATTGCAGAGATTGGAACCAATAAAACCAGCGCCGCCGGTAACCAAGATTTTCTCCATGAGTGCTTTCTAAAGGTAAATGTTCTTACCTTCTTTTTTCAATTTCTCGAGTAGTTTTTTGATGTCTTGGGCGGCGGACTTATGCATGACGAGCAGGGCATCGGGGCTATCGACAACAATGATGTCTTTGAGGCCGACAGTGGCGATGAGTTTCTCAGAGCCATAGACCAGAATACTCTCGCTCTCATGGTCAACATTATTGCCTTTGGAGATAATTTTGGCATCATATTTTTGGGATAATAATTCTTGGAGAGCATTCCAAGCACCAACGTCATCCCAGCCAAGATCGGCAGGGAGAGCGACCGCATTGTCCATTTTCTCGATGAGAGAGATCTCGATTTGCTCATTTTCAAAGTCATTGTAGATGGTTTCAATTTTCTTCTGCTCACCCTCTTTAGAGGACAAGGAGAGGATTTCTTTGATGCCAGACATTACTTGGGGGCGGGCTTTTTTAAGCCAAGCAATCATATCGGAGGCATAATAAAAGTAGCAACCGCTATTCCAGAGGTATTGCCAGCTTTTGACGTATTCGATGGCAGTTTTGAGGTCGGGTTTTTCTTTGAACTGGGCAATTTGATAGACTTGATACTTGCTATCATGGAGGAGCTTGCCGGTTTTCATATAGCCAAGGCCAGTATTGGGCTTGTCGGGCTTGATTCCGAGAGTGAGGAGCTGCTTGGGGTTATTCTCGATATAGGAGAAGGCATGGGTGTAGGCATTGATATATTCGGCGGTTTTGTTGACGACATGGTCGCTGGGGGCGGTGGCGATAATAGCTTGAGGGTTTTTTTGATAGAGAAGCGAAGCAATATAGCCCATAGCGGGAGAGGAGTTTCTACTGCTAGGCTCGAGGAGAAGATGATCTTCTTTGATTTTGGGGAGATGTTGAAGGACAATGCTTTTGTATCGGGCGATGGTGGCGATATAAATCTGCTCGACGGGGAGGACCTGAGCTAGGCGGTCGTAAGTTTCTTGGATGAGGGAGCGGTCGGAGATAAGATTTTGGAATTGTTTGGGGGAGGAGGAGCGGGAAAGCGGCCAGAGGCGGGTGCCGGATCCACCGGCCATAATTACTGCATAAAAGTTAGGGTTTCTCAGCATAGGGTGATTATATCCGCACTCTCTATTTTGTCAACCTAAAACTCACCTAAATCGGTATTTTCATCGTTGAAAGTCTCGAGCACAACTCGAGAGGTAAAAAGTGATTCTCAACGTACATAAAGTACGTATCGAATCTCTTTTTACTTTCAACTTCGAAAATCCTCGATTAAGGCGAGTTTTAGTTATTGGCATTTTTGGTTTGGGGAAGTTGGTAACTATGATAGAATATACTCTCAATGTCAATGATAAATCCTAGGCGGCGAGCATTGTTTGTTTTTGGGGTGGTGAGTTTCCTGACGGGAATGGTGGTGCTGTTTCTGTCGCTTCTGGCGGTGAGTCCGGCCTATCGAAGCGTGAATGGAATGAGGTTAGCGCGGAAGTTTTATATTAGTAATGAGATTTTGCCCGACCATATCTTCTATCCGGTGGTTAATTTGCTGCAGAGGAGGGCCTTGGGGGTGCAGAGCAATGAAACAGAGCGTCCTTGGCTGGAGCTGGCAATGGCCCAAAGGAGGCTAGATGATGCGATGAAGGCGGAGGACATGAAGGTGAGTGAAAGGGAGAAAGTGGAGATAACGATTACTTTGGTGAGTAAGGCGCATCAATATATTGGATCAGCAGTGCAAGTTTTGGGGGAGCGATGGGAAAATGGGGAGTTGAGCGAGATACAAAAGGATGATTTACGGGAGTTTATGAATGGAACTGAGCAGAAAATGTTGGACTTGCAAAAGAGATTGCCGGAAGCGGATAGAGGGGAGTTGGCGGCAGTGATGCTCGAGGAAAAATTGATGACGGAGAAAATAAATAGGCAAGTAGGGGAAGGAGGATTATGAACTGTCCGTTTTGTCAGGGATTGCAAACAGGAGTGATTGATAGCCGAGATAATGAGGAGACGGTGCGCCGGAGGAGAGAGTGTTTTTCGTGTAAAAAAAGATGGACGACTATCGAGAGAGTGGAGGGGTTGGATTTGAAGGTGATAAAGAAAGATGGTAGCAAGGAAAACTTTGATCGAGAGAAAATTAGGCGAGGAGTGGCTAAGGCGACTTGGAGAAGGCCAGTGAGTATGGCGGCGATTGAGGGACTGATTGAGAGTGTGGAGCAAGATTTGCGGGTGAAGGGGGCAAAGGAGATCAAAAGTTGGGAAATTGGTAATTTAATTATCGAAAGATTGCGGAGTTTGGACAAATTGTCCTATTTGTTATTTGCGAGCGTATATCGAGACTTTACGACAATTGAGGATTTTGAGCAGGAAATTGCGAAACTCAAGAGTGATGAACTGAGCGATAAGAAGTGATTAGCGAATAGAAAAAAACCAAGAGAGAAGGTAGCGAAGCTAAATGGTTAATTGAGGGTTTCTTTGGAGAGCGTTTATTTCTTCGGGGGTGCCCAGAGCATGAGAGGGATTGAGCATGGCGATGAAGGCGATCATGGCGGCATTGTCGGCGCAGAAGCGACGCGAGGAGGGGACGCGGAGGGATAAATTGAAGGGCTTGAGAGTGGCGCGCAGGGTTTGGCGTAGGGTTTTATTGGCGGCACAGCCGCCTCCCAAAAAGACGATGGAGGGAAAGTCGTTGGGGGTGGTGGTTTTGAGGTGGGTGAGGAGGCGGGTTAGTTTGTAGGTGAGGTGGCGGAAGACTCCGGTCTGGGCGGCAAGGGCAAAGGAAGCTAAAAAATCCTCTCGTTTGCTCTCTAGCCCCAAAAGATCAATTTGCTCTCTCCTCTCCAACATCCTCAATCTGTTTTTAGCATGCGTCTTCAGACCGGAGAAGGAGAGGTTGAAGTCCTTGCGAGCAGTGAGGGGGAGGGGGAACTTGAGGAAAGCGTCGAGCTGGGGGTTGGGGAGGGCGGAGGCGGCGAGTTTTTCGAGAGTGGCGGCGGCGGGATAGTCAAGACCGAGGAGGCGGCCGATTTTGTCGAGAGCTTCGCCGGCGGCGTCGTCGAGAGTGGCTCCAAGTAACTGCCAATTATTGAGGTCTTTGATGAGGATAAAATCGGTATGGCCGCCAGAGACGACGATGGCGAGAAGGGGGAGAGGAATGGTGAGTGATTTGTCGAGCAGAGGAGAGAGGGCGTGACCGGCAATGTGGTTGACGGGGATGAGAGGAAGACGATGTTTTAGGGCAAGTTCTTTGGCTTTGGCCACGCCTACTTCGAGGGCAGGAGCGAGGCCGGGGCCATAGGTGACGGCGAGAGCGTCGAGGCGGGAAAAGTCAAGCTGGGCTTTTTTAAGAGCAAGGGCAAGACAGCGGTCAATGTTTCTAGCATGTTCTTGGCGGGCAATAGTGGGAAAAACGCCGCCATAAGGGATATGGAGAGCGACTTGGGAGGCAATGATATTGACGAGGACCCGCTCATTATTTAAGATGGCGACAGAAGTGTCGTCGCAACTGGTGTCGATGGCGAGAATTATGGGCATGGATGGTTTTGCATGAGCGCGAGAGTGGCGGGAGGGACGAGGGAGGAGATATCTTTCCCTTGTTGGAAAAGCTTGATGACATGGGAGGAGGAGGTGGCGGCATGAGGGCCGGCGCGGAAGTAGATGGTCTCAATGGCGCCATGTTCCAGATTATAGGCGGCTAGTTTTTCCTCGCAGTCGTAGTCGGTGTTGTTGCGCAGACCACGGATGAGGAAAAGGGCTTTTTTGGAGCGGGCGAAGTCGATGGTGAGTTCGTCGTGGATGGCGACAGAAACGCGTCGAGAGAGGTTTAGGTCGGAGATGATTTGTTGGATAGATTGTTGGGCGAGGGTGGGGGAGAAGCGGCGTTGTTTGGAGGGGTGGCGGGCAATGACGAGATAGACCCGTTCAAAGATTTTTAGGGATTGAGTAAGGACATAGAGATGGCCATTAGTAAAAGGGTCGAAGGAACCGGCATATACTGCAGTCATATGGCTATTATACCATCCTAGCTCGCCTAAATGGTTATTTTCATCGTTGAAAGTCTCGAGCACAGCTCGAGAGGTAAAAAGCGATTCTCAACGTACGTAAAGTACGTATCGAATCTCTTTTTCCTTTCAACTTCGAAAATAATCCATTTATGCTTCGCTATACATTTTAGCCCATCTGCGCTTATTTTTTAATTAAAACCGCGCAAAATCCTCGATTTATGCTTCGTTTGATGCTTTCCTTACTTCCCGAATCTCCGTTCTCTTTTGGCGAAGTGGGCGATTACCTCGTCGATTTTGGCGGGAGTGAGGTCGGGGAAATATTCGGGAGGAAAAAAGAGCTCGGCATAAGTGGATTGCCAAGGGAGAAAGCCAGATAGGCGTTGTTCGCCGCCGGGGCGCAAGAGAATATCAATATCGGGAATGCCGGCAGTATCGAGGTGTTTGGCAATTAGATCGGGAGTAATTTTTTGGGGAGTGAGACGAGGGTGGGAGGCAAGGACTTTTTGGAAGGTGCGGGTGAGTTCGTCGTGTCCGCCATAGCTCATGGCTGCGGTGACGGTCATGCCGGTATTGTTTTTAGTATTGGCGGTGAGAGAGCGAAAAATGTCCTGCAAATCTGGATCGAAGTCGGTGAGACGGCCAATGAAGCGCAGACGAAGATTTAGCTTGTTGGCTTCTTGAGTGAGTTTAGCGACTCCGAAAGAGCGGAAAAGTTGCATTAGACCAGAAACTTCTTCTTGGCTGCGATGCCAGTTTTCGGTGGAAAATAGCCAGACAGTGAGATAGGGCAGGCCGAGTTTGGATAAGTGAGTAATGAGCTTGGGGCCAGTTTTATTAACGGCATAAGTATGGCCGGCGATGGGAGGAAGTCCCTTGGCTCGAGCCCAACGGCGATTGCCGTCGCAAATAATGGCGAGATGATGAAGATTGTCTGGAAGGTTCATGGTCTAGTTCTAGTAAACTTATAAAAAGTAAAAAGTAATAGGAGCTGCCAAAAGAGGCAGAAGTAGATAAACCATATTTTAACAAA
>Ga0099364_10009911_pt1 | contig 13176 bp, 12 predicted proteins | sample TergutTh196P3_FD_73070 | JGI IMG/M metagenome (GOLD analysis project Ga0099364, IMG submission 73070) | Microcerotermes parvus P3 segment gut microbial communities from Pointe-Noire, Republic of the Congo - Th196 P3 | ecosystem: Host-associated > Arthropoda: Insects > Digestive system > Gut ...
CGTAATGCCGTTGCTATGCTTGTCAAGCACTATGGACACGAGTCGGTCAACAATTTTGTTCCGTTGTCCCTTGTGTTCCTTCAAAAACAATGGGTTGAAAAGGGGCATGCTCGGCTCACGGTCAATCGCTATGTCTGTATCATCAAGCAGGCGTTCAAGTACGGTGTGAAGTACGGATGGGTGGATGCCAACATCCTCTACGCTTTGCAGGCGGTTGATAATCTCAAAGCCGGACGAACCAAAGCACCTGAATATGAGGACGTGAAACCCGTTGATGATGAAACGGTAGATCGCACCCTGCCGTTTATGCCCTCTATCGTTGCGGACATGGTGCGGGTACAACGGCTCTGTGGAATGCGTCCACAAGACATCAGAAATATGCGGTCTTGTGATATTGACCGGAACGGTGAGATTTGGCGATACACTCCGTTCACTCACAAGACTGAGCATAAAGGTAAATTGCGCATTGTTGCCGTTGGTCCGCGAGCACAGGCAATCCTGATGTCGTACCTTCTTGAAAAGGAAGACACCCTGGAAGCGTTCCTGTTTTCTCCCAGAGATGCGGTTCGATTACAGAAAATCGAGAAACGGCGGAAGCGGAAATCCCTAAACAAAAACGGTCAGGTACAACCATCACAGCAAGACCGCTCGAAGCCGGATGCCGCCAAGAAGGCTGGAGAGCAGTACAGCAAGAATTCCTACAACCGGGCAATTGCTCGTGCGTGTGAAAAGGCTGGCATTCCCGCTTGGACACCAAACCAGTTGCGTCATAGCACCGGAACCGAGGTTCGCAATAAGTTCGGCTTAGATGCGGCGCAAGCCTATCTGGAACACGCCAACGCCAGCACAACGGAAATCTATGCTGAACTAGATTTCGAGAAGGCGGCAAAGGTTGCCAGAGAGATCGGTTGATGTACAATCCGGGTGGTTGTGTACTCACCACAAATGATGACGGTGGTATTGATGAGACAAAACCCATCTGTACAGCAACGTCCACAAATAGAGGGGGCGTATTGCCCGATTCATCTACACTTGCCCTGGGCGTTCAATCTCGACTTCTTTTGCGCTAACATTCTCTTGCCGTGAATCCATCGGGTACCAGCGCGGTCTCAATGACTTCGTATCTAACGATTAAAATCAACAGTAATCGGCACAGGTACCTTGACTCCGAACTTGATTGCGACAGGCGAATAAATATCAACCTCTGTTCCTTCCGTTAGAATCGACACGATTAACGAATAGCGAGTCTTTTTTTCTCCTTTGCCCAGATGATGCCGTTCCTTCCACCATCCTCCGACCGGATAGATGGCAATATGTCCCGAATCGGCAAGTTCCTCAGCCGTTCCCTCCCAAATGTCGGAGTGGATCGAGCCGCGATTACGCAATGTCGAACCGACCCTCCAGTAATCTGAAACGCTTTGAGTGCCAGGACTTTTTTCATCCTCCATCCTTGCCGCCTTATTGATCCGTTTGAGAAATTCCTCTGGCGACTCGCTGGGCGATTTGACATCAAAGCGCAAACCGAAAGAAGGATAGCGATAACGATGTTCCCAACCAATTTCACCGGGACCAGGCTCGATAAAGTAGGAAAGCGTTACCCGCATCCTGACTTTAACCGCGTCGGGAAGTTGACGCAATTCATCCCCAGGCCAAGGTAAGTTGTACATGTGCATTTCATTTGAAACGTAACCACCTTTCTTTCCATTGCTTAGAATCGACTGTTTGAACGGTTGAAGTTCTGCCTCTGACACCAATGTAAGTGAGTTCTGTAAATTGCCAAGTGCTCTTTCCAGATTAGGAACACCGTACCCGGATATCTGAATCAGAGAAGTCAGATCTGTTTTCCTTGCTCGTACAGATTCCTTTTCCTTTACAAATTGTTTTTTCAAGGCTTCCGTCCATTCTGCCGAGTGGATCATCAGGGCACGAACCGTCTCCGGCCAAATCGATGGATACTTGGCCTGAATCTGGGCAGCAAACCATGCGGCTTGAGCGGTAGCAGCACTGGTCATGTTGAAGGGGTATAGTAGGGTTTCGTGCGGTTTCCACCAAGTCGTAACAACAGAAAGGTCGGTACAATCCATCGCAGAGCCTGCCTGATCTTTAATGGCATTTCCCCCTTCCATGAGAATTTCCGGCTTGATTGGACATCTAGAATCCCATGCGACAGAACCTGTACTATATGGTGACAGTTCCCCAGCTGAAGCAACAGGTGTGTACCCTACCAAGGAAGAATCAGTAAGGTGGTCGAAATCCGTATAGGCTCCGATAGTCAACGCATTCCAGGACTGGGCCGGATCATGTACAGAATCCCCTATCTGCGATTGTGGATAGGGCACTTGCTGTGTGGCGTTACCAGCACTGATGATGAAAAGCCGTCGTGTTTCGTCGGTCACTCCGGCAACCATCTGATCGACTGCCGCCGACCACGAAGTCGGCCGTCCCTGATCGCGTGTGTCTGTAGCCGTAATGGCCATACAAATAATCCGCTTTCTTTTCGAGGCTTGAATCTCTGCACGACTGACCGCTTGCTGTGTGTAATCCCCCCAAAGTTCTTGCGAGGTCTGCTCTTTTCCGGGTGGAAGAAGCTTAACCGATTCAAGAACGTGGTGTAAACTAACATTCACATGAGAGGCCAAGTCCTTCATCAAGTCTCCGTATGCCGCCACTCCCGCCATCAGTGTACCGTGCCCATTGTGATCTGCAACTCCCCATTCTTCCAGAACGGCTTGACAATCGGCTTCTGACAGAACGGGAGACAGAAGAGCATGACCATAATTCACACCTGTATCCAATAAGCAAACCGCTACATTCTCGGCATCTGGAGCAACGTGTAATCTTTCCAACAGATTTTTCACCCATTCCGCTTGTTCTCGCGGAGGTAACTCGCACCAAAAAGCCGCCGTATCCTTGACTCGTCGAAATTCGGCAATATCATCGCATTCGACAATCAACTCCTCCAATTGCGTCTTGTCTGCTCGGATTGCTTTGACAAGACGTTCTGGGAACACAATCCAACCCGGTTTCGACTCTATTTTTTTTTCGACGAAGATAGTCTTCAAATTTGAACTTGTTTTTTTCAATATCACCAGAGTAACTCAACCACGCCTCGCACCATTCTGATACACTTTTTTTCGGTACCAGTTTCTTGTCATCAACCCAGAAACAGCGAAGTCGGTCCCCACGTTCGATGTCGGCTATTCCTGCCAAAAGCTTCTGATGTTTAGGGTTGCCGTTGGGAGAGAGCTTTTGTCCGTACTCTTGAATTTTATTGAAGAAAAACTCGCGCTGCTTGTGGGAAACAAATACTGTTGCACAAATGGTTTTCTTCTTAGCCTTTCTGCCAGTTGCCGGATCGACGACTAAAGACTCCACTTCTCGCACATTTTGGAGTCGGAGCCCTTTGCCACCTTCTCCCCTCATGTTTTCCAGACTCTTTGTTGCCAGTTTGTATCCTATTTCACCCTTGAATTCCAGATACGTTCCATGTCGTGTCACATGTCGCGACACGTATTCGTTATCCGTATCAGTCCAAGCCTTTTCCAATTGTTTTCGGAGGTATTCGCTGTGTTGCCCTGGACTCCGTAGAGGAATACTCGGTTTATCGCCTCCGCCACGTGCCGAGGTAAATTTATGAGACCGACGTTGTTTTCCGTCAAGGAAAAGATGCTCAAATAATTCCGTAGGCATCGGGTTAAAAGCAATATGGAAAAGTGACGATACACCCTACAGTCACAACGCCAACCATTCTACAATGTTGCATTGGAAAAAGATAGAGGATTACTCAGCCTTTTTCGGATTTCGTTTCTCTCCGTTCACAAAGCGTCTGTGAAAGTAACACAGAAGTAACCGTATCATGATCAGACAGAATCGCGGTCTTGATGGCATCTCGGCAGGCGTGATTGATTTCTGCATGGCTCAATAACTTGCTCTCCATGACTGGTCTCTTCCAATTGAACCGTTTACCGAGGAACGTGCCTAGTAGATTCCGCATTAAATGTTGCCTTTCTCTGTCGTCTGGTATGGCATATTGCAGTACGTCATCAAAACGCCGAAAAAGTGCTTGATCTAGTAGTCGCGGATTGTTGGTTGCGGCGATAATCAGGCTGTCTGACGCATCTTGTTCGATAAACTGAAGAAAGGAGTTCAAAACGCGACGCATTTCGCCAACGTCGTTGTCAAGCGACCGCTCTCCGCCGATTGCGTCGAATTCGTCAAAGAGATAGACACCGAGTTGATTGCCTATCAACTCGAAAATTTGCCGTAATTTAGCACTCGTTTCTCCCATAAACTTCGTCACCAACCGGTCGAATTGGATTGTATTAAGCGGTAACCTTAATTCATGTGCAAGAACCTTAGCGGTCATTGTCTTACCGGTTCCTGGTGCACCGACAAGCAGAATCTTCCGCCTATGTCCATGTCCGAATGCTTTGAGTTTTTCCCGGTTACGGTATTCGCGAATGATCCGTTCGATTCGTCCGGTCAGTTCGCTGGAAATGACGAGTGAAGATTTGAGAATTTCGGGGTTCTCCACAAAAACCAGATTACTCAAGTCGTGTGGGAACGGAATGACCTTTGGAGTTGTCTTTTGACGCTCGTGGTCAATCAGATCACGGATGTCAGATGCAAGAGAATCATGTCCCTGCTTCGCTTCATGGGCGGCAATTTGGAGCGCAACCGTCCGGAATCTTTCTGTATTATCATCACAAAAAGACCGGATCAGTGCTTTAACTTGTTCTGCTGTAGCCATCTTAACATCCGTGGTTCGATGGGAAGAATATGCTCGAACTCCCCGTTTATTTTAGCATATTGTACCCCTGCTGGTACTGACCAATTCTGAAGAGAATACTCCCTGTCGTCAAAATCGGCATAACCATCTCATTTCTACATTTTTTTTGCCAGAATCTTTGCCCATCATGTTTCATGCCGATTCTGGGGGTAGGTTTTCTCAACGCTTTGCATCGCCACCAAAATACATACATTTACGGCAATTACGTCATCTATGTCAAAAAAGTCGATTACGTAAATTATGTCGGTACTACGAATCAAGTGGAAACGGGATCCCTGTCGAGCAAAAAATCTAGATGTCCTGCATCGGATTTTTCAATTTTTTCCAAAAAACTGCAAAAAAATGTGGCGGAAACCTCTGGTTTTTGTCGCCATAACGCCCATTAAAATAAAGAGTTGCAACTATTTTCCGGAAAATTCCAAAATCCCCCAAAAGTGACTCTGAAAATTGGTAACCCATCGCTTGTCATGCTACGATGCACCGTAGGCTTCGATGAAAGTCAGTGTTCTGATTTGCCTTGTTGTCGAGGTCAAACATCTGACGACAGGCAATTTTACACGGAGTAGGGATTATGGCAAGCAAGCAAATTTTTGACCATCCAAAACTTTTGGAGGAAACGCCACTGTTGGATTTGACAGAGGCGGCAAAAAAATTTCCGGTTCGGTGCAGTCGTAGCACGATTGAACGCTGGGTCAGAACAGGTGCTCGCGGTGTTCTGTTAGAAACGATCCTTGTCGGCAATCGGCGATTTACCACCGAGGCGGCAATTGAACGTTTTCTTGTTGGACAACAGCATACGATTCCTGAACAATCCCGGTTTGAACCGAGAAGGAACTTGTCCAGAAAAGAAATAGCCGAGGCAAGCAAACGTTTTCGACTGCCCGAACCAATGAACCAAGGGATACACATTAACCAAAAATGAAGGAGGATACGATTATGCCACTCGTTGAAAAAAATGCAATCAAGACGACACGATATTTGCAGTTTGATCTCGCATCGATCATCATTGATCCCGAATTCCAGCGAATGTTCTCTGCCAAAACACCGGAAGAATACGCGGCATTGAAGGAGAGCATTCAGAGGGAAGGGCATATTCGGGATCCTATTGTGGTCTGGAAAGAAAAGAACATACTCCTGGATGGGCATCACCGCCTCCAAATAGGCACTGAACTTGGTATCAAGCCGCGAGTGATTGGATTATCCTTTGCCACACGGGAAGATGCCAAGATGTGGACTTTTCAGAATCAGCGTAACCGGCGAAACATGAATTGGTTTCAACAGATTGAAGCCGCCCTGACATTCAAGCCGATGTATGCCGCGAAGGCAAAAGCAAACCAGAGGGCTGCCGGTGGAGCGGTTCCTCTGAAATCAGAGAAACCGGTCGACACTTACGCAGAGATTGCGAAACTTGCCGGTGCAAGTATAGACTCGGTGAGAAAAGCCGAAAGACTTTTGCAAGAAACAAGCGAGGAAGAGATAAACTGTTTGCGAAGCGGTGAAGTTTTGATCAACAGTGCTTTCAAAAAATACGAAAGCAAGAAGGAATCAGGCAAGCCATTCTCCAAACCGAATGCCAAATCTTCCGAAAAAACACTGTCCGATAAGCCGAACAAGAAAGAATTGGCGGCAACAACGCAATTTTCCGAAGGCGAAAAATATATCAAGGAGATTCTGCGTCTGGCAAAAGAGTTGGGTATCTTATTCAGTGAAATTAAGAAGGTCCCCCACGACTCGCAGGAATTGGACAAAGCTCGCCTTCAAATATTCAATACGATTGGGAAATACAGCAAAAGAGGGTAATCATAGCAAGACGGAGAGCGTGAGAAGATTCCTAGCTGAGGAAAGTTCTCATGTGTCTTGTGATTTCCTTCTCTGTTTCCATTCGCATGGAATCATCTGGAAATGCTCGCGGTCGCGCCGTGGTCGCCGACAGATGGCTTCTCTTACTCCACGTCGCACAAAAATACCCTTACTCCCCGTTAAAACGAAGGTTTTCATAGCAGTTTGTCGTTGCTCAGACTTCTGGTTCCGCCGGCTTGCACTCTTCCGAGGTGTCGGCAAAGGGATTTTTCCGTTCCCTTGCCATTTGCGAGGCAATGGCCAACTGCCCATGTGCATATCGCTTGGTCGTGTTCGCCGACGTGTGTCCCAGCAATGCTTGTGCCTTGTCCAGACCTTCTGTTTTTTCGACGGCGGTACCAGCAGAGTGTCGCAACTGATACGGAGTCCACTGCGGAATCTGTTGGCCGGCCTTATTGCCCTTTCTGATAGCGTAATCAATCGCTCTCCGATAAGAATTCCTGTCATAAAATTCTCCCACGGTCTCGACAGGATTTTTTGCGTTTTGTCTATCCCGCTCCCGTTGCGATGGAGTCAGTTTCGATTTCCGCGTAGCCCTTTGCCGTTCTTTTCGTTCGCGAACCGCCTGCCGTGGAGAAAACACTGCCGCTTCATCCGTTTTGCCTTCCAAGTACGGGGCGATGAGGGTTTGCTCCGGCTTGCCCAATGGAATCGGCTTTTGTCCAATGTATTGCTCCGTCTTATGCGACTGCGGCACGTAGTACCAGAGTTCCGAGTCCCGGCTCTGGTCGATGTCTCTCACCGTCATGCGGTAAATTTCGCTCGGACGCATGCCCGTCATTCGTTGAATCTGTACCATAGCGGCAATCGTCGGAGACATAAACGGCAATGTCCGTTTCACCACGTCGTCGGAAACCTCCTGACGCGGCGGATTATCGAAGGTTCCCAGCTCACCCTTTTGCAGGGCTTTCACTTCCCGAAGGGCGTGAATGACGCTCGATTGCACTTGCTCTTCTTCGCAACCCCACGAAAAAATACGGATGATCCGACCAGTGTAATCGTTGACCGTCCTTCGACAAAGCCGACCCGAAGCAACCATCTGATTCCGGCAAGCCTTCAATTTCTTCGGCGAAAAATCGTTGACGGCAAGTTCTCCGTAAAGTTCAACAAGGTAGCCGACGGCATACTTGAAGTGCAAAACGTGGCTTTTGTCCATTCGAGACTCGATGTGTTCCAAAAAAGCGTCTGTCAATTCCGAATTTACCCCCCCGGCAGGGGAATCGGGGGTGGTTTTCTTCCATTTTATTAGGAACTGGGCATATCGGGTGTAACTTGCCGGATCGTCGGCACGTCCGAGGGAAACGTACTTTTTCCCGTCCCAAACTGCCAACGTGTTGCGCCGCACTACGGGGGCAGGAGTGGGTGAGTTTGGGGGTAATTGGGGTGCTTTTGCGCATTTTTTTGACTGTTTCATGGTAGTTTTACGCTCTTATTGCGCATAAAAAGGTCATTCTGTTGCGCAGTGCGCAACAAACGGACATTTTTACTACCAAAACGTCAAAAATTGTTTTCTTACAACCCGTTAAATTGTAAGGACTTACGTCCAAAGCCCTCGGTGGGAGTCGAACCCACAACCTCAGCATTACGAACGCGTTTTAGCCGATTTTGTTATATTCGTTACTGAAACTGATTTTGTTAGCGTTTCCAGTAAAAAAGCCTATGTTCATAGGCTCAAACGACGCTGTCATTATAAACTATTTTCTATCATTGTCAATAGGAATAACATCGTTTTTTCGAGCCAAACATCGTAAAATTTTGGCACAAACATCGTAACTCCGTTGCCCGTGCAATCCGTTCAATGGTTTATCGCAAGCAGCACGAATACAATGCTCAAAAACCAAATTGACACTTGAGTAATACCAAGTTCCTTGAATAATGCAAAGGCAAGGGAGTGAGGGGATGTCTGGGTTAGACGAATCGTGATGCCGGTGGGCAGGATAACTTCGACAACAGGGAGAGCATTGTCAACGATGTTGATGGGAATGAATGTTGCTTTGTTTATTTGATTGGTGTTTGTTTTGATTGCTGGGCGGAGCATTTTGTTGCTTGTGTTTCTTGAGCCAGCTATGAAAGGTGCAGAGAGAGTACTCGATTTCTTGGGCGACTTGGGTGATGGGTGTATGAGAGTTGAGAACGCTGCTGAGGGCGTATTGTCGAGTTTCGTTACAGTATCGTGTCCGGGACATAGGAAGGCAGGGATAAAATCAATCCGCCGACGATCGGATTGAAAGTGCCGAAATTATCCTACAACACGAAAACCTTGCAAGAATGAAATTCCTGGAATAGACACGTGCTTACAAGCGGAGTGGCTTGAATGAGTTTGAGTATCTTTGTGATGTGTTGGATCGTTTGGCGGACTTGGGGGAAAGCGGGAAATGGTAAAAGATGACGATTGGGGTTATGGCGACAGCATTTTGTTCAACATTCTATCAAATGTAACCCTTAAAAACAAGGGACTATTTACCAAAAAACGCAAAACCCAATGGTGCTCGGTATAAAACCAAGCCTATAATCAAAACGAACGTTTATAAAAAATATGCCCCTTTGCGTTGATTGGACAATCTAAACAATTAAAATTAGCGTTTTTAATTATATCAACAAGAAAATCATTGTTAAGGTTTCCAATATACTTGTCCCCATATGCAAATATAAAACAGGGATATACATTCCCTACTTCGTTTATTGACACTTGTTTCCTGATTGCATCGCAATCTAGATAACGAGTCCTGTATACATCGTTAGACATAAAGGAATTTCTGTTTGCATACCAATCGGGCAAGTCAATACACAAATTAAAATTTTTGTATTTGGCATTAGTTGAGATGTCGTATATATCATTTTCAAAACGACATAAAATTTCTTTATCGGCTTCAGTAATTCCGTATTCGTCAAAGACAGCGTTTCCCCTTCCAACACCAACAAACCAGTCATAATTCAATGTCCTTACTCCCATATTATAGACCGCGTCAGTAAATGATCTAACATCGTTAATGTTTTTTCGATTTAAACAGCAACTAATTCTTGTGTGAAATCCTAATTCAACAGCATGTTTAATAGATTGAACAGTATACTCATAAGATCCTGGTCTAAGATCATCATTGATCTCTCTAGTTAAAGAATCCAATGATATAGCAATTTTCTTTAATCCCTTAACTTTTAATAATCTAAGTCTTTCTTTGGTTGCCAAAACACCATTGGTTACTAGCAAAATATTCTTAAATTTTAATTCTATCAAAAGGCTAATAATCTTATCAAAATCGGGATGCAAAAACGCTTCCCCACCTTCAACATGGATATGTTTAACTTTCAGATTACGGAGTTGATTCGCGACGCGTTTCCAAAAAATAAATGGCAAGATGCTATCATTGGAATTGCAAGAATCAGTATAGCAATGCTTGCAATGTAAATTGCATTTTCTGGTAATAAAAATGTGGGCAAGGTCTAGCGTTTTGCAACCTTCATTTAAATTTGAACAACTGTTTACTATTATCTTACTCATGAAAAAATCTCCTGTAGAATTACCTTAATCGCATCAAACACATTTTCGTTACTCGAATCTACAAGTATATCAACTCTTTTAAAGTTTCCACCTCCCTTGGATATTGTAATGTATTTTTCTACAAGTCTTTCCATTATTGCTTTAGCATTTATATTATCATTGAAGGATTCTAACAAATATCGATTATCAATTGCGGTCACACACAAATCTATGCCGTCATATACGCATTCGGCATTTTTAATGATTTTTTTTGTATATTTTTGCTATAGATTCTTGATCTGATAAGCTTGCAAATGCTGCTTTATAACCAGAAAATTCGTATATCTTTTTACCGCCTAACAATTGTGCATTAATTGCACTCTTGCACATTTCCTGTGTTTCGCGTTCTAATGAATTATACTGATTGACAATGTGAGAAATTTTTGTACTAACATCCTTTTTTTGACCTAATAAATTGACAATCTTATAATAATCTTTAAGCGATTCTTTTATACTTCCGTAATTGCCAAAAACATCATAAAGCAATATATTATTCTTGCGACCAAATCCAATAATGAATATGTTGTCTAATTGAGAAGTATTCTTTAAATGAGTTCCACAGCAATCATCCTCAGAAAAATCACCTCTATTATCTCCAATACTCACCGTAACAATATCTCCAGCAATGCAATTGTATATTTCGTATTCTCGTTTGATTACTGCATCAAAATCACAAGTTATTGAATCAATCCATTCAAGTTGTAACGGAGAAGAAAAGACTATGCTTCCTCCATTTACATCAAATTCTGATCTAATCGTATTGATTTTGTATTTATCAAAGACGATTCTGGATATCACATGTTGAGCTGTATGTAATGATGACAAATACTTTCTCCTTGCCTTATCTATGCGACATTCAAACTTGTCGCCAATATTTATCCCGTTAATCGAATCTACTTCGTGATATACCATTCCGTTTTCTTCGAAAACACGGGTTACCTTCCTAGCACCTTTATCATCAAAGATAAAACCAGTGTCGTTAACTTGATGCCCACCTCCAGGATAAAAAAACGTTTTGTTAAGCGAGATGGCATTTCCCCTAATTTCTACTACTGTTGATTCAAAATCAGTAACAGAATAATCACGCAAATATGCTTTTTGCATACCTTTCTACCTCCTATTTTTTTTAATAAAAACCTCTGTGTAATTATGAAAAATTACTCGGAACTTCGGAACCACTGACATCTATTTTCCTTGCCAGTATCAAAGCGTAGTTGTCATCGCCATAATTTTCTGCAACATCAAAACCAGCGTCGGTAATAATTTCTCTCAATTTCTCTTTTGTATATTTGTTCGACTGGTATAACGTTATTCTACTGTTTTTAGGACATTGACCTGAATACTCCAAAACAGTGATTGTTTTTTGCCTATATAATTGGAATGTTTTTCTGATTGTAACGATAGATTCTCCTTCTTCAGATAAATTTACATCAAGTTTCCCGTCGGCCGGTGTTAAACCTGCACGTTTAAGTATAGACCAACAAAGATTATCATCGGATGATGATCTGTATGGTTTTTCTAAATTTGATTTTACCTCCGTCTCCAATTTATTAGATTCTATGAGTTGATTATCAATTAGAATTAAATCATTTTTCGTCATTGCACTATGTATTCTATGCAACAAAACATGTTCATCAAAATTCCCAAGCGTATTGCCAAGCAAGAGGAATAAATTCGTTTTATCAGCCGTGTTCCCGCCTTTATTCAAGATGCTATCTATTTTGATAAAATCCATGTTGAAAACTTTAATTGACAATCTGTCAGAGTATTCAGGCAAATTGTTTTGTATGTGCTGTATGCCTTCTCTTAACATGTAAGAACTAATGTCAAATATGAAATACTCTAATACCTTTGTTTTTTCGGTGCTCTCAAGTATTTTCCTAATTAATGTTTCATCTTTTTGACCATTGCCTATACCGAGAGAAACTAAACGTATATCTTGACTATTTTGCATCACTCTTTTGGCAATTGACTCAAGATTTTTTCGATTCCGCAATAGCCCCAACGCTTTAGGAAATAAGGGGTAATCGCCACCTTGCATAAGATTTAAGTGCTTTCTTGCAACCTCATCACCAAAATACAAAAACTTGGGATCAAGTTTACCGCCAGTCAAACAGGCCAAGAATTCTTTCTGAATTTGAGAAATGCCAGTGTCGGCATCAAGATCAAAAATAGAACTTACAAAACCAGGCGACAATAAAAGACTACCTGTTTCCTGATTTGAAAGGTGCAAACCTGCAACAGGTGCCGCGGCTATTGATTGGGACTTTGCATCTTGTATAGCGCCGCACAATTGCTTCACTGTGTTGCAATAGTTTCTTTCATCGTTGTTGTTATAGAGAGGGCAATCCCGTGAATAAGAACATGGCGGATTACAAACAACATCGTCTATCACTATTGCATTCGTTTTTTTCGCATTCATAAGGTCTCCTTCGATAATTTAACTAAAATTCCTTCTATGTCTTTGAAGTAATCCTGCCTCCCAATCAACATGATAAGATTTTTTCGCTGTGCTAACACACTACGACTTGGCCCTGACCGTCCTGTTTTTTGTTCTCCCTGTTCTAAACTTTGCAACATTTTAATGTGACTATATATCCCTCTCGATGATCGCGAAAAGTGGGAATCACCAATATACAAAAGCATCGTTGATGCAATAACAGAATCCCATATAGGACAAGAATAATGCAAAAAAGACTGATTTGCTGTAGACTCAACGTCTCGGTATATGACAGCAATCTCAAAGTAGACTTCTCCCTTCAATGTGCGAATCTTCCACCGTATGACCAGGTATGCACCGATCACCGCCGCAACAGTCCCTAACAAGGTACCGACCGCTTGTACAAGTATGTCATATATCATAATTTTTCCATTAGACTTGTTCGGACACTAGATATTCGATTCTCTATTGAGTATCGCACAGATAAGATTCATTCTCAAGAGGTGCCTTTTTCTTCTGTTTCGATACCTTTCGCTCATGATTTTGAAC
>Ga0099364_10009912_pt1 | contig 13175 bp, 14 predicted proteins | sample TergutTh196P3_FD_73070 | JGI IMG/M metagenome (GOLD analysis project Ga0099364, IMG submission 73070) | Microcerotermes parvus P3 segment gut microbial communities from Pointe-Noire, Republic of the Congo - Th196 P3 | ecosystem: Host-associated > Arthropoda: Insects > Digestive system > Gut ...
AGTGCGGAAATTCTGGAAAAGACGGTCCGGGAAAAAGAAATGGCGGAAAATTTAAGCGTCGCCGCCCATCTTATCCACGGCTCCAGCGAAGGCCGTTTTACCGTCCGCTACTGCCCGGGCCCTGGTGTGATTCGTGATGAAATTGAAGCTGTAGGCTATGAATGGGGCAGCCTTGAAGAAGCGCAGGGGCGCTATGATATCAATAAGTTAAATTTAGGCTGGAATACCCACGAGGATGGGGAAAGGTTTTTCTATGTTCCCAATCCTGCCCTGGGCCTCTGGGCGGAAAAAAATCGTTTTTACGGATAAATTTTTATTAGGAGCAGAGTATGGCCAAGAAATTACGTTATGGAATTATCGGATGCGGCGGGATTGCAAATGGCAAGCATCTTCCGGCGCTTAGTGGAATGGATGATGTGGAAGTAAGCGCCTTCTGCGATATTATCCCTGGGAGGGCGGAAAAGGCCAATCAGGAGTATTCCGGGGGCAAGGGTAAAGTTTATAAAGATTACCGGGAACTCTTAAAGCAGGATCTGGACGCGGTTTGCGTCCTTACCCCCAACAATTCTCACTGTGAAATAAGCGTGGCGGCTCTCAAATCCGGCAAAAATGTCATGTGCGAAAAGCCTATGGCCATGAACTATCAGGAAACCCAGGCCATGATTGCAGCCAGGAATGCAAGCAAAAAACTCCTTACCATTGGCTACCAGAGCCGTTTCCGGGCCGACAGCCTCTACCTTAAACAGGAATGCGAAAGCAATGTCCTGGGCGAAATCTACTTTGCCAAGGCCACGGCCATCAGAAGGCGGGCGGTTCCCACCTGGGGAGTGTTCCTGGATGAAGAGAAGCAGGGCGGCGGGCCCCTCATTGATATTGGGACTCATGCCCTGGATCTTACCCTCTTTATGATGGACAACTACGAACCCGCCTATGCGGTGGGCACAACCTACCATAAGCTGAACAAGGATAAAAAAACCGGGAATGCCTGGGGCGATTGGGACCCTAAAAAATTTACCGTAGAAGATTCAGCCTTTGGCTTCATTGTGATGAAAAACGGCGCCACCATCATACTCCAGTCCAGCTGGGCCCTTAACACTACGGAAGTGCGGGAGGCTGTATGCTCCCTCTGCGGAACCAAGGCCGGGGCGGATATGCCCGTGGCAGGGGAATTAATCATCAATGGGGTAAAGAACGGCCGGCAATACGTATTGACCCCGAACCTTAAGGCAGGCGGGGTGGCTTTCTATGCAGGAAGCTCCGCAAAACCCGAAGATCTGGAAGCCCAAAATTTCGCCGACGCAATCCGGGGCAAGGCCAAGCTTTACGTGCTGGCGGAGCAGGCTGCGACGGTAACCAGAATCCTGGAGGGCATTTACATTTCCGCGAAAACGGGAAAACCCCATTATTTCGAATAGAGGGCTAGAGTTCAAAAAGCTCGTGGAGAAACAGGGTCGCTGCCTGGGCCACATTCAGGCTTTCCATAAGGCCCGTCCCGGGTATGCGAACCAGGACTGAACAACTCTCCTTTACTTCTTCGCTTAGGCCGGTTTCCTCGTTACCCAGAACAAGGGCAATGCCTGGGCGCCGGGCCTCGGAGTACTGCTTTCCCTGGAGCCGTTTTCCCTGGCTTTGGACTATGTTGGGGAGATCCCGAATTCGATGGCGGGCCCGGCTTTCCCCCCCTATGCTTATTAATAGGCGGGAAGCGTCCCGGAGAAAAGCCGTAGTGTTGCGCACCGTGCGAATCTTCACATGCTCCATCCCGCCTTCGGCAACACGGTAGGCGCTGGTGGTCAGTTTCGCCTCCGAGTCCCCTTCGGAAACCACGATTAGGGAAACGTCAAAGAACGCGGCGGATCTGACTATGGCGCCCAAGTTATGGTCATTCCCCACCGAATGGAGTATAAGGCCTGTTTTCCCTTCCCGGGCCCACTCATCCAGGTCTTCCCTGCTTAATGGATCTACTTCCGGAGCATAGATCATGGCCACCACCCCCTGGTGATGAACGCTTTTGCATATTTTTTCCAGTTCCTCGTCTTCGCACAATTTATAGGGCCTTTTCCGTTCCGCTAGGCTTTTGCAGATCAAAGAAAAGGAATTCAGCCTGTCTTCCCGCAAAAAAAGGCGGTTGATGGTATCGGGATGGTATTCTGCCACTGCCGCCACGGCATTGAAGCCGCAGATAGCCAATTCGTCGGTGAATCTATTTCTCATTTGAATAGTATAAGCTTATCCGCATTAAAAACAAGGCGATTTCTCAAAATCCCCCTGAAGCGGACCCACACGGCGGGCGGGTCCGCTTCAGGGGCCTAGTTTGAAAAATGCCTAAGCAATGCAGTAAGCTTAATTTTTTGTAGGAAAACAGCTTGACAGCGTTGGGAATTTTCACCTCCGTGGGTTCTTTTGAGTATGTCTTTTGGGTTATACTAATAATTATGGAAAGCGGCGTTGAAAACATAGACTGGGAAAGCTGGGAACCGGCCGAAAAAGCGGTAATTGTTTATATTATTGACCGGAAGCGGAACAACTTACTCCTTATTCATAAAAAAACGGGTTTGGGTAAGGGTATGATCAACGCTCCGGGCGGCCGGATTGAGAAGGGGGAAAGTCCGGAGGCTTCGGCGATTCGAGAGTGCCAGGAAGAAGTTTCCCTTAAGCCCCTGAACCTCGAAAAACGCGTGGAGCTTCATTTTCAGTTTACCTCCGGGTATTCCATCTATGGGGATGTCTTCTTTAGTGAGGCTTGGGAAGGGGAGATGGCGGAAAGCGATGAGGCCAAGCCTTTTTGGTGCGATCTTGACAAGATCCCCTGGGAACAAATGTGGGAAGATGACAAGCTGTGGCTGCCCCAAGCCATGGAGGGGAAAAAGCTGCGGGGGTTTTTCATTTTTGATGATGAAAAGATGCTGTGGGAAAAACTGGAAGAGGTTGAATGTTTTGGCCATTGAGACGATTATTTTTACGAAATAATTAGTTTGTGCTATTGACACTTATTAAAAAAGGTATTATCCTTGATAGACCTAATCAACGCAGGGTAGAGCAGTTGGCAGCTCGTCGGGCTCATAACCCGGAGGTCGCAGGTTCGAGTCCTGTCCCTGCTAAAGTCCTTAAACTTATAACTCAAGCAGAATAGGCCACACCCGTTTTAGCTCCTTGGGAATGTCTATCTTTTGGGGGCAATGCTCTGAGCAAATACCGCATCCTGTACAGGTAGACGGGCCTATTATTGGTATTGCCCCAAAAATTATGCCGCTGGCAAGGCGCTTGCGGACAGATTCATCAAGACCCCAAATTTTATGCTGGAGATACTGGTTAAAAATCCACCCGATGCTGATTTTCTCAGGGCAGGCATGGCAGTAATTACAGTTTGTACAATATAAGTCGTTAAGCTCTTTTAACGCATGGCTTCTGTCAATTAAAGCCTGCCGTTCCTCTGGGGGGATCTTTTCGGCATTTTTTGCATACCCCACATTTTCTTCCAACTGCTCCAGGGTGGAAATTCCGGATAAGACCATATCCACTGAAGGAAGACTCCAGGCAAAGCGCAGTCCCATTTCCGCAGCGCTGGAAGCTCTGGATTCCATCCGGTCTAAAAAAGTCTTGCCGCCATCGGTTAGGGCGCCCCCCATTAAGGGCCCCATGACCATAGTTCCCAGGCCTTTGGATTTTGCATACTCAAAAAGGTCTTCATTCCGCCGGTCCACAAGGTTATATTGCCCCAGAAAGGTGGAAAAAGCCCCAGTATCTATTAATTCACCCATTTTATCCGCATCGCTGTGATAGGATAAGGAAAGATGCCGCATAAGAGCCAGAGACTTTGCTTTTTCCGCCTGGTCAATCAGCTTAAAGCCGAGAACCTTTTTTTCCCATGTGAGATAGGACATGGCGGGGAAATGGTAAAAATCAAGGTATTCCAATCCCATCATGTCCAGGGATCGCTTTAGGTATTCAATAAAGTCCTCAGGCTTATCTATCAAATCCAGACGAATTTTTGAGGATATATATACCTTGTCCCTAATAGAACCTAGGGCGGCGCCCACTGCCCGCTGGCTGTCGTAGTTGCAGTAGAACCAATGGGTGTCAAAGAAATTGATTCCCAATTCCACCGCCCTCTGCATCAAGGGCGCCGCCAACGCATCGTCTACTACGGATTTTCCGTCTCTTTCCGTCATGGGCAAACGCATGCACCCAAAGCCTAGGGCGGATACGCGAAGGCCGGTTTTTCCGAATTCCCGGTAAATCATTTTTTACCTTAACACATTAGCTGCGACATAGTCAAACAGACGGAGTAAATGATCAGAATCAGTTTTATGATATATGTGTTAACTTAGTCATCAGGAGCCACGGATTTCCACTGATTAGCACGGGATTAACACTGATTTTAAGAAAAAAATCCGTGAAAATCCGAGCTGTCCAGAGGACAGCATAAATCCGTGCTAATCAGTGGGCTTTTGTAATTAAGTTAACGTCTATGAGTTTTATGATACTATATATGATACTATTTGCTTTTTTTCATCCTTCAAGTGTCTCTTCTCTTATTATGGTATTCTAGAATTTTCTTTACTGTTTCATCCGGTGTAATGTTTGATGTATCTATCCAAAAACCTATTTTTGGTGTTTCTTTGATAAATTCTTCATATAATTTTTCTACACTAAAACCTTTATATCCTTTTTTATTTCTATATTTTTCCCTTTTTTTTATAGTTTCTACATTAGGATTTAATACAATTACCCTTGGTTTATATGGCAGTAAATATTCTATCATTTCAGATAATATTTTTCCATAATAATTATCTTGTATGATAACATTAAATCCAGCGTCATAATATTCTTTTGCTGCTTGTACGGTTATTTGGTATCTTAATTTTAATTGTTTGATTGCTTCTTCTGTCGCGTTTTCAGTCATTTCTTCCCTGTCGGAAATTATCATTTTGCGAAAAATGTCTCCCCTTAAATGTACACTTCTTTCAATATTTTCCGCGAGAAGCTGAGCGATTTTCGATTTTCCTGCTGCCATAAGCCCCGTTATTAGATATATTGATAATTCGTTTTTCATAAAACTAACTCCTTCTTTTATGCCGCTTTACATTGACAGCAACCGATCCCTGGTTCTGAGAAGGTGGACAATGGTAAGTTCCTGAGCCAGATGGGCGTCACGATTTCTAAGGGCGTTTATGATCATCAAATGTTCGGGGAAAGTTTCTTCAGCTGTACGTAACAAGCCCTTCTGGTTGCACTTTTGCAGATACCCGGAAGAATGAAAAACTTCCATCATTAAAGGATTGCCAGAATATTTTATCAGGCATTCGTGAAAATGCTTGTCCGCATTAAGGTAATCATGATATTGCCTTCCAAGGATAGGAATAGTGAAAGGCTCAAATATCTTGGATAACTCTGCTATATCTTCATCCCGCATATGCTCCGCGCAGAGACGGGCCGCCATTCCCTCAATAGAAGCCCGTAATTCAAAAAGCTGGCTGAGTTCCTGATAAGAATACTGATAAATAAAAAAACCCTGGCGGCTCCGCTGCTCAAGGATCTTCTCTCCCGCAAGCTTGCTCATGGCCTCATTGATGGGAGTTTGACTGACCCCCAAGAGCTCAACTAGGGCTCTTTTGTTTATCTTTTCCCCCGGCTGCAGTTCCTTGTCATCGATCATTCTCTTTATGCGCTCATATACCAGTTCAAAAAGGGCCCTGTTTTCTAATTTCGGCATTATCTCTCCAAGCTTTTTTCTTTCGATTTTAGATATTCACTGGGGCGGCTTGCGTGAATAAACATAAGCGCATCGGCTTTATCCGCGTCTCCGGCCTTGATGGATTCCAAAATTTCATAATGCTCATCCCTGCTTCTTTCAGGATAATTCATGATTACGCCGCTCATGTTAAGAGCGATAATAATATGGGGAAATATCATGTCAAATAAAAAAATATTACCGCTGATTCGCATTATTTCCATGTGAAAATCGTAATCCAGCTGTTTTAATTGAGATTCATTCTTCTTTTTGACAGCCCTGTCAAATTTTTTCAGTGTGGATTCAAGGTTTGACAGATCCTTCGTTTCAGAAAGAGCCGCCTCCCGGGCGCCTAGAGATTCCAGCCTCATACGGATATTACAAAGATCCAATAGTTCCTTATTGCTATACTGTCTGACATAAGCGCCCCGCCGGGGAATGGTAATAACGAGATTTTCCTGTTCTAGCTTGGAAAAGGCCGCAAGCAAAGGAGTTCTGGATATTCCCAGATGATTCGCCAAATCGTCCTGGATTAATTTTTGCCCCGGCTGCAATTCACCGTTGATAATCATGGTCCGGAGCGCCCTGTAAGCTTTTATGCCCAGAACCTCGGTCTCTATCTGGTTCATTAAGAGTAGTTTACTGATTCAGCCTTGCATCGTCAATAATAATACACTATTAAATTAACCTTTAGGTAATGGTCCGATCCCTAGAATTTGCCGGGCTTCAGCGGGGTTTGCTATTTCAAGACCTAGGCTTTTAACCAATTCCGCCGCTTTTTTGACAAGAAAAGCGTTTGAGGGGGCCGGTTTTCCAGGGAGATAGGAACGCCCGTCCTCGAAACCAACCCGTATAGACCTGGCTCCCAATCCAAGGGCTGTGGCAATAAGCTTGAAGTCCTCCATTCCCTCATGGTTTAGCCCCCATTGAGCATCGGCGGGAATATGAGAACGGAGAGCCCATAATAACCTGGGATCTGCGGGAAGTGCGCCTTTGAAACCAAGACAGAAATTGTAATTTACAGGCTCTTTAAGCAGGCCTTCCTCAACTAGCCTCTCAATGGTGCTTAACATCCCGAAATCAAAAATCTCCAGTTCCGGCGCCACCTGGAATTTTTCCATTTCCCCAAGCCAAAAACGTATATCCGGCAAGGTGTTAATATAGACCCCCTCGCCAAAGTTCACTGAACCCATATTCAGAGAGGCGACCTCAGTTCTCGGCTCGATAACCGAGACGCATCGGTCTTCCAGGCTTAGTTCAGAGATGCCGCCTGTGGAACCTTGGATAATAATATCACTCTCTTTCCTAATCAAGTCGATGGTTTTGGAATAATAGCGAAGATCCTGCACCTGCTCCCCCTGGGGATTCCTCACATGCAGATGAACCATCGCTGCCCCCGCAGTAGCACAGCTAAGAACTTCCAAGGCTACTTCATCAGGACTCAAGGGATTCTGCGATTCCCAGGGCAGGATAGTACCCACATGGGCAACCGGCGCGACCGTTAATATTATTTTTTCAGGGTACCTGAACATAGCGCCTCCTAATTGTCAACAATTCTTGTTACCCTGTCAATTTCCGGGTCGGTGAAACCAGCAAGAACATCCCTGGCAACGGAGGAAAAGCTGTAGGGAACCCACACGGTTATAGCCCTTTCCTGGGCTTTTTTAGCCTCGCTACGAAAAATCATGTTGACCTTCAGAAATATTTTGTATACAATATATTTATTATACTCCCAATGCTGTGTTTGTCAATGGCAAGATCATCCCCAGGGAGATTTCAGGAGGCTGATATGAAAACAAAGTTAACAATCGAAGGGAACAAGCTAAAGATCAACGACAAACTGATCTACAGTGAAATCCCGGGGAATTCTCCTAATGTGCACGGGCTTATGATGAACGCCAGGTTCGTTCAGGGAATTTTTGACGATAAGGCTGATCCTCAGCGTTTTGCACGTTTCGGTTGGGATAAATGGGATCCTGAACGCCACACGGACGAGCTTGTCAAAGCCCTGCCGGAATGGTACGGCTATGGGCTACGGGCCATAACCGTGTGCTTCCAGGGAGGGATGCCGGTTTTTACAATAGAAAATAGCACGATAGACAATAACCCCTTCAGCGAAGACGGCCGGAGTGTCGATCCTGCCTATCTTGGGCGTATGGACCGGGTCATCCGGGCAGCCGACGAGATTGGCATGGTGGTTATTGTCAGTATCCTGTATCAAGGTCAGTCCCCAAGGATGAAAGACGGGGCCGCAGTACGAAATTCCATTCGTACAGTTTCCAAGTGGCTAAAGGACCAGGGTTATACTAATACCATAATAGAGATTGCCAATGAGCATACGGTGGGCAATTTCACAAAACGTCCCCTGGTTTCTGACCCCGAAAGCATGGGCACCCTTATGGAAATTGCCCGGGAAGCTTCCGGCGGTATTCCGGTAGGCTGTAGTGACGGTGGAGTGGTGATGCATAAGGAAGTGGCTTTGTCCAGTGATGTGGTGCTGATCCACGGGAATAATGCCCGCAGACAGGTTTATCACCGCTTTGTTAAGATGATAAAATCCTGGACGCCGGATAAACCCATTGTATGCAACGAGTGCTCTCCCTGTTTTACCAACCTTGACGTGGCTTTTGATACCCAGACTTCCTGGGGATATTACAATAACCTTTCCAAACAGGAACCGCCGGTATACTGGGGAATCGCCAACGCCGAAGACCTCTTTTTCGCCCGCCGTATGGCCAGGGGGGTGGGAATCAGCGTTCCGGCCCTGTCGGAGGATGAACAGTATGTCCTGGACGGAGTAACAGGCCCCTATGAATCCAATGGAGAAAGATGGATAAGGTTGAGTGCGGAATACCCGGAAACCATCAATTATGTGGATTTTTTCCTGAACGGCGAGCGGGTTGACCGATCTTATGAAGAACCTTTCTTTGTAAATTACGTTCATACCTGGATCCAGACTGGTTGCAAGACGAAGAAAGGAGATAAATGGAAAGCCATTATTTATCTGGGAGATGGGCGGACTCTGGAACGATCTGCAGAAGTTGAATAAAATGTATTCAAAATATTTTGTTTAAAATATTTTATTGACCGCTTACGATTAGCCGTGTTACCATAGTGAAAAGCGCTCGGCCTTAAACTAAATGCTGGGCGTAAAGAATAATTATTTTTATGGAGGTTTTTATGAAAAAACTGCTTTTAGTGATGTTTCTCGTCGTCATAGCAGGGACTTTAATCTTTGCCGGCGGAAGACAGGACAGCGGAAATACCATCACCATGTGGATGCAAAACTACGGCGACGATCTTCCCCGCCAGACTCGGATGATGGGTGAATTGGCTGCCGACTTCCAAAGAGAAACGGGGATTAGGGTTGAAGTAGAAATCGGCAACTGGACCGAGGCATCTACAAAATGGATGCTGGTGGCAACCGGCGGAGCCCATCCCGATGTTGGGGATATGTGGTGGGCCTGGTCCAATTCTCAGATTGGCAGAGGAAGGCACGGTCCTATGGCTTTGAACGAACACATAAGCCGGCTTAATCACCAAAACTTTGTTCCGGCTTCCTTACAAGACGTTCTTTTCCAGGGCGATGTGTACGGTATCCCCTGGCGTATCGATGTGCGTCCCCTGGTCTACCGTCATGACCTCTTTCAAGAGGCTGGCATTGCCGCGCCCCCGGACACCTGGCAGGATCTTGTGGACTACGGAAGGAGACTGACCACCAGGGCCGCAGACGGCAGGATTGATATTTCCGGCATCGGCCTTGGTTATGGAGTTGCCAATGACAGCCAGGATTTCTGCCACTGGATGTGGCAGGGCGGCGGAGAAGCAATGACGCCGGATGGGAGAACCGCCACGCTGAACACCCAATATGTCATTGATGCCATGCAGTTTGTCCGGGATCTTGTTTATGTTCACGAAGTGGTCACCATGGATGTTCTGGATCCTACCTACCACGGTCCTAACCTCTTTATCTCCGGCAAGTCCGCTATCCGTCCCATGGGTGGCAGCGGAACCTCCGATTTTCCCCCGGAATTCCTTGCAAGGGTGAGGGCCTCTATCCCGACTATTGGGGTAAGACGGACCGCCTACAGCGGCGCAGGTTATATGGGGGTGCTGCACGGTACCAGGAATGTTGAAGCAAGCATCCAGTGGCTGGAATTCCTCTCCAGGGATGAAAATATGCTGCGCCTGGCTATTATGAGCGAGCAATTTTCACCTTCCATAGGCGCCAGCGCAGATGCATATTTTGCCAATGACGAATGGAGTCGGCAGGTGATCAGGTGCCTGGAATTCGCCAAGACATCCCAGTCGCCCAGCGCAGCCTGGAGCCAGATTGCCGGCCGGTCGCCGGGCAGTCCCCTCTACGACTTCTGGGCCGATGTTCTTCTCAACAGAGAACCCATATCTGTTCTGGCTAACAGGTACAATGCCCAGGCCCAGACAATGATGGACAGGGCATCTCACTAATTTTTCACTTTACCTGGCCACATGATTCAGGTGGCCAGGTTTCGAGGAGGCCGTCCATGAATGCCCGTACAAAAGATAAGCTCTTTCCCTATTTAATGCTTTTACCCTCAATAATTGGCTTATGTATTCTGGTAGTTTATCCTTTGGCACGCGGCCTCATCCTCAGTTTTTATGATCACACCCTGCTCTTTGCTTCTTATCCGTTTATTGGCCTTGGAAATTACAGGGAACTAATCACAGAAGACAGAATTTTCTGGGGTACCCTGGGAAATACTGTCGCTTATACGGTTTTCAACGGAGTGGGTAGTACCATCATCGCCATCGGCGTGGCCTTGCTCCTGGTCAGATCCGGAAAAATGCAGGTCTTTTTTCGGGGTTTTGTACTGCTCCCCTGGCTTGTGCCGTCAGTAGTAATCAGTACTATCTGGCTCTGGATGTTCAGTCCCGATTATAGTCCCATCAGTGATATTCTGCTCAGGCTGGGCTTAATACAAACCAGAATCCGTTTTCTGGGAAACATTGATTGGGGATTCGGTGTTTTCAATGCTCCTTTTCTCTCGATCCTCGTTGTCAGATTGTGGTTCAGTTTTCCATATAAAGCAGTGCTTATCCTGGCGGCTATCGTAAATATTCCCCGGGAACTTTACGAATCTGCTGATATAGACGGCGCAGGCCCCTGGTCCCAGTTCATCAATGTTACCATCCCCGGTATTTATCCTCAACTTATGGTTATCCTTACCCTCACCCTCATAGGCAACTTTGGGTATTTTGACATTAATTACCTTATGACCAGAGGCGGACCTCTGAATTTTACCAATGTAATGGCTGTTCAGCTTTACAGCATGGCTTTCGGGCATTTCCGGCTTGGATATGCAGCCGCTATGGGTGTAGTAATGCTTCTCTTTACATCGGTAATTGCGATTGGATATGTCCGCTTCGTGTTAAACCGGAACGAGGAGGCTTGAGGCGATGGCGGCGATCAAGAAAGAAACAATAGTTCTTAAAATTCTAATTTACATTTTTATAGTTGTTTTGTTAGTATGGGTCGGGTTTCCCTTTTACTGGATGTTCTTAAGCAGTATCAAATCACCGATGGAGCTAAGTTATGCTCCTCCAACTTATTGGCCAAGAAACCCGCTTTTTTCCAATTATATAGATATATGGACAGCCCTCCCCTTTTTAAGAGGAATGTGGAATTCTTTCTATATTACCCTGCTGACCATCCTTGTATCCTTGGCACTCACCACCACCACCTCTTATGCCTTAAGCCGTTTTAACTTTAAGGGCAAAAATTTTGTTATCGGTGTTTTACTCTTTGTTCAACTGGTGCCCCTTACGGTATACCTGATTCCGCTTTATTTTACCCTCTTAAGCCTGGGATTGATAAACAGGACTCTGGGGCTCGTGATCTGTTACGGAATAATTGGCATCCCCTTTATGGCGCTGATAATGCGCAGTTACTTTAAAAACGCCTATCCCATGGAATTGGAGGAAGCAGCCATCATCGACGGCTGTTCCCGGTTCGGTACTTTTATCAGAATTGGGCTGCCATTGACCAGGACCGGCCTTATTGCGGTGAGTACTATGGTGGGAATTAACACCTGGAAGGAATTCCTTTTTGCCAGCATCGTAATTTCCAGAGGCGCCATGAGGCCCATATCTGTCGGTATATTCGACCTGGTTGGCGAAATGGGTCTTTCCTTTACCAGAATGGGGATATTTATGACCGCCTGTGTCCTGGTCTGCGTTCCCCTGATCGTCGCCTTTGTTTTTGTTCAGCGTTTTATCATTGATGGAATATCCGGCGGAGCGGTAAAGGGCTGATTCAATGCCGGCAAATACGGTAATCATCAAGACCGCCCAGGTAAGTAAATCCTATCGTAAAGTCAAAGTCCTTGATAAAGTCTCGCTAAAAATAAACAAGGGGGACTATTTTGCCTTCCTGGGGGAAAACGGCTCTGGGAAATCAACACTTATTGGTATACTACTGGGGATCATCCCGCCTGATAAGGATGCTTCGGTTGAGTTATTCGGCGCTCCTATTGGGGGCGGCAATAATTTTAAACAGCGTATCGGGGTCCTTGGCGAAGCTGCCCTGCTTAACGACGATCGCAGCGTGTGGGTATACCTTGATTTTTTTGCCCGCCTTTACAGGCTGGACAATAGGGAAGAAATTATAACCGCCAGATTAAATGACGTTGGCCTCTTTGAGGCCCGGGGGAAAAAGATCCGTACCCTCTCACGGGGAATGAAACAGCGGCTTTCCCTGGGCAGGGCTTTGCTTCATGATCCTGAGCTGCTTATTCTGGACGAGCCCATCAACGGCCTTGATCCAAAGGGTATTCATGAAATACGGGAGCTTCTTGAAAACGAACACCAGAAGGGAAAAACTATTTTTCTAAGCTCCCATCTTCTTTCCGAGGTGGAACGCAGTTGCAGCAGAGTGGGAATTATCCATAAAGGCAAGGTTCTGGTCTGTGGAACCATGGCAGATGTGGCGGCAGGGGATCTGGAAGCTGCCTATCTCCGCTATACATCCGAAGCGAAGGCGGTTGGGCATGTCGAAGAAGGAGCCTATGAAGGATGATTTTCACGTTTTTGCAGTTCTAGCGGGAAGAAAAATTAGGGAACTATGCCTAGGGAAGCCTTTTTTGGCGGTACTTTTTCTTCAACAGACAGCGTTTTTCTTTCTTCAGCGGGACGCCCTTCTTGCCCTGGAGCGCGACGGCTTAATGGTAGCCTTTCATCCCTCACAATACGGTATTTTAGTCTCGGTACTGTTGTTGGGTATTTTTTTACTTCTCTACACCGCTGCCGAGCCTTCCAGGGAACGGGAGTCGGGAGCTTTGGAAACTCTTTTTTACGGCCCTGTTTGTGAAGGGGTTTACCTTTTTTCAATTTTGGCTGCCGCATTTGCCGCTATATTGGTCTCCTTCCTCAACCTTTTTGGGGCCTTGTGGATTGGCGTTATTTT
>Ga0099364_10009913_pt1 | contig 13175 bp, 7 predicted proteins | sample TergutTh196P3_FD_73070 | JGI IMG/M metagenome (GOLD analysis project Ga0099364, IMG submission 73070) | Microcerotermes parvus P3 segment gut microbial communities from Pointe-Noire, Republic of the Congo - Th196 P3 | ecosystem: Host-associated > Arthropoda: Insects > Digestive system > Gut ...
TATCTCCTTTGACCGACCAACTTGCCAAGTGAACTTTGAGCGTGTGTGCAAAGACATTGAGCATCAAGATCGGATTGCCGTCGGCATCTTTGATCTGCTTGGCGGCTTTCCCATCGACGGAGGCGGTGAGCTCTGTGTCTTTCAACATGACGTTGAGAAAATCGGCAAAGGCTTGTTGCAGATCGGCGAGGGAGAGTTTGCGTAAGACTCGAGCCATGGAGATGGCGTGGGGAATCTTTTTAGGCTTCTTTTGACTTTTTGATTTCCGTTTGAATCGTCGGAATCGGAGAAAGGTTTTGAGTTCGGGATAGTGAATTTCTGCCCATCGTTGGATTTCGGCGAGGGTGGTGATGTTGCCGATGAGTCCGAGCAAAATGATGGCGAGCATGGTCGCAAAGGGATGGGATTGTCCTTGCTTGGAGCGGGGATCGCGGACTTTCTTGAGACATCGGACGAAGTGGACGAGGGATTCGATGTTGAACATTTTGACCTCCGTGAGTGGAAAAAAGGGCGAAACCATTTCGCCTCCTATATCTACTACGTGAAAAAAAGAGAAATGTTCGGAAAAAAAAGGAACAAAAACAAAAAATTCAAAAAATACTTGTTAGCGGACTGGCAGTTAACCTATCTGCAACCCATCATCCCTTGACTACGGGCGACTCTTGGGATACACTGGTACCGCCCTGTCGCAAACTGTGAAAGGAGTCCTCATGCCCCGATCAGACGTTTTAGCCATCATTCTTGCCGGAGGGCGCGGTGCGCGTTTGGAACCGCTCACACGAGATCGGGCAAAACCTGCCGTGCCCTTCGGCGGTGCCTATCGAATCATCGACTTCACCCTTTCCAACTGCTACAACAGCGGCATTCGGAAAATCCTTATGCTGACCCAATATAAAGCGATGAGTCTTCATCGGCATATCGCGATGGGCTGGTCCCGATACTTCTGCCGCGAAATGGGTGAGTTCGTCGATGTTGTTCCGCCGCAACAGTACATCGACGAAAACTGGTATCTCGGAACCGCCGATGCCGTCTATCAAAACATGTTCGCCGTGGACACCGAACGTCCCAATTACGTCATCGTCTTGGGGGGCGATCACATCTACAAGATGGACTACTCCAAAATGCTCGACTTTCACATCGAGAACAACGCCGACGCAACAGTGGCTGCAATTCCCATTGCACCGGATATTGCAGCAGGACAGTTCGGGGTCATGGAAGTCAATCACGATTTTCGGATCGTCGGCTTTGAAGAAAAACCGCACGAGCCAAAATTAATACCGGGACTTACGGATCGGTGTCTCGGTTCAATGGGAATTTACATTTTCACGATCCAGTTCTTGCGTGACATCCTTTCCCGCGACGCTGCTGATCCGTCGAGTCAGCATGATTTCGGCGGCAACATTATTCCGTCAGTAATCGATCAGCACCGGATTTTTGCCTATTCCTTTATGGATGAGAACCGGAAAACCGAAGCCTATTGGCGGGATGTCGGCACATTGGACGCTTTTTATGATGCAAATATGGACCTGGTAAGCGTTGATCCCCTCTTGAATCTTTACGATGAACATTGGGCGATTTATACGCTTCATCCCAACTATCCGCCGACGAAATTTGTGTTTGCCGACGGCGACCGCACCGGGCTTGCAGTGGACAGCATCGTCTGCCCCGGCAGTATTATTTCCGGCGGTGTGGTGAATCGTTCGGTACTGGGGCATCGTTGCCGGATCAATAGTTTTTCACGGGTCGAAGAATCCGTTTTGTTTTCCAATGTGAATGTGGGTCGCGGATCAAAAATTCGCCGGGCAATTGTTGATAAGGATGTGGACATTCCGCCGTACACAACCATCGGTTACGATTTGGCACGGGACCTACAGCGCGGTTTTACCATAACGGAAAACGGCATCGTCGTCGTTGCCAAACAGGTGCAGATGTAATGGCGTGGAGTGTGTCGGGCACGCCCAAGTTTAGTGGGCTGTGGTCGAAAATCACCGCAAGTTTTTTGCACACCCTTCTTACAACAGCGCATTGATCATAAACTGTTCAAAACTTCGGGCGTACAAGATCGCACTCATTGCCGATTGAGCAAGAATCTCTGCCCGATTCAGCCGAGACGATTCCAACGCCATGTCCGCATTGGAAAGCAACCCCTCCGCTTCCGAAACCTTTTCCAACTGGGTGTCCAAGTTCTTGGCGTTGCTTTCCAGAACAAACTTTTGCACCGTTCCTATCGTGCCGCGCTGCACCGCCGCCATGTTGATCGCCTCACCAACAATCGCGTAAGCCTTTGCTTTACCTTCATCCGTTTCCAAGTCAATCGTCCGCAATTCATTCAACGTTCCGCTTGCTCCGCCGAGATGTGTGGTAGTCGCACCCGGCAAACTCATTCGGTACTGCATTGACTCCTGCACATCTTTGCCGAGTTGGAAAATCACACCGTCTGCCATTGAGCCATCGAGGGGGCGTTTGCCGTTGTAATTCGTTGTTCGGGCAGTGCCGTCGATCAACATCAAAATGTCGTCAACCTGTTGCCGCCTCATATCTGCCGGAAGGGTGTCGTCGTAAATCAAGCCGAGCAAGCCTCTGTCGTCCCGGTCGTTGATGTCGCCGGTCAACATTCGGGAAATGTTTGCCAAGCCGCTCTCCGCCGTTGAGAGGAGTTCGTTTGAGCGCATCGTTGTTTTTTGGGCGGCTTGGATCCCCCTGATGTCGGCACGCATCGTGTCCCGTAAAATGAGTCCTGCCGGATCGTCTTTGCCGGTGATGATCCGCTGTCCCGTCTCGAGGCGACGGACGATTTCGGAGATGTCGAGGCTCGTGCGGTTGAAAAGAATAATCGACCGCATTTCGGGGATGTTTGCGTTGAAGTAAATGTTCATAACGATTGTGCCGAATGTTCGGAAAGGGAAGGGTATACCAAAAACGACGACAATCTAGGCAAGATGGATTGTTTCGTCAATATGGGTAATGAGGAAAAATCCGATTATGGGCGAATTAACGAAAATTCTGTCGGTACAACCGGAAAAAACCACAAAATCGGTATAAAAGGTTGCCGAAATGTTCCGAAAAATGCCGATAAAGTTAACGGAGCCGCAATCTTCAGATTGCGCGAAGTGTGCGCAATCTGAAGATTGCGGCTCTGTTAACACTTTTTGTTAACATTTAGGAGAAAAACCATGCAAGTTAAAATTTACACCCCCCATTTGGTTGAAATTGCCAGCGAGTACATTCCTGCATTAGCAAAAAGAGCAGGAGACAGTTTAGAGGATCGGGCGGGGGAGATTCCGGCGACGCGGGGACATTTAGTCCGGCAGGCGGTCAAGGATGGACTCATTCGTGAGTTCGACCATTTAATTGCCGAAGACGGTACAGTGGATATGGTCTGCGATCCCGGTGCGGAAATTCCGCTGGAATTGGACGGTCGAACGCTAACGCTCCATGAACTTTTGGAAGCGTTGCAACTCCGGCAAAACTGGGGCGAAATACCGCAACCTCAAAGGGGAGCAGCGTAAAGGGCGCAAAGTTTGCAAAGAAAACGACCGGTTTTTGACAGGGTACGGTATGGCGGAGTTTCTCGCGACGGAACAACAATCCTCTGCCAAACGCTTCAAAATTTTGCCCAAATTCCCTTAATGTCTCAAAACGCTACTCCTCTCAAAGAAACAAAAAAGAACATGTATTATTTTGGCGTATCACTTTAACGCAAAACAACGTCTTTGTCCTAAAAACAACGACTCTGCGCAAAATCGTACACTTTTCTTTACAGAAATGCCAATAATGACGATTAAGTACCTCTCAAACCATAAAAAGCCCATTGCAAAATAATACATATTGTATTAAAATGATACGGTATGTCGCACGCTTTTTTGGGGGGGAGTGTAGCATTTTGCACTCATGACATCGTTCCTCTTGTTACAATCCCTTGATTATAAAGAACTTACAACTAATTCAAAATTTTTCAAAAATCGGCACAGTAATTGCTGTATTATACTATCTAACAACGATGTCGAGAACGGCGAAACCAATAGGAGGTCTCGCCCAACACAGTATGCATTTTAGTGTAAAACAGTTTGACATCATAACATCACCACTTAGCATAAGGAACATTATCATGAGTATTACAAGAAACACATCACACTATTCATTAATTCTGGTCTTACTCTTTTGCGCAGTTCTGTGCCTGTCCGGCACCGCTCACGCCCAACTGAATGCCGGAAACCAAGACCTCTCCACCGGTACCGCCGTACTGGCAAACGGACTCGACTCCAACGGCAACCCGGTCAACATGTATAACTACAGCGGACCCAATACCGGTTCTAACGCTTACCGATTTGTGGAAAACACTCCGACGGGTGAGCAGGCTGGCAACGGGATCAGGGACACAACCAATAGCGGCTATGCCGATATGCACCGGACTACACGTAACACGGACGAAGCCGATGGATATTATGTACGAGATGGCTACCTGAACAATAGGTATTTTGGCGTTATCGACTTTGGTATTACCCGCGATGCCAACTGGACGACCGCTTATACGGTTGCCGACGTGGCAGTAAGCGGTCAGGGATTAGGCGGTTTGGCTCCCGGGCGAGCCGATAATACGGTTACGCCCACATGGGGCAGCGCAGCAAGACAGCAAGGCATCGCTGACTTCCTAAAAGATTTTAGGGCATCAGACGGTTACATTGATAACTTCGTCGTGCAAGGTGCGGTAGGCACGGTGCTGGGCAAGGGCGTGTTCGCCTCAACTGCTGAACTTTACGGGAATGCTCAAATGAACGCAGCAGGCGGACTCTTTGACCAACTGAGGGCGAGAGGATACCATGCCGGTACGAACTACCAAGGCGGTCTGATACACATGGGCAACAGCGGACTGGGCGTTCTCGGGCAGTCTGGCGGCTACTATTTCGATGAAGGCGGTCAATACACGATGGACGCATTGGGAAACATCACGTTTAACAACGGACCGAGGACAGAAACATACGGTTCCTCCCAAAACTCAACTTACAACACTACCAGTACAAGAGGGGCAGGTGCCGTTGCCTACGACGACTGGAATCAGCACGGTATCGTCATGACCGGATTGGACTTGATTGCTTACACGACGAGTTTCAATGCCGCCCTGTTCGGAGAAGCCGCTCACATTTACGGCAATTTTTCCGTGATGGGAGATTTCCTTGATGTTTACATCAACGGCAATCTGATTTCTTGGGATTCGTGGTTCGTCGATGGGCTTACATACGGTACGGGTAACGTTCTCGGCGAATATGCCATGATGCTTGACTTGGCAGCGATTGACGCGGCGTTTTGGGATGCGGACGGTATGAACGACATTTCGTTTATGGTCAGAACGATGTCTGCGTGGGAATTGGGTTTGGATGCTAATACGACGTATGCAGCGGAGGCGGGTTTCAATTATTTCTCTGCTGGCATTGCTTATGGCGATCCGGGCGGTGGTAGCGAGGTGGTACCGGAGCCTGCGACTCTTGCGATATTGGGTTTGGGGCTTGCTGGACTTGGGTTTGCTCGGGCTCGTCGGAGGAAGTGATGGGGAACACATAGAGCCCGTATCCACTTCGGGCTCTGTGAGCTTTATTCGCCGAAAGGAAAGAACGTTTAATGGTTTTTTGACAGGATGGCAGGGTTGTATAGGGTTTTGGGGACAGGATTGTCAGGATAGGAGGCATGGTTGCGTCCATCCTGTACAATCCTGCGATTCTTGTCGAAGAAAAGAGAGTGCCTTCTGACCGTTTTTTGTGTGATGTCTATTCCTTTCGAATCAGTTGCACCGCATCGACAATCACATGTCCCGCCGTGTCGGCATTCGAGATCGTAACAACGGCAGTATCACCAAACCGGAATTCCCCCAACGAAATGAACAGACCGTTAATCGGCGGTGTCTTCGTTTGATCGACCTTGACTTCCGCAACTCCGTCCCGATGCCGAACCGTAATCGGAACAGCCCTTGAACGGTTGGAATGAGAAGTGTACGACAAGCGGACTTCGTACCTACCCGGCTCGGAAATCGGAACCGTAAACATGACGCTCTTTTCTCCTTTGCCTTCGTTGCCGTCGTGAATATAATGCTCTCCAACATACGGTCGTGCGAACACCGCTTGTTCCCAGTTCCCCTGAATCCTCGCGTCGGGGCTGTCCTGAATCAAACCGGGAAGCGTCCTGACTGCAACACCAGGGAACGATACTTCATAAACTAACCGCTGTCCATCGGCAAGCAACCGCTCTTTCAATTTGTCGTAATCAACGTCCTGCACTGCAACATTGTCCCCTATCGCAAAGACCGCCGCCGTTGCCGCACTTTGACCGAGAATCATAAAGACCGGTTCCATTCGGATTGAACCGAAAGCGATATGCGAAGAACTCACGCAGACCGGCACGGTCAAGTTCGTACACTCCGCCGCTTTCGGAACAATAGAACCGAAATCAATTTTATAGGGACCGGGCAACCCGACTTGCACATCCCCTTCGTTTTGCACAAATCCTTCCGGGGTAACATATCGCCGGACATTGTGAGAGTCCAGTCCGTAAGACCCCATCCCGACGGGACGCGGCGGTATCCGCCTGTTGAAACAATCATGTTCCGTCATCACATATTCGCCGATCATACGGCGTGCTTCGCGGACATAGAGTTGATGCGGAAAATGTCCGTTGTCCTTGAATTCATCTTTGGCAAAACCGTAAGTCTGCATTCTCTTTTGCACTGCTTCCGGTACTCTCGGGTCGTTGGCAATAAAGTAAAGCCAGCCGAGGATGTAGTTTCGATGAGTCTCAATAATTTCCGCCCGCTTTTCATAAGAGCCGTCAGGATATTCATAGTTTTCGCCGATGACATCGGTGCTGAACGGTCCGCGATTGTTAGTGTCTGTCTTACGATTCGGGATTCGGTCAAACAGAACAAAGATGTCCATTCCTAGTCCGCTGGCAAAGGTGCGAGCGAGCAGTTCGTAATCCTCTGGATCGTAATTATCGGGCTTCGGAAACGGCACCCGGTTTTCAGGATTGTCCGTCAGACACAGCCGGAAGTTGTACGCTTGAACGTAATGATCCCCTGTACCGGTTTCGCCGATTTCACTGTCGCCGACGTATTTGAGCAGACCGCTGTTTGGATCACCGGGAATTTTGTAAGGACTAACAGGTTTGGTTACGCCATGCCAGCGCACGTCGAAACCATGAAATCGGCGGGGATGATGCGGTTGATTGCCGTTATGCTCTTCACCATAGACTGCATTGCTTTCCCGACCGACGTAATAACTCACTCCGGCGGCTGCCATTAAATCTCCTTCGTAGGTTGCGTCGATAAACTGTTTACCGACAAAGGTTTTACCACAGAGCGTCGTAATCGAAACGATGCGTGTTCCCTCTTTCTTGACTCCCTTCTCACGGTCGAGCAAGACTTCACGGACGACGGGAATCTCCATTTCGGCGACCCATTCGTCGAAAACGGCTTCGGCGACGTGCGGTTCGAAAATCCACATCGTTTGGTCTTCGTGGACCATTGCTCGTGTGCCTTGTCCTTGGTTGGGATATTCCTCTACGGTTTCCCAACGCCAAGCGGCTGGGTTCTGATACTTTTTGTAAAGCCGGTGATAAAACTCTCGTGAGAGTCCGCCGATGGCACCCGTCCTGCCGGAATCGGTACGTCCGAGTCCTCCGCTGGAGAGTCCTCCGAGGTGTTTGTCCGGCGAGACGATGACGACGGACTTGCCCATCTTTTTGACTTGGACTGCGGCAGTAATCGCCGACGAAGTGCCGCCGTAAATTACGACATCGTAAGTTTCAGCCGCCCGAAGCATACCGGTGAAAGCGATAAGACAAAGGAATGTGTGTAAGAAAGGTTTCATGACTGTGTTGATGAAAGGTTAAGGATTGTGTGATTGTACCATAAACGGCATGAAAGTAGTCTTTGCGTTCCTTGCGTACTTTGCGGTTAAATCCTCTTTTTTACTGCAAAGTACGCAAACGACGCAAAGGAAAAAACGTCCCACTTCGCCCCGATTTATGCTATAATCAGGACAAGTTCTTCGCTCGGGTGATCCTATGCCAAAATATATCCTTCTTTGTCTTGTTTCTGTTTTGCTCCTCACCCCAGCATCGGCACCGGGACAAGACATCGATCCCAAAGCGGTCAAGCAGGCTATCGACAGGGGAGTCGATTTTCTCAAACGACGGCAACAAGCGAATGGGAACTGGGAAGAACATAGTGCCGCCGAACGTTGCGGAAACACCGCCCTCGCCGTACTCGCCATGAGAAGTTGCGGTGTACCGCCGAACGATCCCAGCATCCAGCGTGCAATGAGGTATCTGCGCGCATTTTCCGGCGATCAAGCAGGACGAACCTATTCCCTCGCCCTGCAAACGATGGCGTTCTGTGTCGTTGATCCGGTCGGTGATTTGGCACTCATTCGCAGTAACGTCGCCCTTCTGGAAAAAAATCAGGAAAAAGGAAACACCCAGCACTCCGGCGGCTGGTATTACAATCCGAGCGGCGGCGGCTCAAGCGATCTTTCCAATTCGCAATTTCCGATCCTCGCCTTCTATGAAGCGGAGCGAGTCGGGGTCAAAGTCAGCGACGCAACTTGGCGTGCCGCTCTGCGGTACTGGTCGGAAACGCAAAACCTCAACAGAGACGGCGGCTGGGGATATACCCCACAGGCAGGCGGCGGAAGTAGCGGCTCCACCGGAAGCATGACCACCGCCGGAATCGCCAGTTTAATCATCTCCGCAGGTGTATTGGAAAGAGGCGGAGCAGCCGTCGAAGGAAACAATATCCGATGTGCCCAAAAGCCGAACAACAAATCGTCAGAGCAAATCTCCATCGGCATAAGTTGGCTTGAAAAAGAGTTTAGCGTCAGAACAAATCCGAGGTCCAGTTCTTACTTGCTCTACTATCTCTACGCATTGGAACGAGTCGGGCGGATGACAAACCAACGTTTCATCGGCAGACACGATTGGTACCGGGCAGGTACGGAACAGATTTTAACTCTTCAAGAGAAATCGGCGAATGTCGATCACTGGCAATCGACGGGGTGCGGTCTCATTGCCGACACATCGTTTGCCCTCCTCTTTCTGTCCAAAGGGCGCAGACCGGTTTTAATGTCGAAAATCCAATTCGGCTTCGACGATGCGTGGAACGTCCATCCCAATGATGTGAATAATCTAACCCTCTTTGTGGAATCGCAACCGCTGTGGCCTCCCGAACTGACATGGCAAGTGATCGACATCCGGCAAGCAACGGTCGATCATCTCTTACAGTCCCCCGTCATTTCTTTTTCGGCACGAGACTGGTCGATGTCCCAAATCGAAATGGAAGGACTTGCCCAAAAACTACGCGGCTACCTCGATCAAGGCGGGTTTATCCTTGCCGAAGCACAACCGGGAGGCAGGTCTTTCGATAACACATTCCGAGCATTGATGGAAAAAGTGTTTCCCGAACCGGGTTACGAATTGGTCCTGCTGGAACGAGCCCATCCGATTTGGTCGGCGGATCGGGCGATTGATCCCGACCATCTTCGTCCCCTTGAAGGAATTCATTATGGTTGCCGAACCAGTGTGATTTATATTCCGGCGGTCGAGGGAAAACCATCGCTGTCCTGTTTGTGGGAGGTCTATCGGCATTTTAACCGGGATGGCACGAAGTATCCCGATGCGGTGCAGCGTCAAATCGATAACGGATTGGGAATCGGCTTGAACATTTTGACGTATGCAACCAGCCGGGAAGTGAAAGGCAAGGATGAGATTCCTGAAAACGTCGTAAAGACGGAGATCGACACCGACCGGCGGGCGAGAATCTTTTTGCCCTACCTTGATTTCGGCGTAACGAATCCGGCTCCGCATGCTCCGCAAAACTTGCTCTATTTTTTGGAGTCGGAATGTGATATGCGTGTCGAGCATCAAGGCAGTACGGTAACATTGTCGGACGAGTTGCTTTCAGAGTATCCGGTTTTGTTCACACACGGTCGGGGCACCTTCCAGTTGACCGGAGAGGAGCAGCGCAGACTGCGGACGCATTTGGAACGAGGGGCTTTACTTTTTGCGAATGCGATTTGTTCGGCGGAACCTTTTGCCGCATCCTTTCAAGCCGAGATGAAAAAGGTTTTTCCTAAAGCGGAGTGGAGACGGATACCGTTGAGCGATCCGATTTTTTCGGACAATTACGGCGGTTTCAAAATCGAGACGTTGGACATCCGCTTGCCGGAGCGTGCACCAGAACAACGGACGATTGTGCAGACTCGGCAGGCACAGCCGGAACTGCTCGGCTTGCGGTCATCGGACGATGACCGATGGTTGGTCGTCTTCTCACCGCATGATGTCAGTTGCGCTTTGGAAAAGACAAGTTCATTGGAATGTCGGGGCTACACTCAATCGTCGGCACTGAAACTTGCTTCCAATGTGATTCTCTATGCGATTGGACATTGGTAAAAATAGTGCTTGCGTTTTAGCTGCCCAGTGCGTTTATAAGCAGAGCCGCAATCTTTAGATTGCGGCTCTGTCAATTTTATCGCACTAGGCAGTATATCCGTCAGCTGCTGCCGTATGCGGGGCGCAGGGTAGTTTGGTGGGAAACAGGATGAGCATGCTTTTCCACTCCTTCGGGATACTGAATCCGCCCATGCATTGCCGCTACGATGGAATTGACGACACTTTTCTCCACAATCTTCAATTCACTGAGCGTCAAACCAGAATCGTCAAACTGCCCATCGTCCAATTTCTGCTTGACGAGTGCCCGAATTTTTGCCTCGATCTTGTTCGGCGATACACCTACACCCATACTGCGGCAGGCACTCTCGCACGTGTCCGCAATCATCAGAATCGCCGCCTCCTTCGTCTGCGGCTTCGGACCCGGATAGCGGAAGGTACTCTCCTCGACCTCTTCTTTTCCCCCCTTCGTTGCCCGACCATAGAAAAACGAGACGAGCGACGTGCCATGATGCTGTTCGATCAAGTCGATCAGCGGCTTCGGAATATGATATTGGCGTGCCATATCGATCCCGTCCTTGACGTGAGCGAACAACACAATGGTACTGAGTTGCGGTTCAAGCGAGTCGTGAACATTGACAACGGAGTTTCCCTGATTTTCACTGAAATACTCCGGTTTCATAATTTTACCGATGTCATGAAAATAGGCACCAACCCGGGTGAGCAATCCCCGAGCGTCAATGGCATCGGCAGCAGTTTCTGCGATCACCCCTACCTGCGTACAATGTCCATACGTTGCCGGGGCAGCCTTGATCAATTCCTGAATCAACGGATGGGAAACGTCGCCGAGTTCTAATAAACTCATATCGGTCAAAATGCCGAATTGTTTTTCGATGAAGGGCAAAAGACCCGTCAGCAGTAAGCCCGCCAGAATTGCCCAAAGGAAATTGACCCCGGCATCCAGAAAAAGCGGTTCACCGAGGAGCCGACCTCCTTGAACTCCCAGCGCAATCGTCAGAAAAAATACCGTCAGTCCAGAAATAATACTGACAACCACCAATTTGCTCCGCGACCGAAGTCTGCCGAGTTGTACAGCAGTGGCAACCGATGCGGCGAGCAGAATGATGAATAAATCCGCAGTACCTCCATTTCCGCAAACAATAACGACCGTCAGAAAAATGGAAAAAATCGATGCCAATTCCCACGAATAGATAATGGCAACGAGGATCACGAAGATCATCAGCGGCAGAATTTCCCAGTCAGCCCCGACATAGACCGACCAAGAACCCCATCGGGCAACGGCAACGGTGGCGATAATGCCGAGCATCAGGAGAAAAAATGCCAGGGGAGTGTGCGGACGGCGGCGTTCGATCCGAAAAACAAGGGAGACCATCACCACAAGGATCAGAAAAAAGACACCGCTGACAGCAACAAAGCGGTAGAATTTTTGGGTTTTCGTCGGATTCCGTAATAATTCTTTGTACTCGATAAAGAGCAAATTGATATCGCTTCGTTGAAGAAGTGTACCTGCACTTACGAGGATTTGTCCCGGCGTGAATGCGATAACCACATCTTCCACGCTCGCCTCGGCTTCCTTGGCGACCTTGGCGGTAGCGTTTTCGTCTTCCTTGAGTACAAAAAGATTGGTGCCGCTGTAAATATCCTGGTGAATATCGTGATAAATCCAATTAAAAAGATGATCGCTCAACAGGGGATTTGCCAGTTCCATGTAGAGGATATTTCGTAATCCGGTTCCATCTCTGAGGAGCACTTCACTCACTCTGTATTCGAGTGCTTGTTCTGGTGTGTCCTGTTTGTGATAGACTAGAATATGGTCTTGACTTCCGCTTTCCAGTTCGGAAGGAGGACGCAGCAAAATACCGCGCTCTTCAAAGGGGGCGAAAATACGCTGTAATTGCGTCTGGAACTGATCCAAGTCTGTCCTGTTTTTGAAGTAGGCGGTGAGGTTGTCAAAGGCGGCGGTTACGTCCACGTCTTCGGGAATCGTCTCCTGTCCTCCGGGACGAAGGAATTTTGTCCATCGGAGTTTGTCTTCGTCGCCCAGTTCGTCGTAAGCGTTTACTCGGGTAAGTACGGCGACTGCATTCCACAGGGCTTCACGGAGTTGCACGAAGGGTTGCGGGTCGTGGACGAAAACGCGTGGAGCGTTTGCTCTGGCACGGAAAGCCTCCATATGTGTTTGTTCCGGGCTGAAAACGGCGAACGGTGCATAGCAGATGATTGCGCGGTCGGTAACATGGTTGACGCGGTAGCGGAAGGGCGCGTTCCATGCTCCGATGACACAGCCCAGAGCAATGGATGTGAGAAACATAAGCACGATGAATTTCCCTCGGTGTTCCCCTTTGAGAAAGGCGGCAGCATCGACGAAGAATCCATGGGCAACGGATCGCTGGGCAACGCGTTCGCTTCGAGTGACTACCGCCGAGTGATGCCCTGCGGATGTGTGGTGTGTTGTCATAGAGACCGGATTCGCCATTGTGCGGACCCGCTTGCCATGGGAAGAACGGAGGCTATTCTATACCAAAATAGAGTTTTTTCAAGGGGAGAAGGGAGGAACGTGCTCCCCTAGGTTCAGGGGTTTATAGGTACTCTCCTCCAGTAGGCGTGCACGTTTGATGAAAGCCGGGAGCGTAGCAACGCGCAGCGACCGGATCAACCCGTAGAATCCGGTCGCTACACTTCGTTACGCTCCCGGCTTTCATGGCAAAAATGCAATCTTGCAC
>Ga0099364_10009914_pt1 | contig 13175 bp, 1 predicted proteins | sample TergutTh196P3_FD_73070 | JGI IMG/M metagenome (GOLD analysis project Ga0099364, IMG submission 73070) | Microcerotermes parvus P3 segment gut microbial communities from Pointe-Noire, Republic of the Congo - Th196 P3 | ecosystem: Host-associated > Arthropoda: Insects > Digestive system > Gut ...
AGTTTACCCTGAGCGGAGCCGAAGGGCTGGTTGATTAGGAGGCTTTCAGCCTCCTACGAGGGCGAGGCATAGTTCGACTACGCTCACTAACCGTCCTCGCGAGATAGACCGACGGCGGTAGAACCGCCGGCGAACGCGGGCACCCGTAGGGGCGTATTGCATACGCCCCCGCAAACAATAGCCACAAACGCCATCAAGGGGCGTATGCAATACGCCCCTACGGCACAAACAAATAACCAAATAACCAAACCAGCAATCAAACAAATAAATAAATAAACAATCACACCATGAAAAACCTTCTAACAACCGCCCTAATCGCCCTATCCGCGATCACAATCCAAGCCCAAACGGGCGCAACCGTCAGAGACGCCATCAACACCTACTGAAATGGCATCTCCGCAACCCTCAACCTTGCAGAAGACACTGTCACCGCAACAGGTTCAAGAACAGGCGCCACCGCCGGACTTACCCTCAACATCCCCGCAGGGATAACGGTAGTGTGGCAGGCAACCCTTTCGGGGGGTACCGGTACCACTCTCAACGGTACTATCCTCACCCTCTCCGGCGAAGGCACCTTCACCATGCTGTCGGGAGGCATTACGCAAATCAGCACAACCGCAACCTCACGTGCCATTGCGCTTACAGCCGCAGGAACGGTCAACATTATGGACGGAACCGTGCAGGCTGCACAGGGGCGTGCTATTCAAATCCTCACCACAGGAGGCACAGTTAACGTTTGGGGTGGAAGAGTAGTATCTACTGCCTCTACGGAAGCCAATCAGGGTGCCATTATTAATGCGGCAAATACCGGTACCATTAACATCATGGGTGGACTGGTAGAAACTACGAATACCAATGCCAATGCACGCACAATCTACAATGCAGCAGGCGGCACCATCAACGTTTCGGGTGGAACAGTGAAAGCCCTCACAGGCAGGGCTATCCACAACCAAGCAGCAGGTATCATCAACATCTCGGATAGCGCAACAGTTACCTCTGCCAATGCATCAAGCGATGCCGGAACCGTTTACTTGACGAGCAACGCCAACGCAAGGCTCAACATAACCGGTGGAACGGTGGAAAACACAGCAACAGGCACCGATGTCCGAGCCATTTACAATGCGGGGTTGGCTACGATCAACATTTCGGGTGGAACGGTGAGTGCCCTCACAGGTCAGGCTATTCGCAACATAGCTGGCGGCATCATCAACATTTGGCAGGAAGAAGAGGATGTGCCTACGCTCATAACCTCTGCACATATAGCGACTGCAGGCGGCACCATTTATTTATATAACAACGACGCAACGCTCAACATGAGCGGCGGAACAGTGGAAAACACCGCAGCCACCAATGCCGCCACCCGTGCCATTTACAATGCGGGGTTGGCTACCGTCAACATCTCGGGTGGAACCGTGAGCGTTACAGGTACTACCATAGCCAACAGCGCTATCCGCAACAACGCCACCGACGGCACCGTAAACCTCACAGGAGGCTTGATAAAAGCCACAAGCGGATACGCTCTCTCTGCAGCCACCGGCAGCACCACCACAGTGAGCGACAGCGCTGTACTCTTTGCCTACGGAACAGCCATTAGGGGATCAGCAACAACAACAAACAACGTCATAGACTTCCCGGATTTTACAGCACCCACAGGCAACGCTGTCATCATAGCATGGAACAACACTTTGGGCACCTCCTACGCCGCCAACTACGACATAGGCTTGCTCTCCACTCCGGCATCAGCAGCCCAATGGGCAATGCAAGGGACAACAGCAGGCATTGCCTACGAAGTGGGTACAAACAAGGGCTTTATCCCCGTAGAGGGAGTAACCCTAACCAACGACGACCTTGTCGACTTGCTGGTAGCAGCCATAACAGATCACGGCTTAATAGCGAATAAAACCACCCCCACCACCGTTACCGTAACAGGTACAGTAACCAACAACAACACCAACACCAACACCCTCACCCTCGCTATTCCCACAGGAGTAACCGTATTATGGGAGGCAGACCTCACAGGCAACATCATGGCCCCGCTCATCAACCTAATCGGTGCCGGCACCTTCACGATGGTGTCGGGAACGATTACACAAAGCAGCACAAGCGCCGCAGCAACTGCCATTATCAACACAGGCACATTCAACATGACGGGAGGAACGCTGGTCTCTAACTCGAGAACCATTCTAAACACAGGCATTGTCAACGTGTCGGGTGGTGAGGTAAGTACGAACAGCGGCAGCTACGTCGCTATCTTCAACGATGCCTCAGGCACCGTCAACGTGTCGGGTGGTGAGGTAAGGGCACTCGCCGGCACCGCTATCCAAAACCAAACCGCCGCCGGTACCGTAAACCTCACAGGAGGCATAGTGAGTGCTACAACAGGGCGTGCTTTCGTTACAAACAACAATAGCAGCACCCTCACCATGAGCGGAAATGTCGTGATGTTTGCGTATGGCACAACGGCAGAAAGTGATGCAACGACTGCCAACGCCGTGTTTACCCACACAGGCTTTACCGGTCCTACCGAAAACGCCATCATCATAGCGTGGGCAAACAACGGCGGAACCACCTTCCCCACAGGCTCCGACTTTGCCCTGAAATCCAATCCTGCCAATGCAGTAGAGTGGGCGAAGCAAGGCGATGAGAACGGTATTGCCTACGAGGTAGGCTCCAACACAGGCTTTATCCCGGTAGCGGGAGTAACCCTAACCGACGACGACCCCATGACTGCACTCATAAACAGCATCGAAGCCATTACAGGGCTAACGGCTGCAAGAAGCGGCAACACCGTTACCGTAACAGGCGAAGCAACCAACCCCAACAACACCCCACGCTTTTTCAACATACCCCAAGAGGCTACCGTGCTTTGGCAGGCTAACCTTTCGGGGAGTATCAGCACGCAAAATGCCGCACTGATCACCCTCGCCGGCACAGGCACCTTCACCATGCAATCGGGAAGTATTGCGCAAACCGGCAGCCAACGAGCCATCAACAACCTGTCTTCAGGAACCATCAACATCCAAGACGGAACAGTGAGCAGTACAATAGTCGCTATCTGGAACGATGCCTCAGCCACCGTCAATGTTTCGGGTGGAGAGGTGAGCGCTACAAGTGCTTCCGGCAGGGCTATCCACAACCAAAGCACAGGCACCATCAACGTTTCGGGTGGAGAGGTAAGTGCTACCACAGGAAGTGCTATTTACAACCAAACCACAGGCACCATCCATATTTCGGGTGGAGAGGTGAGTGCTACCACAGGAGATGCTATTACTTCAGGCGGAGGCACCGTAAACCTCACAGGAGGCTTGGTGAGAGCCACAACAGGACGAGCATTCTTTTTAGTGAGCGGTATCAGCACCCTCACCATGAGCGGAAACGCCGTGATGTATGCTCAAGGCACAACGGTGGCTACGGGTGGTGGCGTGTTTAGCCACGCAAGCTTTACCGGTCCTACCGAAAACGCCATCATCATAGCGTGGAACACAGCGTGGGGAGGCACCTCACTTGCTGCGGGAACCAATCAAGGGTTGATTTCCAATCCGGCTAATGCTACCCTTTCTTGGGAGGTGCAAGGCGGAAAAAACGGCATTGCTTACGAGGTAGGCACCAACACCGGATTTTTTGAAGTGGCTGAAGTAACGCTGGATCCGAGTACAGACCCCATAGACCCTGTGATAGTCCAAATCGAAGCCTATAACACAACCTCCCCCCTAACCGTAGATAAGAAAGACGCCAACACCGCCATAGTAAGTGGCACGGTAACCACCAACGCCCGCCTCACCATCTCCATGCCGCAAGGCGTAACTGTGGAGTGGGAGGCAGACCTTTCGGGGACTGTAAGCGACCCATACGTAACCCTTTTAGGCGCAGGCACCCTTGATATGCGGTCGGGAAGAATTGTCAACAGCAACACCGGCACTTCATCCATTACCATTGCCAACAACGGCACCGCAACGGTGTATGTTAGGAGCGGAACAGTGAGCGGCGGCAGCATAGGTATTAGCAACGCAAGCACAGGCACCATCAGCGTTTCGGGTGGAACGGTGAGCGGCACAGGAACAGGCGGCAGGGCTATCCAGAACAATGGAGCAGGCACCATCAACATTTCGGATAGCGCCCTGATAACCTCTGCCAATACAGGGACATATCAAGGCACCATTCTTATGCAAAACACCGCAGGAACGCTCAACATGAGCGGAGGAACGGTGGAAAATTTAACATCCAACACCAGTTCCCGAGCCATTTACAATATGGGCATCGCCACCATCCATATTTCGGGTGGAACGGTGAGCGCCACCACAGGTAGGGCTATGCGCAACGGCGCAGGCACCATCAACCTTTCGGGTGGAACGGTGAGTGCTACCACAGGCGTAGCCCTTTGGAACGAAGGCACAGGCACCATCACCATTTCCGATAGCGCAACGATAACCTCCGCCAACGTAACAGCGGCTGCCGGAACCCTTTTAGCAAGTGCCGCAGGAACAATCAACATTACAGGCGGAACGGTAGAAAACACCGATGCAACAAGTGCCAATGCACGAACCATTTACAATGCGGGTGAGGGTACGGTCAACGTTTCGGGTGGAACCGTGAGTGCTATAGGCATTTCGGGCAGCAGGACTATTCTCAACAATGCCGCAGGCACCATCAACGTGAGCGGTGGAGAGGTAAGTGCTGTCGCAGGAACGGCTATCTACAACACAGTCGCAGACGGCACCGTAAACCTCACAGGAGGCTTGGTAAGAGCCACAACAGGATTTGCTTTCGGTACCGGTGCCCACACCAGCACCTTCACCATGAGCGACAGCGCCGTGCTGTTTGCTTACGGAACAACGGTAGCTACGGGAACGGGTGCCGCCAATGTGTTTAGCCACAATAACTTTACCGGTCCTACAGGCAACGCCATCATTCTGGCGTGGGATCCTGCTGCAGGAACCACATACCCCCTCAACTCCGATCTCGGCTTGGTCTCCAATCCGGAGGAGGTTGCCAAATGGGACATACAAGACGACAAACACGGCATTGCATACGCCGCAGGTACCAACACCGGATTTATTGAAATACCCGACATAGAGGTTGACCCGGATCTGGCACCTATAGACCTTTTGATTGCACATATCAACACCATTACCGGACTAACGGCAGCAAGAGTGGACAACAGCACCACCCTTGCCAGAGTAACCGGTAACATAACCAACGTATCCCAAACCCTCACCCTTCTCATACCACGAGGGGTAACTTTAGAGTGGCGGGCAACCTTTAGGGGAACGACAGGCACCACCGCCAACAGTTCCATCATCAACCTCACCGGTACAGGCATCTTTGAGATGTTTTCGGGAACCATTGAAAACACCAGTACAACCACCACCACACGTGCCATTACCAACACCGGCACAGGAACAGTCCTTGTTACAGGTGGAACGGTGAGGCACGACGCAGGCTTTCCTATTTACAACAATGCCGCAGGCACTGTCAACGTTGTGGGTGGAACGGTAAGTGCTACCACAGGCTATGCTATTAACAACCAAAGCACAGGCACCATCAACGTTTCGGGTGGAACGGTAAGTGCTACCACAGGCAGGGCTATCCACAACCAAACCACAGGCACCATCAACATTTCGGATAGTGCCCTAATAACCTCTGCCATTTTAACGGCTACAAGTGGCACCATTCATTTAGCCAACGCTGCAGGAACGCTCAACGTGAGAGGCGGAACGGTGCAAAACACCGATGCAGGCATCAACGCCCGTGCCATTTACAATGCGGGTATGGCTACGATCAACGTGTCGGGTGGAGTGGTGAGCGTTATAGGTAACACTTCTACCAACAGGGCTATCCACACCGAAATCGGCACCGTAAACCTCACCGGAGGCGTGGTAAGAGCCGAAGGCGGACACGCTTTCTTTGCCAACGGCGGCACCTTCACCATGAGCGACAGCGCCGTGCTGTTTGCCTACGGAACAACGGTAGAAAGCGATGCAACGGCTGCCAACGCCGTATTTAGCCACACAGGCTTTAGCGGACCTACGGGCAATGCCATTATCATTGCTCATAACGCCCTTCTTGGAACGGCACAAACTTCGGAGACCAATCTGGGTCTGATTTCAAATCCGGAGGAGGCTGTCCTCTTTTGGGATATCCAAGATGGAAAAAGCGGCATCAACTATACCACAGGCACAAAGACCGGCTTTGTTGAAACGCCGGGCATAGCCGTGATAGACGGCATAGATGCGCTCGTAGCCCATATCAACGCCCGCACCGGCATTTCGGCGACAAAGAACAGCGAAACCCGTGCTACCGTAACCGGCTCCTTCACCGGTGTCGCTGCCGCCACCACCCTCACCCTCCCCATACCGCAAGGCGTAACTTTGGCGTGGGAGGCAACCTTTACGGGAAATTCAGGCAACATTGCCAACACTTCCATCATCACCTTGAATGGCACAGGAACCTTTGAGATGCTCTCGGGAACCATTTCCAACAACATTACAACCGCCACCACACGCGTGATTACCAACGTCGGCAGCGGAACCCTCCTCATGAAAGGCGGAACGGTGAGCCAGAACAACACCAGCAGCACAAGCGGCAGGGCTATTCAGAACGATGGCACAGGCACCATCGCCATTTCGGGTGGAACGGTGAGCACCACCACAGGCATCACCATTCGTAACGAAAGCACAGGTAACATCACCATCTCGCAAGACGATGATGACGTGCCTACGCTCATAACCTCTGCCCATGCAGGAAGTACAAGCGGCACCATCTATTTAGCCGATGCTGCCTCAACGCTCAACATTAGAGGCGGAACGGTACAAAATACAGCAACAGGCAACTTTAACTACCCTCGCGCCATTTACAATGCAGGCATCGCTACGGTCAATGTGTCGGGAGGAACCATAAGCAGTACCTCAAGCACGGATAGTAGAGCTATTTACAATGCCACCACAGGCACCATCAATGTTTCGGGAGGAACGGTGAGTACCACCTCAGGATATGCTATTCACAACCAAGCCGAAGGCACCATCAATGTTTCGGATGGAGAAGTGAGTGCCACCACAGGCAGGGCTATCCACAACCAAGTCGCAACAGGCTCCGTAAACCTCACCGGAGGGGTGGTAAGAGCCACAACAGGGTACGCTTTCTATTTCTTTGGACAAAGCAGCGACGGCACCTTCACCATGAGCGACAGTGCCGTGATGTATGGACAAGGAATATCGCTGGCTTCGGGAACGAATACCACCTGTGTGTTCAACCTAACAGGCTTTGAGGGTCCTACAGGCAATGCCATCATCATTGCTCGCAATGCAGACGCAGGAGCCCTGCACGCTAAAGGTAGCAATCTGGGATTGATTTCTACGGAAAACTCTACCGTTGCTTGGGATTTGAACGACGGAAAAAGCGGCATCACCTATACATTAGGTACAAACACCGGCTTTTTTGAGGTGTCGGGAGTAACCGTGATGGACGACATAGATGCATTGGTAGCCCATATCAATACGTATCGCCCCGGTGTGCTTGTAGCGACAAGGGAGAGCGATACCCGCGCCACAGTTGCCGGCACCATCGCCGATGCCACAACCACCCTCACCCTGCCCATACCCGCAGGGATAACTGTAGCGTGGAATGCCGAGTTTTCGGGAACAACCACCACCGCCAACGGTTCCCTCATCAACCTCACCGGCACAGGCATCTTTGAGATGCTGTCGGGAAAGGTTGAGCAAAACAGCGGAACCGCAACCATACATGCCATTAGCAACGCCGTTGCCGGAACCCTCCTCGTTAAGGATGGAACGGTGAAGGCTAACGCAGGCAGGGCTATTCAAAACCAAAGCACAGGCACCATCACCATTTCCGATGATGCGCTGATAACCTCTGCCGGTACAACCAGCACTCAAGGCACCATTCTTTTGGCAGATGCCGCCGGAACGCTCAACGTTACAGGCGGAACGGTGGAAAATACGGCGACAGCCGCCAACGGTGTCCGCACCATTTACAATGCGGGTGCTGCCACCGTAAATATCTCGGGTGGAACGGTGAGTGCCATCACAGGCAGGGCTATTCACAACCAAACCGCCACCGGCACCATCAACATCTCGCAGGACAATGCTGCGGTGCCTACGCTGATAACCTCTGCCAATGCAGGAAACACGGATGGCACCATCTACAATAACATTGGCACACTGAATATGAAGAGTGGAACGGTGAATAATACCGGCACCGGTGCCGGTGCCGCCGCCATTAGCGGTGCAGGTGCCGCTACGATCAACGTGTCGGGTGGCTTGGTGAGCACTACTGGCGGTAGAGCCATTTACAGCGGTGACAACGCAAATGCCACCGTAAACCTCACAGGAGGCTTGATAAGAGCCACAACAGGGTACGCTTTCACTACCGGTAACCACAGCAACACCTTCACCATGAGCGACAGTGCCATACTGTTTGCTCACGGCTCAACGCTGGCTTCGGGAACGACTGCCGCCAATGTGTTTAGCCACACAGGCTTTGAGGGTCCTACAGGCAACGCCATCATTATTGCCTGGAACCCGGCAAACGGAACCACACATGCTCCGGGATCCGACCTTGGGCTTATGGCAAATCCCGAAGAGACTACCCTTGCCTGGGATTTGAACGACGGAAAAAGCGGCATCGCCTATACTTTGGGTACAAACATCGGATTTATTGAAGTGCAGGAAGCGTTGGTGGATCCGACTTTGCTACCGATAGACGTGCTGGTGAAACACATCAACGATAACATTAACGGACTATCGGCAGAACGAGAGGGCGGCACCAGCGAAACCCGTGCCATCGTAACCAACACCTCAGGTGCCGTAACCAACGCCGCAGCCGCCACCCTCCCCATACCGCAAGGGGTAACCTTGCAGTGGGAGGCTCAGTTTTCGGGAACACCTACCACCCAAATCATCACCCTCACAGGTGCAGGCACCTTTGAGATGATTTCGGGAACGATTGCGAACACCTCCAGCGGCAGCGCCATTGTCAACAGAGGCACAGGAACAGTCCTCATTAAAGACGGAACGGTGAGCGTTACCTCAGGCAGGGCTATTCAGAACGAAAGCACAGGCAACATCACCATCTCGAGTGGAACGGTGAGTGCTACCATAGGCAATACCATTCGTAACGACAGCACCGGCAACATCACCATCTCGGCTGGAACGGTGAGTGCCACCACAGGCAGGGCTATTCAGAACGATGGCACAGGCAACATCACCATTTTAGGTGGAACGTTAACCACCACAACAGGCACCACTATTTGGAACGCAAGTACAGGCACTATCACCATCTCGCAAGACGATGAAGACGTGCCTACATCGGTAACCTCCGACAATCAAACGAGCGGAGGCGGCACCATTCATTTAGCCGATGCAGCAGCAACGCTCAACATAACAGGCGGAACGGTGCATAATACGACAAACCACACCAACACCCGCACCATTCACAATGCGGGTATGGCTACGATCAACGTGTCGGGTGGAACGGTAAGCACCGCATCCACAGGTGCCAGAGCCATTTGGAACGCAGGCACAGGCACCATCGTCATTTCGGATAGCGCAACGGTGAGTGGTATTACTGAGAACATAGGCACCGTTATTACCGTGTCGGGTGGAAGAGTAACCGGTAGTATTGCTGCCACAGAAAACACTGTTCTTAACGTTTCGGGTGGAACAGTAGGTACTTTTAATGCCAACGCAGGCACCATCAACGTGTCGGGTGGAACGGTAACTCTTATCGAAACCGGTACAGGCACCGCTAACATTTCGGATGGAGCGGTAGGTCGTATTACGGTCAGCACAGGCACCGTTAACGTTGTGGGCGGAACGGTGGGTTCCGACATAAGTACAAATGTGGCTATAAACATGAGCGGTGCAGGCACTATCACCATCTCGCAAGACGATGAAGACGTGCCTACGCTGATAACCTCTGCCAATGTATCAACCTCAACACCCATCGGCACCATTTATTTAGCCAACGCCGCCGGAACGCTCAACATTAAAGGCGGAACGGTGGAAAATCCGACAGCCAACACCAATGCCCGTGCCATTTACAATCAGGGTGTGGCCACGGTCAACATTTCGGGTGGAACCGTGAGCGCCAACACAGGCAGGGTTATCCACAACAATGCAGCAGGTATCATCAACATCTCGCAAGACGATGATGACGTGCCTACGCTCATAACCTCTACCGGCAACAACAACACCATCCTTTTAGTGAACAACGCCGACGCAACGCTCAACATGACAGGCGGAACGGTGGAAAATATGTTCGACAACAACGGCGTCCGTGCCATTTACAACGAAGGTGCAGCCACCGTCAATATCTCGGGTGGTAGGGTGAATGTTACAACAGGCAGAGCCATTCACAACAATGGCGCAGGTGCCCTAAACCTCACCGGAGGCATGATGAGCGCCACAACCGGATATGCACTCTTTGTAAACAATGCGACAAGCCCCCTCACGATAGGCGACAGTGCTGTGCTATTTGCGCATGGCTCGGTAGTCAATGCTTCATCGTCAGGGACAGTAACCAATGCCGTGATATGGCGTGAGGGATTTACTGCCCCAACGGCAAACGGCATCATCATTGGATGGAACCCGACAGCCGGAAACTTGCTGGCTTTGGGCTCCGAAGTAGGGTTAGTGTCTAATCCGGCTAACGCTGTGCAGTGGGCGCTGCAAGGCGGAAAACCCGGCATTGCGTACGCATCGGGAACAAACACCGGATTTATCGAAATAGAGGGCGTTACCGTGAGTGAGGATTTACTACCCATCGAAATTTTGGTGGCACATATCAATGATAATATCGACGGACTTTCGGCAGAACGAGAGAACGGCACCAGCACCACCCGTGCTATCGTAACCAACACGTCGGGTGCCGTAACCAATGCCGAACCCTCCCTCCTCGCCATACCGCAAGGGATAACCTTGCAGTGGCAGGCGGATTTTTCGGGGACTGAAGGTCGGATTATCGAACTCTTAGGCACAGGCACCTTTGAGATGTTGTCGGGAAGGATAGTCGCCACCACAGGCACCGCCATTTACAACACTACCACAGGCACAGTCCTGATTAAAGGCGGAACGGTGAGTGCTACCACAGGCGTTGCCATTTTCAACAACAGCGCAGGCACCATCACCATCTCGCGGGAAAGTGCAAGTGTGAATACGAACATAACCTCTAACAACACAACGGCTACAAGCGGCACCATTTATTTAGCAAACGCCGCAGGAACGCTTAACGTAACAGGCGGAACGGTACAAAGTCCGGTAGCAGGCGGCAACAGCTCTCGTGCCATTTACAATGCAGGCATCGCTACAGTCAACATTTCGGGAGGAACGGTGAATGGTGGCTCCAGCAATTCGAGTAATGCTATTCGCTGCGCAGGTGCAGGCACCATCAACATTTGGCAGGAAGATGAAGACGTGCCTACGGTGGTAACCGGTTCCAACACGACGAGCACCGGCACCATTACTTTAGTAGGTGCCGCAACGCTCAACATCAGAGGTGGAACAGTGCAAAATACGGCAACAAGCGGTGGCAACGCCGCCCAAACCATTCGCAGTGAGAGTGCGATGGCTACTGTCAATATCTCCGGTGGAACCGTGCAAGCCAACGTGGGCAGGGCTATTCATAACAACGCCGCAGGCACCATCAACATTTGGCAAGAAGACGATGATGTGCCTACGGTGGTAACCTCCGCCAATGTAACCGTCGATGTCGGTACTATTTACAATGGCATCGGCAGGGTCAACGTTAGAGGTGGAACGGTGCAAAATACCGCAACAGCCTCTGCCGCCGATGCTCGCACCATTCACAATGCGTTTGCGGCAGGTGTGATCAATATCTGGGGTGGAACGGTTAGCACAGTAAACGGTCGGGCTATCTATGCAGCAGCAGGCACCGTTTTTGTGAACTACGGAGCAACCATTGATGCACCAACCCCGTATGAGATGGCAGGAGATAACACCATCATCATTGAACGCACCGGAGGCACTGAGCGATACGATCTCGATACGGACGATGAGTTGGAAGTAACCGGCGCAGGCGGCGTAGCAACGTGGACTATCGAGAGTGGCAACAGGTACGGCATAGCCTACGAGCGAGGCACCAACAACGGCTTTATTGAGGTGGCAGGAGTTAGGGTCATCGACAAGGAAGACGTTAGCGATAACATCACCTTTGCCAACGGCATCGCCACCTACACCGGCTTGGAGCATAGCCACGAAACGGCAACCATCAGCGGCATCACTCCGGGCGACGACCCGCAGTGGACCTACATCTACACAGCCCTAACCGGCACACTCGGCGCAGACGACAAGCCTTTGACAGCAGGAACCTACACGGTAGAGGCGACCTACGAAGACGAGGATAATCTCGGCATCGCTACGGCGGAATTTACCATAGAGCCTGCACCGCTCACCATCACCGGCTTTGCCATCAGCAAGCCTTACGACACCGACAATGAGGTGATCGGCTTTGGCACCTTGGTGTTCGAGGGACTTGTTAACAGCGAAACCGCAGATGTTGACACAACAGCCGTCACCGCCACCTATGCCACAACCGGCGTTGCCCAAAGCATCGCCATCACCTTCACCGGCAACTTCGGCATGACCGGCGGCACGGCTATCCCTGCAAACTACGAAATCACACAGCCCACCGGCATAATGGGCGCCATCATCAAGGCAGAGCAGGAAACCCTGACCATCACCAGCCCCACAGGGTACACCTACGACCCACTTGTCCCTTATGTCCTTGAGGTCCTTGGAGGCAGTGGCACCGGCAATGTAACCTACGCCATCACCGGCGGCACAGGCACCGGCAGCATCGCTGCCGATGGCACACTGACCGTAACCAAAGCCGGCACCCTCATCGTAACCGCAACCCAAGCGGCTGATGACAACTACGAGGCTACTACGAGTGTGGAGTTTACCCTTACGGTGAATTTGAACAGTGTAATAGACCTTTCGCAAAGAGGAGATTTATCCCCCACCATACCCACCTACGGCACCGGCTGGGAGTATAACCCGACAAGCAGAATATACAGCATAACCGACGACGGTGTAACGATTGTGGGAACGGTTGCTGATGCGACTACAAGTCATGGGTTCGATATTGCAGCGAACGTAACGGCGGAGTGGAGTGCGGAACTTACAGGTACTGTTCCCACA
>Ga0099364_10009916_pt1 | contig 13173 bp, 7 predicted proteins | sample TergutTh196P3_FD_73070 | JGI IMG/M metagenome (GOLD analysis project Ga0099364, IMG submission 73070) | Microcerotermes parvus P3 segment gut microbial communities from Pointe-Noire, Republic of the Congo - Th196 P3 | ecosystem: Host-associated > Arthropoda: Insects > Digestive system > Gut ...
TAACCGTTTGGCTCGTTTTCTATCATTTCAATAAAACGGGTTTTGTCCACATACACGTAATTTTCTTTTCGAATTTTTTCGAAATTCGATTGTCCGTAAGATAATTTCTTTAACGCTTTCATGACTGCAAATTTTTGGCAAAGATACATAATAGTTTTCAGTTTTCAGCGGATAATTTTCAGATTTTTCAATTAGTGACATCCACGTGGCAGGGTGCTGTCCATGTGCCGCCCGCATATTGCCCGTTTTCCTTCATATCCTTCGATTTATAACAATGTGACGGGACCTGTCATGCCCACGGGTTGCCATCCCTGGTCTTTTGTCCAGTTATATCCGGGGATATTTTCGGGCGATGATTTCAGGTAGTTTCCGATGGTGGTGGTTACTTTCACCTCGATGGTTTTGCGGGGGGCTTTGGATAAGTGCTCGGGGATGCGGTACAGATGCCGGCCGTACCACTGGCAGCCGAGGTTTTCGCCGTTCACCGTTACTTCCGACACGCCATATACCCGTCCCAGATCAAGCATGGTGAAGGAAGAGGTATCCATATCTAAATTTTTTCGATAAAACAGGTGTCCGGCAAAGGCTCTTGTCGTTTCGTCGGAGGCAAGGTCGAACAGTGTCGTGAAGGTTCGTTCTTCGATGGCGCCGTTGAGATGCTTCATTCGCACGTTCCATCCTGTCAATTCCATGCCTGTCGAGGGTATTTCGGGCAGTGCGGGGACATCTTTGGCATTCTTGTGTTCGTCGAAGACTATCAATTTAGAACTTGCAGCAGGCAGGTCGATCGTCAGCGTGCGCGCTTTGCCGACCGCTCCCGGAAAGCGCGACCGCTCGCCGGTTTCTGCATCCCACAGCCACGGTTGCCCTTTCGATACTGGAAATTCGGCCTGTATCACATAACTGTCTACCATGCTGCAGTTGGTAATGAAAAACAGGTCTTTGCCCTTGACTGTATGGCGTATCTGGGTGACATACGGGTTCGGTCTGTCGATGATCATGTAGGGCTTGATGCCGCACTGTTGCTGTACATTTCTGAACCAGCCCTCGATGTTGTCCGTCACCGGCATGTCTATTTGTATGCCCATTTCCATCATGGTATTGGTTTCGTTGGCAATTTCGTCAATAGCGGGGGCTTTTACCGTGAACACCCGTGATGCGTGGTTCGACTTCATGGCGGCAATCGCCTGTCGCACCTGTTCGTCGTTTGTTTGATGGTCGCGCAGACCGGGCGCTTTGTACGGTTCTTTTCCTACGAAAATCACTTTTCCGCCGTTTTTTACAAAGGCGGCGATCGCTTCGGCGGTGGCAGGCTGCATGGATTCGACTTCCAACAATATCAATGTATGGTAGGCCCGGCGGTTGTATTTCAGGAATCCGTCAGCCGGAACGCTTTGCTGTATGATGTGTTCGCTGATGTAGTCGCAACTGTTGCCGTTGCGGTGGATGGCTTCCCATACCCGGTACTGGTACAGGGGATAATGCACATCGGGAAACTGTATCTGCGGGCTGTGTTTCGACCACAGGTCGGCCAGCGGATGCATCACGGCAATATCGGCAAAAAAATCCGTTTCACCCAGGATGGCTGATATGCGTGTCTTGTAGGCAGCCCACAACTTGAAATAGGGCCACCACAGGTTTCTCTCGTTGAAAAACGTACCGTAGCGCACCCATCCGGGGAACGCCGCTTCCGGAGGACTGTAACTGTAACCGTGCAGCACGGAATGGGTCACACCGGAGGTATTGCTCTGGTCGCCGGTGATTTTGACGCGCTCCAGCGTGACATTGAAAACAGACTTGATGTTGGTCACTTCTTCGCAACTGACTGTTTTCCTGCCGGCGAAGTGCGCTGCGGAGGCAACAAACTTGTTGACGGTGGTATAGGCCGGATTTTTCACAAAATTGGCATTTGGATTACTGTCGTTGTACCATACCCATGTCTCACATTCGGGAATATCCACATCTAAAGAGGCGTCCAACGGATGATATTCGCGACCGTAGGGCTGTACCTTCGATTTGAAACCGTGGCGGTTGCACCATTGCGTATAGGGCAGGAGGAAACGGTCGCGGATCATGTCCATGCAGGTAACAAAATAATCGTAGCGCACGCGGTCTATCTCTTCCCTTGCATCGCCTGTTATCAGTGTCGTTACAGTATCTTCGATGTGACGTCCCAGTTCTCCAACTTTTTTGAGTAAAAACGGCAGATAGGGCGACAGGTCATAGCCGTTGCGCTGCTGAAACGCATCCATGAAATCGGGACACCAGTTGGCGCCCTCCAATTCCATGCTGTCGCAAAACAGGGCGCGGAAACTTTTCATACCCTCCAGTTTTGGAAAGAGGTTGTCCGACATGTGGTTCAGGAATTTTTCGACCGCTGTCCGGTTGTAGTGATTCATTATCGGCCCCGCCGCACCCGGAGCGCCATAGATGACGGCATGGTAGCCCGTCATTTTCATCATGACATACAGCACATATTCGCCTTCGGGAATTTGCACGGTAATTTCGTCAGCCTTCTCGAAAGGGAGTTCGACGGGCGGGGTGAACGTTTCCATCTGCAACGGCGCCAGACGGAGCGAATATATTTCGCTGACTACGCCTTCGTATGCTGTAAAGACAGCCGGCGCCGCTTCTTTCGTTAAATCGGCTACTTTCAGGGTCACTTTGCCTGGCCCCTTTACTTTTTGATTAGCAAGCGTCAGTAGTTGCGACCGTTCGTCGCCGGTGAGAAATTCCGCGCCGAAGGGCCATCCCGAACCAACGATGATGTCGCAGGTCATATCCCGCTGTTCGGCGCCTTTTAGCGCTACTTTCACCATTTCAATCCATTCGGGGCTGAGCCATGTGAGCGACGGTATGCCCAAATCGTCGCATGGAGGGAAGGCGATAGAATTGATTTCGACGCCGCCGATGCCTGCGTCACGCATGACATCCAACTCCCGTAAAATCTCGTCGGCAGTCACTTTGAGACCATTCCACCACCATCGTACAAACGGTTTGGCAGATGACGGCGGATTTTGGAACAGGGCGAACAAATCGTCGGATTCGTTGCGGTTGCCGATAAGTTTGCAGCCTTGCATCAGCGGAAGGCCTGCTGTAAGTACAATGCCGGTTTTGAGGAAGTCCCGGCGAGAACTGATCCATAGATTTTTCATAGGAAAAACGAATTATGAATTATGAATTAATTTTCTGTGATGAGCATGCTTTCAAAAGGCCCCAGCGATATCCTGTTATGGGTTACGGGCGATATATCGCCAGTTTGCGGATTCCAGACGGTCAGTGAATGGCCTTCCAAATCAATGACTAATTCCTTGGCGCGGGAGTTGTCGTTGGTAATCAGGTAAACATTTTGACCTTCAATCAGTTTATGACTGCATAAAACGTTTTCTTTGGGAAAAATGTTCAGTTTTCGCCGGATCATGCCGTTGAGCAGGTTTTCGACATTATCGCGGTTGAAAGCCTGCTCGAAAAAGATTTGCCCCTGCGGGATGTCGGCAACTAATTTCCGAATGGCTGCGGAAGGAAAATCGGAGAGCGAATTGACCGGTAACGATTCGATGGCAATGACTTTCCCGCCCTTTTTACAAAATTCCGTTATTTTTTCCATCGCTTCGACAGGAATGGTTTCCACGCCCGGCAGGACAAGTACATCCCATTGCTGATGAGCATTTTCAACCAACCCTTTTGCATCCACATACGAAAACTCCCAATGATTGTCGAACAATGAATTGCTCAGGCCGACAAACAGGCGTTCCAGATGCTGGGCTGCATCATCCCCGCCCTGTACTTCATCCCAACTACGCAACGATGCCGGTAAGGGACGGTATTTCGCCCACATCGTTTCAACCGGATAATATACGCCGATACGGGACGCCCTCACGCCTCCGGACATCATCATACATACGCGGGCGATGTAAGTATTGAAATCCGTCTTACCGGCATTGTCTTCGTGCTGAAGCCGCAGGTAATTGTTGAATTTGGTAATGCCCGCTACCAATTGTCTGTTTATCGTTCCCTTCACATGAACCGTTGGCGCTTCCTTGCCGTCGTAAACAGTATGATCGGCTACCGGACATACTTCTGTCATCACCATCGAATTACCTTCGAGTTCAGCAGCCGATGCAGCTAATCTGCCCGAAATCAGGTAACGCCGCGTATGATCGGGCATCCCGGTCAGCACATCGATACCCGGAACATCCATTTCACGAAAACAGGACATGATACTGCCATAAAGCGGCACATGTGCCATCATCGCTTCCTCAAGCAACAGGTGACCGCCCGATTTGAAACCCTGCTGATGGCAAAAATCCTTGATGGGCCTGAAATAATGACGGCTCATAAACTCGGCGATGATGCTGAAATAGAGCGTCCTCACCTTTTGACCATGCGGTCCTTCGTCAAGCATCATCGGTATCAGACAGTCTTCGAGCGCGCTGCCGTATCTGTTTTGAAACGCTTCGGAAACATTATTTTTCCACGGATAAACGCCATAGCCAAGGTTAAAAAAGGGAATCGCCATCGAAGAGGGTTCGTCGGTAAAAGTGGAAAAAAACAGACTGCCAAGTTTATCCCCTAAAAAGTCTGCATATTTCTTGTGTGTCAGGTCGATAAACCGGGTGGTTACTTCCGGCATCAACAGGCTGGGATACCTGTGGTTCTGCCTGGAAGCGCCGTCCGATCCAATCTGAAACCCTTCATACAGCGTTCCCGTTGAAATCATTACAATTTTCCATTGACCTGCCGGCGCTTTCCATTCGAACATTCCGTCCTTGATCTGTTGAAGTATTTCCTGCCCCTTATCAAGTTGAAATGTTTCATTTACGACAGGAAATGCTTTTAAAACCCGTATTTTCCCCGGCAACGGTTTCATTTTCAACGTCGAACCGCCCATCACCACCGTATCCTTAAAGAATAAACCTTCGGCTTCCCAGTCGGGATGCTCCGCCAGGATATATCCTCCCGCCATGCCTGAAGGATACACTTTTTCATCGTAAAGCCATACCTCCAACTTTCGGTCCCTGGCTAAACGGACAAACTGATAGAAAGACGCTAATTCGCTGTCGTTTTTGAGATAGTCATCCGTCCAGTTCACATTGGCGGACATACCGCCATAGCCGTCTGACAACAGATTGTCTAACGTGGCGGTTTGCCTTTCTTCCCCTGAAGGAACGCTGTGCATATTGAGGTTCATGTGATATTGAAGCGGCGGATTTTTAAAACTCTCCGTCTTCGCATTGTCCTGCTGCGCAATTATCACACCGCATAAACAACATAAGCAGCATATTAACATATACTTATGCGGCATCACAGGCCAACGGCCCGGCATTTTGCCCGACAGGGCTACTACTGTCATGTCAACGGCAATTCGACGCATCGTCATTGCGAGGGCGAAGTCCGAAGCAATCCAGAATGGTGGTGTTTTCTGGATTGCTTCGTCCCTCGCAATGACGTGATGACATGACACTACATTTTTTTTGTATCCATTCATTCTATTTATTATTTATAAAAAACTGAAAACTGAATTGAAAATCGGCCTTAGCCAAAACTGAAAACTACTCTCTCAAATAATTGCGGATGGCTTCAAAAGCGGGAGTGTCTTTGATGTCAAATTCATCTCCAAACCCCCAGGGGAAGGGGCAGAGGTATTTGATACCATACGTGCACATTCTTTTCATGGCCTCGACAGTAAGCGTCGGGTCGCCATTTCTTAGAACCAACCATTCCGGTACGCCCCATGACCGATGAGCGTCATCTTTGACGAAAGAGGCAATTTCCCGGATAGTCGATTCAGTTGCTTCGTGCGTAAACATGTCGATACCCACATTAGCGCCCGGCACGTTGCCGCAATATGCAGGCGATTCGCACACTTCAATCTCGGAGGCTATCTGATGGGTATAAATATATTTACTGTCAATATGTTGAGAGATACATTCTACCTGACGCTGCACTGCTTTGTGTATCTGTTGTGCACGGAAAGTCCTCCATTCATTCCAGAAAGCAGCCGGCAGGCCTCTGGTACGCGGGGCGTCAAAACCGTTCTCCACCTCAATGGTCATCGGATTAAAATCAGAGGATTGTAAATCAAAGGTAGCAAAATCAGTACCGCACGCACTGTTCAGCGCAGCGATGCTTCCATATTTCTGCCTGCAATAATGGCAAAATGCTCGAATCGTTTGCGGGTTATAGTCCAAATCGTCTTTTTGGTCTTCCGTATTAAATTTATATTCCGAGGTCGTTGTAACGCCTAAGATATAATCCGGGTTTTCCCGTATCAGATGACCGATCGTTTCGGCACACTGACCAAGCAGTTTATCCGTCTGTTGCCAGTAAACGGGTGTCTTACCGTCAAGGTCTTCCTGTGCAAGGCAAAGATAGGTATAACCCGAAGTACTGTTGCGATAGGCGGGGCTATCGGATATTTCGGCTGTCCACATCAAATTGGTGTCGTCGGCGTATAATTGTTTGTAGGCGCCTGCAATATGTCCCCACGGGTCGCCACGAAGCCAGATCATGACCGGCATATTGGTCGCTTTTGCCAGTCTTACGATATAATGCGGATTAAGACTCCCCGTAGCAGCTTCATTATTATAACAAGCCCAAAGATAATCACCGTTATCGTCTGTTTGAGACAGATATTCAACGAAAAACGAAAAGCCAACGGTAATCGATTTATCCGATTCCGACAACAAGTCCTTCAATTCGTTCAATAACGCCAGGTCGCTTTCATAATCATGGGTTATACGGGGGAAAGGGACAAAATACAATCCGGTAAGGCGAATGAAGTCAATGGCCAGATTGCCGTTCATCTCCGTTTGAAATGCTAATTGGCTTATTGTTCCTTTCCAGTTGATGTTCTGTCCCAATTCGATCTGATAGTCATGGTATTGTCCGTCGGGTATGAGCGGGATGGTAACGGGTGGCAGGAAAGCGCCATCGTCCTGCTTCCATGACAGTTTCAAGGGGATTGGGAGATTCCCGCCTTCGCGGGAATGACTTGTGCAGGCCAACCGTAACTCTACTGTATGTACTTTTTCTGCCGGTATGCGCAATTGTTCAGGGCTGAACAGGTAATTGTCCTGCTCTTGATGCCACAGTAAAAAGCCATTTTGGCTTCGACATTCGTCTCCTGTACTGCCGGCAAACCCATCCGCTCCATCCTGAAAGTTCCATGTGAGATAGCCGTTATTCACCAAACGTTCGGAAGGAACTGCAAAAGCGTCAAAAAATTCCGGCTTAAGCGGTTCTTCCTGCGTTTGCAGCGTGTTGACTTGTCCCGATAAAGCCATCATGCACAAAGTGAAAAACATGCTTTTCATTGTCTGTTTTTTAACTGGCGGATGGACACATTAAGGGCATCGTCGAGATCGTGCGGACACCAGAATGCCGTCGTTTTGGGATCATTAAAGCCGTAAATGGAGTGTACCAGACATTCCATTTTATAAGATGCGTCAGGTTTGAAATAAGAGTCAAACAAGGCTAATGCAGTGGATACCTGTGCGTTTGAAGCCGGCTGGGGGTTGGTATGTTTTTGGCCGCCGGGCTGGTCTGCCGTTCGCCATCCTGACGCGTAATTTTCAATAGAGCCGAAGTAACTGACGGGTTCGCAACCAAAACGGGTAAACGCCTCCTGTATCTCCTCTTTAAGTCTTGGCATATTGTAAATTTTTGTCGTACCTCTCACAGTTCCTTCCAGCGCTTCGGTCTGTTCGCTCATCGTAAAGCCTGGTATGCAGTAATTATTGACTGCCGTCCATATAGGCGGATGTTCGGCAGTACTGTTAGTAAACATGGCATATTTTGCGGTAGCGCTGTACGCAGGCATCGCTGAATTGCTACGGTCGGCTGATTCACAGGATACGATATGCGTGAAAACTTTGTGCCGGGGGATGGTATAATCGGATGCTTCTGCCTTCGTTTCAAAAATCATTTTGGCTATCTGTTCCTGATAATGATGAACCGCTTTCCATGCGTATGCCACTAAGAAAGCGTCGGTTTTGCTGATACAATAGTCAGCGCCCCAGCCGTCGTCGCCTTCGCTGGTCCATCCGTTTCCCGCCTTGAATATCTCCCCGCTTGCTATTGCCAGGTCGGCTCTGCGCGCTAACGATGCTGCATCGGTAACAGGAATCTCGTCTCCGGCGGTCATGTCCTGAATAGAGCGATAAAAAGCGATGTTACAATACGGACTTTCCAAAGGAACAGCGATAGGATTATTGCCGTCCGGCCAATGCACAACATTGCTGAGCGCCCAGTCGTCAGGATACATTCCCCCTTTTTTCTGTTTGCGCATATCCTTGACATGTGTTTCCCAGCCAATCCCTATGCCGGCAAAAAGCCACTCGTCGCCTGTCCTGTGAAGTTCGGCGACGTTTCTTACAAGCGGTTTCACGATGCCTTCGCGTATTCGGGGCATGATAAACGCCAGGAATGTCGGCGAGCCGATGACGGGCACCTGGTCGAAATAAGCCCAGTAGCCCCAGTTAAACAACTGTAACGCTTTTGTCCCGTCAAAACTTACCATTTCGTGCAGAGCAGGGTTGTTTTCAAAAAGACGGTCATTATCGCCTGCCTCCGAATAGCCCATATCATCGATATTGATAAATACGGGCATACGGCGTGTTTTTGCCACAGCAAAAGCCCTGTTAATCTTTTCTTCCATGTAGGCCGTTGAGTTAAAAATCGGGCCGGGGCCGTTGATGCCGAAGGCCACTTTTACCTTATCTTCCTTAGAGGTTTTGCCGTAGATCGCTTCAAGCCGGTTTATTTGGATGTCCAGCATAGCGGCATCACGATCGCCCACAACAAACTGTATGTATTTGTCGGGCGAATAAGATTCCTGTTCATCGTCAGGCGGATTATTCAGTTTGGGCGTTGATCGGCATCCCGCTAAAACCAATGCCAGCGCGCAAATACAGACTGCTACTCTTCTTTCGTATCCGTTCATTTTATTTGTTTTTTTATAATTTTTTTCACTTCGTCTAACCTTACCATCCCTTCGTTTTTTGTCGGGGTGAGCCATGCGCCTTCGCCGTTTTCATTCCAGGCATATAAAATCAGCATGTTATCCAGTAGATTGTCCTGATTGTTCCTTACCCACTGAATCGCGTCGCGCAGATGAGTTGCAATTCTATCGGTTGTGACGCCAGTATACAGGATACACTCCTTTGAGGCGTTTGTCCAACTGTCATAATGTTCTGAATTTACATTTTCCAGCCATGGGCGGTATCTACAAAGTGTTTGACATTTTCATGGGGCGCCTCTTTGGGGATTGCGCAGCCGGCATTGACAACTAATCGTGGACAGTCCTGATAAATTTTCAACAGTTCTATTGTCTTTTGTTCAATGTCCTTCAGGCTGCCGAATGTAAGCACACCGCTCGGATCAACGGTGCCGAACAGCGTACATTTATCGTGCATCGTCTCATAGATTTTATCGATGGATGTTTTGTAATCCAGTTCGACCGCATCGAGGCCTAAAGCGGCCATATCTTCCAGTATCAAATCAGTATTACCGCAAATATGCAGCAGGTAGGGCTTTTGACATTCATGCGCCTCATGTACGATTTCCTGTTCGTAAGGGAAGGCAAACTTGCGGTACATTTCGGGAGGCAACATATCAGGCCCTGCAAAACTGTCGCCGTTTGAAACCATATCCGCGCCGGTGGCCGACATCAGCCGGATCATCTGCCGGGTAACGTTTGTGCAGTACCTTATCAACGCAACGGCGTTTTCTTCATCCAACAGTAAATCCGTCATGAAGTTGCCGGCAGTACGCACCAGGACGGCAAGGTCAAAAGGACACTGGTCGCAATTACCCCTCACATAAACTTCGTTTTTAAAGTAATCTTTTAAAATACGAACCGTTTCCAAAGCATGTTGAATGCGGATATTTTTTGAGATGTCCACCTCTTTCAGTCGATGGACATCCGCCAGGTTGTCCAATAACGGTTGATGGTTGCGCGCGGGTGAATCATCCGGGTAGTCGGTCGGCACCCCGATGGCTGAAGCGAGCAGCGCCGTATCCACATCGAACAGCACGCCGTCTAATCCGTATCTTTCCACCGATTCAATCAGGCTGCTGGCTGCAAGACGGGGATCTTCGCGGTATTGTTTCATATTTATTTTTGACAGTTCCGCCGCATGCATAAAATTATGCAGCATCACAGGCCGGCGGTCCGGCATTTTGCCCGACAGGGCTGCTACTATTCTTTCGTATCCGTTCATTTTATTTTATATTATATATTATATTACACTCTTCAATCCAATATTTCGTTTTTCCGGTAAACACCACGGACAGATAACGAACATCTGTTCTGTTCCCATGATAACTGTTTGGCTCGTTTTCTATCATTTCAATAAAACGGGTTTTGTCCACATACGCATAATTTTCTTTTCGAATTATTTCAAAATTCGATTGTCCGTAAGATAATTTCTTTGACACTTTCATGACTGAAAATTTCTGCAAAAATACAATTTTTCTTTGGAAAAAGAAAAAAAGGAATAAAAATAAAAAAATAAAAAATAAAGCCTTTCAGCGTAAAAATTCCTTACGAAGACTATTCAATAGAAAAAATGCTTACCCGGAAAAATTACCTGATGCTGCTCGAAAAAATCTGCCGTTCCAGTATTTTGTCTTTTTTGCACGGCTATGGCCTGCATGTGATGGGCGAAATGCACACCAACAAACGACAGATAACGGCGTTCGTTTCTCAACGCAATATCACGATGTAACATTTTTACGCTGAATGGCGACCGTATATTGTTGGTCAATGCTCATCAATTAATTGTTGAATGGCGTTTTTGGCAGCCTGGTTATTCATGATGCCTTCCCAATTAAAAATGCAAACCAATCTGGCACGCCGGTCAGATAAGGAGTTTTGCAAGGCTGATTTCCATATCGCTTCCCTTTCCGAAGCCGCTGTGTATTGTGCCTGTGAATCGGCGCTCATGCCTTCCATGAGCAACCATTCGACAGCGCCCCAGTAGGGAGCGTCACTTTGGGCAAGTCCTCTTTGCACTGCCGGCTCTTGCATCGGATCGGTTGAATGGGCGTAGAAACTCCATCCCGGACAGGCATATTCGTTGAGTGCGGCATCATACAGCAGTTCGCCATCGCGCCATCCGGCACCGTGCGTAAAGAGTCGCTCCCGTGGAATACCGTGTTGCGCTACTTCGCGGCTCAGAAATTCGATATACCTGCGGGCGGCTTCATACAAATCCCATTCGGTGATGTCGCCGCCGGTTCGTATGCCTGCCGTCTTAATGGTCGCATAACCAATTTGTTGCAGTCCGCGAGAGAGTACATCCTGCGTCACAATACCGGTTACAGGGTCTTCGGATTCAGGTTTATCCATCAGTTCATTGCCATTGGGGTAATAATATCCGTTGACGCCCAGCGAGGATTCGTGTCCCACCTTGATGCCTACAAAGATATGCTGCCTGTCTGCCGGAAGCGCCTGATACCATGCTGCAATGATTGGCACCAGCAATTGCAGTTGCTCCCGGCAAGCGTCTAAATAACGGGGACTTGCCTTATTGACCGGAGGCAATGTCCGCTCCTGCCGTCCCCAGTTGCGCCATGACAATTTGACGGCATAGTCGGATGACCAGTGCGTCCATTCCACGTTTTCACGGTTATCCGGATGATAACCCGGTTTTGACGGGTCCCACCAGTTCCAGAGGTCGGGACGCGCATCCCGCCAGTATTCAAAATCGAAATGAATCAGAACAGGGACAGCAAGTTCTTCGGCGATACGGAGGAAGTTTTTTAGTGAGGCTACCGTTTGTTCAGGTTGTGTTTGAAAGGGCGCAAAAATAAAACTGATGCCTGTTTTTATTTTAGATTCACTTCTTTGTTTGAAACATCCGGTAATCTCTTCGAAAGTCGCCCTGTTGATGGTCTCGGGACGTGACTGATGCATCGTGTATCCGGGTACACGGTTGAACAGAATGTATTTGGTTTGATCGGGCGGAGCGCCCGCCTGGGCAAACAGCCCGGACGATAACAGTACGTAAAATGAATAACGGAATAATTGAATAACGGAACGTTCCATAGTGTTAAAATTTTAAAAACGGATCACATTTAATTCATTTTAACCAACTCAAAATCATCCATCAAACCGTAATCCAGCTGCTGATAATCAATACCTGCCGGATAAGATGCAACATTACGGAAATGTGGCGGACCGACTATTCCGAGCGCATGATTATTGTGGAAGGGACCAAGCAGGTTTTTGTTGCTGCCCACAATTTTCACTTCCACCGTATTGGCGCCTTGCCTGACAAATTTTGATATATCAAGACTGTAAGGCTCAAAACCGATGATACCTGCCTGCTGTCCATTGACAAGCACTGCGGCCACAGTACCCGCCCAATTGCCCAGAATAACCTGATAATGATCGGAGAGGTTGTCTATGTCGAATGTTTTGACGTATGATACAACGTCATGGTAGAACGGCCAGCCCTGGGCTTTCCAGCTTCCTGTGGTAAAAGCGCTCACCAGAGGGTTGATGGTAAAACCTTTGGCGACAGGCTGCACGGTGAAACTGCCTAAAATGTAGACCGGCTCTATCTCCGCAAGTATTTTCATAGGCGAAAGTTCGATGGCAAGTTCATTGATGCCTTTTTTAACGGTGTTCCCGATTGGCAACACACCCATGTCACGGTCTAAGAACCATTTATCCGGCTCGGCCCTGATTTCAGCTCCGTTCAACGTAACTTTATAGAGATGTGGACGTTCGACTACTGCCTGCATGTTGCTCATATCGAAGTCGCCCGCAACCGTAAAGCGGTAGATGGCTTTGAAACCACCGGTTTTAAACGTATCGCGGCGAACAATATTGTCTTTGTACTGTACGGAAGTATTCCACGGATTGCCGTCGTGGAAACCGTGATGCTTGAAGGCTTTGTCGGCAGCGTTGTATATGTGCTGGTCGCGGAAGATTTCACCGTCTATATACAGATCACAGAAGTCAATGGTGAGGACATTATTGCCAGCGGGTTTTGCGACAAGCGGAGAAGACGCATTAACCACAGTGTATTGCTTTGCCGGTGCGGGTTTCCTGAATTCGTCCTGCTGCTTGTCGAAGACATACAACAGGAGGCTCCCGGCAGGCGGAAGGTCAAAATCAATGCGGATACGCTTGTCGGCGACCGTTTCGGGATAATCGAACAT
>Ga0099364_10009917_pt1 | contig 13172 bp, 10 predicted proteins | sample TergutTh196P3_FD_73070 | JGI IMG/M metagenome (GOLD analysis project Ga0099364, IMG submission 73070) | Microcerotermes parvus P3 segment gut microbial communities from Pointe-Noire, Republic of the Congo - Th196 P3 | ecosystem: Host-associated > Arthropoda: Insects > Digestive system > Gut ...
CGGCGTATGCCGCGACTTAAAAACAGTAAACTGTTTTTAAGTTGACCGGTTATGGTAATGCTCGGCGTAATGATGTGTCTGCCGGGGCCATTAGCTCAGTTGGTTAGAGCAACCGGCTCATAACCGGTTGGTCCGGGGTTCGAGTCCCTGATGGCCCACTATCACAAGATAATCCGAACCTAATAATCCCGATGGGGGATGGGTTCGGATTTGTCTTGTATCTAAAGGGTTTGTGTGATATAATCATTTTGTTTTAAGCGTCTTTTATGTATAGCGCAGCATTTTAATTTAACGGCTATAGCAAACTTGTGGAGGCTGCCGTATGAAACGGATATTTCGCGCATATAGGGAATTGCTCGGTATCTTGTTCGCCGAAAGCCCATTTCTCGTAATCTCGGTGTTTGTGTCCGCAATAATAACCGGTGCCATTGTGCCGGTTTCAATTTGGGTAAACAGCCGGATTTTTAATCTCGGGCTGTCGGTTGCATCCGGTGAGATGCCTTTTGCCCGGTACATACCATATCTTGTGTTGTTTGTTGTTTTAATAATACTGCCTGTTATAATCGGCGACCTCTTTATTTTCAGTTATGCCGAACCGCGCAGCCAGCTGATTTTGCGTACAGCATATAAAGGAAAGATGCTGCAGAAGCTCAAAAGGCTGCGCTATGAGCATTTAGAGAGCGAAGCCTCAATGGAAATCGTCGACAAGGCCTATAACCGGGCAGAAAACGCAGCCCGGCATATGTTCCCTATGTATGTAAACACTACACTTTCCGCAATAGTTGCAACAGCCGGGACGCTGTATTTGTTTTTCTCGGTAAAGTGGTGGTTTTTGCTTACTATATTGGTCCCGTTCGCGCTGCAAACATGGCTTGCGCAGAAATTCTACTTTAATATATATGACGAGCTTGAAAAATATTGGAATAAAGAACGGCAATACGGAATCCTCGGAAATATTCTGCGGTCGCGGGATTTCATTAAAGAAAACCGCCTGTTCCAATCCTCCGATTATATGATTGACACATATCGCAAACGCTTGGCAAACCGCAACCGCGAGTATGAAAAGTTTTATTTTAAGCATCTGCGGCGAAATTTCACCAAGCAGAATATCACGAAAATCACGCAGATAGGCAACGCCTTACTGTTGCTTTGGCTCTATACGCAGGGCGGCATAAGCATAGGGTTATTGATTACGCTGACAATCGCCATATTCACAAGCCTTTATTCCTGGAGCGGGTTGGATGGATGCACTATTTTCTTTCGCGCGAGCGGTTTTCATATAAAAACATTTGACTTTGTCGGTAAATACTTTGGTCTCTCTGAGGATGAATATGGCAGTGATGACGAAATACCCGCAGACCTTACAATAGAGTTTGATAATGTGCATTTTAAATATCCCGGTACGGAAAAAGAGATATTGAAAGGGCTTACATTCAAAGTCAACCATGGTGAAAAGGTGTCTATTGTCGGCGAGAACGGCGAGGGCAAGACCACGATGATCAAACTGCTGCTTGGCCTATTTCAGCCGGACAGCGGAGAAATACGCATTGGCTCAAAACCTCTTTCAAGCTATTCGCAGGAAACCCGCAGCAGGCTGTTCGGGCCTGTTTTCCAGGATTTTGTGAAATACAGCATTACGCTTAGCGAAAATGTCGGCGTCGGGGATGTGGACAAGGTTAATGACAATCAGGCTGTTGCTTTTGCAATGCGAAAAGCAAAAACAGACGCTTTCGCTAAAAATTTGCCGGATGGTGTAAATACCCTGCTGGGGCGCGACTTCGAGGGCGGCGTTGACCTGTCCGGCGGCCAATGGCAGCGTATCGCTATTGCGCGGGCTTTTATGGGGGATAAACCAATCCTAATCCTCGACGAGCCGACCAGCCAGCTTGACCCGATGGCAGAAAGCCGCATATACAGCGAATTTGCCGAAATGTCGGAGGGTAAAACTGCCGTTTTCATAACGCACCGGCTTGGCTCAACAATGATAACAGACCGCATTTATGTAATCGCCGACGGGCGCATATCACAAAGCGGCTCCCACGGTGAGCTGATGGAGCAAGGCGGGCTGTACATGGATATGTTCAGCGCCCAAAAACAATGGTATGTCAAAGACGGAGAGGAGGATGTTTCCGATGATCAATGACAGAACAAGTGGTATTGAACATGATGTACAGGCAGAACGAAAGCCGAAATTTTCTTATCTTGTCCGGTTGTTTGCATTTGCTTTTTCTTCCGCAAAGCTGATCGGCTGTATCTATCTTGGTGTATTCATTCTCCTGTCTTTTCTGCGCCCATTGCTTGCTTTTATATGGGGCAGATATATCCAAACGGCAGAAGCTTTTTCTCCGGGCGATACAGTCATTCCTGCCGCTTTACTGATTGCAGGCTATTTTGCAATCAATTTTTTGGCCGACCTGGTAGGGCGTTATGTTATGCCGAGAGAAGAAATTGAACGGCTTGACCTCGTTCAGGCAAATCATCAACAGGAATTATTGCAATCAAGAATGTATGAGAAGCTTGCTTCGATCCCCCCGGAAACGCTGGAAGTCCCCAAAATCAACGACAGGATTGAGCAGGTATTTAATTTCATCGGCGCTCGCTGGGGCGGGATGAATACGCAAGTTATGCTGCAAAGCTACATAGTAATCGCTAAATCTGTATCGGTACTTACGATTGCGGCGTCGCTGTATATCTTCAATCCGTGGCTGTGCCTGATTGTTTTAGCCGCGCCATTGCCAACGTTGTGGTCGCTCACGATAGGGCAAAAGCTGCAGTTCAAATTTATCAAGGACAATACAAAGCTTGTACGCAGAGCCGAATATTTCCAAAAAATGATGCTCTCGCCCGCGGGGAAGGAGCTGAAAACGCTTGGCCTGCACGACTTTTTCTATAAAAAGTGGAAAGCCATAGCGGACGAGTACACACTCAAAGAGAAAAAGCTGATACGTACACAGGCAATCCTGCAGATAGCAAACTATTTTCTGCTCAGCCTTGCCAACGTGGGCGGCAGCGTGTTCGCCATAATCCTTATGACGATGGGGCAGCTTACCCTTGGCGCGTTGGGGGCGGTGCTGTCGCTTGTGTCAACGCTGGTAAACGACACAAAAGAATTACTGGCAGGGTTCGCCACATTCTTGATGAAGAAAAATGAAGCCGCGCAGTTCTTTGATTTAATGGAATTGCCGGAGCAGCGAGGCGAAGGAAAAACCTGTGACGGCATAGATACAATAGAGGCGAAAAACCTCAAATACCGTTACCCGCTTACAGAAAAATATGTGCTTGACGGTATTGATTTGCGTATCCGAAAAGGTGAAAAAGTGGCATTCGTCGGCGAGAACGGGATGGGCAAAACGACATTCGTGAAACTGATTACGGGAACCCTCTCGCCATCTGACGGTGAGCTGCTGATAAACGGCGATGCTGCCGAAAATATTGGTCCCGTAAGCCGATACGGCTGCTTGAGCGCGGTGGTGCAAGACCCCGCGCGCTATGTCACATTCACAATTGCGGACAATGTATTTCTCGGCGACACAGCAAGGGCAAGGGATGAAGACGCTATTGATACTGCTTTGCAGTTTTCCGGATTAGACGTCGCCGATAAAAATGCCCTGCTTGGCAAAGACATTGGCGGCACGGAACTATCGGGCGGGCAGTGGCAAAAATTAGCTATCGCCCGCGCTATGTACCGCGGCAGGGATTTTATTATTCTGGATGAACCCACAAGCAATCTCGACCCGCTGGCAGAAACAGAAATTTTTGAGAAATACATTGCGCTGGCCGAAGACAAAACTGTTATTTTCGTAACGCACAGAATCAGCGTAGCGTCATTGGCGGATCGGATTATTGTTTTTGCCGGCGGGAAGGTCGTGCAGGATGGAATACATGATGATTTGATTGGCAGCGAAGGCGAGTATGCGCGGCTTTATAATGAGCAGGCAAAATGGTACAACAGATAAAATGATATTGCGCTTCGGCATGATTTAGCTTTTTAAAATTTCCATAAAAATGCGGCACACTTACGTAAACGGGTTGCAATTGCAAGGCATTTTGTGTATACTGTCAGTTGTTAGCCGCACTATCAAAGACTACACTTTTTGATATAAACAAAACTTATAGGAGCTTATGGAAATGAAAAAAATACTTGCATTTATAATTATGCATTATGAATTATGAAATAAAAAGGAGAACCCCATGCTGCTTACAAACGCACTGGTAATGCCCATGGACGCGCCCGATATCCCCTGCGGATATGTACGCGTGGCGGGCGGGAAAATTCACAGCCTCGGCGATATGTCCGTCGCCCCCGTCCCCGAACCCGGCGAGGAAGTGATCGGCCTTGCGGGGAAACGCCTCCTGCCCGGGTTTGTGGAGCCGCACTCTCATGTCGGGCTTGAGGAAGACAGCTTAACCCACGAAGGCAACGACATAAACGAAATGACCGACCCATGTACCCCGCACCTTCGCGCGCTGGACGGCATCAACCCGATGGACCGCTGCTTTGGTGAATTTTTGGAAGCGGGCATCACAACCGCAATTGTCGGCCCGGGCAGCGCAAACCCCATAGCGGGGCAGATTTGCGCGATGAAAACATACGGCAAATGGATCGACGCTATGGCGATCCGCCCATCCCTGGCAATGAAGATGGCTTTCGGCGAAAACCCGAAAAACGTCTACACCGAAAAAAACCAGCAGCCAAATACGCGCATGGCGACCGCCGCAATCATCCGCGAACACTTAACAAAGGCAAAGCGCTACATGGAAGGCTTAGACAAAGCCGCAAATGACGAGGAAGCTGACCGGCCGGATTTCGACGCGAAGCTGGATGCGCTTGTCCCGCTGCTGCGCGGTGAAATCCACGCGCATATCCACGCGCACAGGGCGTACGACATCCTCACCGGCATACGCATCGCGAAAGAATTCGGCATACGATATACGCTTATCCACTGCACGGAAGGGCATCTTATCGCGGATATACTTGCGCGGGAAAACGCGTATGCGGTCTGCGGACCAATCATCAGCGCGCGTGTAAAGCCGGAGCTTTCCGCGCTGACGGTCGAAAACTGCCGCATACTCCGTGAAGCGGGCGTTAACGTGGCGATCTGCACCGACCACGCGGTTATCCCCGGGCAGTATCTTGCAATGTCGGCGCGGGTTGCGGTTTCCGGCGGCATGGCATACCGGGACGCGCTGGAAGCTATAACAATCGCCGCGGCAAAGGCCGCGGAAGTAGAAGACAGGGTAGGGTCAATCACACCGGGCAAGGACGCGGACCTTCTGGTTTTCGCGGGCGACCCGCTGGATGGGATTGAAAAACCGGAGATGGTGTTTGTGGATGGGGAAAGGGTTATCGGATCACGGTAAACGCATGAAAAAACGCACAAATCTACAAAGGCAAGTATGCACAAAACTAAATCAGGGAGCGACACCGGAAGCGCCCGCGCACGTAAGAATAGCGGAAAAAGTCTTCCAATAATCTTTTTTCCTAATTCCTTTTTTCGCGTTCAAGCCCTGGAGCTCGGCTCGGCTGAGCGATTGGGCGGATTATAGGGCAAAGCATATGACGTGCGCGATGAAAGGTGCGAAGCTATGCGGCTTGTCGGAGCGGGGGTCCGGGGTCTCCCCGGTGTGTTTTGTTTCTTTTGCACAAGCAAAAGAAAAGCCCCCGCGGCTTGAGCGGTTAGGCTGTGCGCAGCTACAATGAGAAATAGGCATATTGTAGGCACGCATGAAATTTGCATCGTACAATGACGGTCGGGCATGGAAGCCCGACCCTACATGATAAATTGTTTCACGTGAAACAATTTTAGGCGGGCGACCGCAAGGGTCGCCCCTACGGTGCAATATTGTTGGTTGTTTGGTAATTTCGGGACGCCCGGTGTGCGTCCCCTACAAATCACACAACAAATTTGCCGGGTATCACATTCATGCGTTTGCCGTGGTTATCGGATAAAAATCTATGGAAATCCTGCCCAATCTGTGCTATACTGTTAATATTATTTTACGAGGAGCTGACCCTATGACCATCAATGTCGCCGGAAAAGGCACTACAGTACGCGATGCCTTTAAAGAAAGCCTGCAAAAAAAGCTGGCAAAGCTGGACCGTTTTTTTGACGAAAATGTAACCGCCAATGTAACAGTAACGGTGGAGGGCGGGCGCGAGACCGTCGAGGTTACGATAAAGGCAAGCGGGATGCACTTCAGGGCGGAGAAAACCACGGGCGACCGCCTGGATTCGCTAGACAGCGTGGTGGACGCGCTGTTCCGCCAGATAGTCAAGAACAAGACCAAGCTGGAAAAACGCCTGCGCAAAACCGCGTTTGCACCCGGCTACGAAAACGATTTTGTCGGCAGTGAGGACAGCTACAGGGTCGTGAAATCAAAACGCTTCTCCAACAAACCCATGGATGTGGAGGAAGCAATCCTGCAAATGAATTTGGTCGGGCATAACTTTTTCGCGTTCGTCAACAGCCAAACCGAAAAGGTCTGCGTGGTCTACAGGCGCAACGACGGCGGCTACGGGCTGCTGGAACCGGACAGCGGGCTAGAAGATTGAGAACACAACTTCTAAGTAATGGGGGAGTAAATTATGAACATAACAGAGCAAACCGAAAAAGCGCGGCATTTAAGGGCGGATATCATAAAAATGCTGTACCTGGCGAAATCCGGGCATCCGGGCGGGTCGCTTTCCTGCGTTGAGATGCTGATGGCGCTTTATTACAACGTCGCAAAAATCGACCCGAAAAACCCGCGATGGGAAAAACGCGACCGCATCGTGATGAGCAAAGGCCACGCCTGCCCCGCGCTGTACGCTGTTTTAGCGGACAAGGGCTATTTCCCGCGCGAGGATTTATGGAGGCTGCGCAAGATTGACAGCCATCTCCAAGGCCACCCCGATATGCGCAAAACCCCGGGCGTGGATGTCAGCACAGGTTCACTCGGGCAGGGCGTGTCTGTTGCGGGCGGTATGGCGCTTGCGGCAAAGCATAAGGGCGAGGACATAAAAGCATACGCGATTTTAGGCGACGGCGAAATACAGGAGGGCCTGGTTTGGGAGGCGTGTATGTCCGCCGCGCATTTCGGCCTGGATAATTTGACCATTTTGCTCGACCACAACGGCCTGCAAATCGACGGCCCCAATGACGAGGTTATGAGCCTTGGGGATATCATGGGCAAGTTTGCGGCGTTCGGCTTCCACTGCGAAAAAGTGGACGGGCATAATATCGGGGAGATTGTCGGCGCGCTCGGTACCGACAGCCACGGCAAGCCGAAATTCATCTGCTGCGAAACTGTAAAAGGCAAGGGCGTATCCTTTATGGAAAATAACTTCGGCTGGCATGGGAAAGCCCCTAATGAGGGCGAGTATAAAACAGCGTTAGGCGAATTGGGGGTAGAATTAGATGGCTGAAATGAAATCTCTGCGCATTGCCTACGGTGAAGCGCTTGTGCAGGCGGGAAAGCTCGACGACAGGATCGTTGTGCTGGACGCCGACGTGTCCTCCGCTACGATGACAAACATCTTCAAAAAAGCATATCCGGACCGTCATTATAACTTCGGCATTGCGGAAGCGAATATGGTTTGCGCGGCTACCGGGATGGCGCAATCCGGGCTTATCCCGTTTGTCAGTACATTTGCGTTGTTCGGCGCCGCGCGCGCATTCGAGCCGCTGCGCAATTCTGTTGCTTACATGGGCGCGAATGTAAAGCTCGGGCTTAGCCACTCCGGGCTGAGCGTGGGCGAGGACGGCGGCAGCCATCAAGCGGTAGAGGATATCGCGCTTATGCGCCTGCTGCCCGGCATGACGATTTTTGTCCCCTGTGACGCTTTTGAAATGGAAAAGGCGGTCAAGGCGGCGGTGGAAATCGACGGGCCTGTATACATCCGCGTTGCGCGCCCCGTAACCGAATATTTTACGGCGAAGGACGACCCGTTTGTCCCCGGCAAAGCAAATATCCTGCGCGATGGCAAGGATGCCGCAATCTTTGCGGCAGGGCTGATGATAGAGCAGGCGCTTGCCGCCGCAAAAATCCTGGAGGGCGAGGGCATCAGCGCCGCTGTTGTAAATTTCCACACAATAAAGCCCTTCGACCAAGACACCGCGCTTGAGTTCGCAAACCGCTGCGGCGTTGTTGTAACTGCGGAGGAACACAGCATCATCGGCGGGCTTGGCAGCGCGGTCGCGCAAGCGCTGATGGGGAAAGCAAACTGCAAATTTGATATGGTCGGCATCCGTGACAGCTACGGCAAATCCGGCGACCCCGCGCTCCTGTTCAAAGAATATGGCTTGACAGCTGAAGATATTGCGGGGAAGGTAAGGGATAAGGTCGGGATTTAGGGTGCAGGAAGGGAAGAAACAATGCATAATTCATAATGCATAATTAAAAACGGCATAACGTATTATTGCATGTAACCCCTCGCCCCCTTCGCGCATGAAGGGGGTGCCGCCCGCAGGCGGCGGGGGTTGTTTCCCGTAATTCGTCGCCCAAAGACAACCCCCGGCACTTCGTGCCACCCCCTTCGTGCGCGAAGGGGGCAGGGGATAGGTGCAAATTACTGCGGCGCATCGTACAATGCGGGCGGGCATGGAAGCCCGCCCCTACGGTCTTCGCAGCGGCGCGGAGCGCCGCGGGATTGAGGTTATAGGATTGAGGTTTTAGGAAGGGAAGATATTTGTCGCTTCGTCCTTTACCTAAAACCTAAAACCTAAATCCTAAAACCTGCGCAGCTGCGCCGCCCTACAACCTCTCCAGCAGCCCTTCCCAGTCCCGCGCAAACCGTGCGATCCCTGCGTCTGTCAGCGGATGCGCGATCATCTGCCCGATTACATCGGGCGGGATTGCGGCGTTGTGCGCCCCTAATTTGGCGCATTGTGCCGCGTGATGCGGGCTGCGTATATCGGCGGCGATGATTTGGCAGCTGTCGCCGTGGGCCGCGAATATCTTTGCGATATCGCCGACCAAGCCCGCGCCGCAGGATGCGGTATCGCCGAGCCTGCCGACAAACACGCTGACATATGACGCGCCCGCGCGCGCCGCTAAAACAGCCTGTGCGGCGGTGAATATCAGCGTGCAGTTTGTCCGCACGCCTTCCCTTCGCAGTGCGCTGATGGCTTTAAGCCCTTCGGCGCACATTGGTATTATTATTTCCAGGCGGCTGCTGAGCTTCACAAGCTCCAGCGCTTCTTCGACCATCCTGTCGGCTTGGGGCGAGATAACCTCGCCGAATACAACGCCGTCCACGATATCCAAAATCTCGGCGATGATTTCCTTAAAATCCCTGCCCTCTTTTGCGATTGAGGACGGGTTTGTCGTGACACCGGACAATATCCCATAGGAGTTATAAAGGCGGATCGCTTCGGTATCCGCTGTGTCGATAAATATTTTCATGGCGGGCAATTCCTTTCAACGCATAAATCATGTGCTATAGATTATTCTATGCAAATATACCGGCAAAAATCACGAAGCGGGGATGCTGCGATATGGTCGATATGGGCGATGAGGCCGCAATAAAAAAAGAGATTGCGGCTATCCGCTGTTTCGCGCTGGATATGGACGGCACTTTTTATCTGGGCGGAGAATTGCTGGAAGGCTCGCTTGAATTTATCCGTCGCGTGAGGGAAACCGGGCGGAGGTTCGTGTTCCTTACAAACAACTCGTCAAAAAGCCACGGCGCGTATATGCAAAAACTAGCCGGGATGGGGCTGAAAATTTCGCCCGATGAACTGGTAACATCGGGCGGGGCGGCGATCGCGTATCTTCACGCGAACCACCCCGGGAAGCGGGTATTCCTGCTCGGGAACCCGATGCTGACGAATGAATTCCGGGAAGCCGGTATCAACTTGAACGAAACAGACCCGGAGCTTGTCGTCACGGCGTATGACACAAGCTTGGATTACCGCAAGCTGTGCAAAGTCTGCGATTATGTCAGAAGTGGCCTGCCGTTTTTGGCGACCCACCCGGACTACAACTGCCCCACGGAAACAGGCTTTGAACCCGATATCGGCGCGATCCACGCCTTTATAGAAGCTTCCACCGGGCGTTTCCCCGACAGGATAATCGGGAAGCCGTACAGGGATATCATGGACTTCGCGCTGAGTAAATGCGGATGCGGACCCTCGGAAACCGCAATGGTCGGGGACAGGCTTTACACAGATATCGCGCTGAAAAAACACGTACCCGGCCTGTGCGCAATTTTGGTGCTGACAGGGGAAGCGTCAGCTGGCGATATCCCGGGCGCGGACATAAAGCCTGATATGGTGTTTGATAAGCTGGGGGATATTGCGCGGTACTGCGTGCCGCAGGATTGAGATTTGAGGATTAAGGGTTAGGAAAGGAAGCCCGCGTATGTACAGCCTCGGTGAAAAACTAAACCGTGCGTTTTTCCTGCGTGACTGCGTGACTGTCGCGCGGGGGCTTTTGGGGATGCATATCGTCCGCGAAACCGAAAATGCCTTCATTGCTGTACAAATCACCGAAACGGAGGCCTACAATGGGCTGGACGATATGGCGTGCCATAGCTACGGCGGGCGGATAACACCGCGCACACAGACATTTTATATGCTGGGCGGGCACAGCTATGTATACCTGCTGTATGGGATGCACTGCCTTTTTAATGTTATAACCGGGGACAAAAATGACCCGAGCGGGGTTTTGATCCGCACAGGGGCAATCGTATGCGGGCGGGACGAGATATCCCTGCGCAGGTTCGGCAAGAGCTTTGATATGCTCAGCAACGCGCGGAAAAAGCAGCTCCTCGACGGCCCCGGTAAAATTTGCCATGCGATGGGGATAGACAGAAGCCATAACGCCCGCGATTTATTAGGGGAAGGGCTGTATTTGGCGCGGCCTTTTGATATGCCGGATTTTAACATAGAAACGGGGAAGCGCATAAATATAGCTTATGCGGGTGAAGCCGCGGATTACCCGTACCGGTTTACGATGAAAACCGTGAACACATGAACACAGCTTTTTAATGTAAATTAAATTTGACACAGTGTAAAAATCGTGATATTCTTTTTGTGCGTTTTCGCTTTGTGTCAAGTTAATAAATAAAATGAGTGGGCACCCTATGAAACCTATTGTACAGCGGATTATACTTTCGCTCCTCCTGCTGGGCACTGTCGTCGGTATGCTTGTGCAGACACGCGCCGCCTACAGCTCTGTTTTGGTTGCGGCGTCCTTTTTACTGTCCCTGTGCGCTTTCTATATGTATGCCAATTGGGCGGGCAAACAGAAGGCCGACGCGCTGTCGGCTTTGCATGATTATACGGACAAGCTGAATAAAACCCTTGAAAAAATCATGCAGTCGCCCGAATTTTCCGGCGGCGCGCTGAAGGATTTTGCAAGCATTGCCGCCCCCGGGGCGTGCAAGGCGCTGAACATCTCGCGCGTTGGCATATGGATCTTTGATGAGGGAAATACGGCCCTCAAGAGCATTTCCTGCTTCGACACTGCCGCCGGCCTTTTTATACAGGGCGATTTCCCCCTCGAGGGCAACGAAAAATATCACAGCGCGCTTTTGTCCTCGCGGCTGGTCGTCCTTAATTCCCCGGGCGAGCTGGCGGATATAATGGTAGGGCAGGACCCCGGGCTGTGCGCGCTGCTCGATGCGCCTGTGCGTTCCGGCGGCAGGCTTGTCGGGGTTATTTGCTGTGAGCAAATGACAAGCCCGGACTATCCCGACGGGCGTGTATGGACAGCGGAGGAGCAAAGCTTTGCGTCCTCTTTGGCGGACCTTATGGCACTTGCGGTCGCCAATGACGAGCGGCGCATATTCGCGCGGCGCATTGAGGCAATGACAAATAACTTCCCCGGCGTGATCTACCAGTGCCTGTATGACCCGCCCGAATACACCTTTACTTATGTAAGCGAAGGCTGTCTGGAGCTTACGGGATACACGCAGGATGAGCTTACGGGGAACTCAGCCGTAAAATTCTTCGATATTGTGCATCCCGACGACGTTGCGCTGCTGGAAGATACGGCGGACGAAACCGAGCCGGGCGCGCCTTTTGAAGCGTCATTCCGCATTATAACAAAAAGCGGCGAAGAAAAATGGCTGTGGGAGCGCAGCAAGGCTGTAGAGCTTACCACGGACGGCCAGCCGTGCATTATTGAGGGCTTTTACACAGAAATAACCGAGCAGCGGCGTCTGGAAGCGGCGGAGCTTTCAAATTTGATGCTTGATTCATCCCCGCTGTGCAGCCAGATCTGGGACAAAAACCTCAGAACAATTGACTGCAACATAGCCGCTGTCAATCTCTACGGCTTTAAAGATAAGCGGGAATATGTGGAGCGCTTTTCCCGCGACTGCTCCCCGCCGCTCCAGCCGGACGGTCAGCGCTCGGGCGAAAAGGGCAGGGCGCTCGTGGAACAGGCATTTAGGGAAGGCTACTGCAACTTCCACTGGATACACAGGGTGCCGGGCGACGACACGCCCATGCCCGCGGAAGTCACGCTTGTACGGGTCAGCTATAAGGGCGATTATGTTGTTGTCGGCTACACAAAGGACCTTCGCGAGGTCGCAAGGCTTGAGGCGGAGGCGGAAAAAATCTACTACGACGCGCTTACCGGTATCTACAACAGGCGCTATTTCGACGAACAGCTCGAACGCGCCATGAAATCGCTGTCACGCTCCGGCGGGCTTCTCACCGTTATGATGATCGACATCGACTACTTCAAGGATTACAACGATATCTACGGGCACAGCGCGGGGGACAGCTGCCTGAAAACCGTTGCGGAAATCCTCTGCGAAAGCGTTACAAGGACAGATGATTTTACCGCGCGGTACGGCGGCGAGGAATTTGCCGTTGTACTGCCGAATACCGGCGAGTACGGCGCGCGCTATGTAGCCGCAAGGCTATTGCAGAAAGTGCGCGACCTTAAAATACCGCATGAGAAAAGCGCGGCGGAAAGCTATGTCACTATATCAATAGGGGCTATGACCGGGAAGCCGAAATACACCCAAAGCCCATATGATTATGTAAAACAGGCGGACGAGATGCTGTACAAGTCCAAGGAGGACGGCCGTAATAGGTATAGTTATATTTCGGAGATATAGGGCCTGCGGCAGGATTTAGGTTATAGGTTATAGGTTTTAGGGTAGGGCGGGGGCTTGCCCCCGCCGCCAAACACCCGGCGCGAAGCGATTTATCGCTTTGCGGCACCCCCCTTTTAAA
>Ga0099364_10009918_pt1 | contig 13172 bp, 7 predicted proteins | sample TergutTh196P3_FD_73070 | JGI IMG/M metagenome (GOLD analysis project Ga0099364, IMG submission 73070) | Microcerotermes parvus P3 segment gut microbial communities from Pointe-Noire, Republic of the Congo - Th196 P3 | ecosystem: Host-associated > Arthropoda: Insects > Digestive system > Gut ...
GCCGCCGCCCCCCCGCGGGGGGGGGGGCGCCGCGTTCCTGGCGCTGCCTGGCGGCGGGGTCGCCGGGTGGGGGGGGTCCCCCTTCGCGCCGGCCGTCCAGCACGCGCCGGGGTGCGTGCGGACGGTGAGCACGGCGGCGTCGCCCACTTTCGGCCCGGGCTTCTGGGGCCCCTTCCCCCCCCCCGTCTACACCCGCGAGTCCTGCTCCTGCGGGGCGGGGCGGGGGGCGGGGGCGCGCGGCTTCTTCACCGTGGTCTCGGACGTGGACTCTTCGGGGTGCGGCGTGGCGGACTGGTGGCTCAACCTGCACGGCGTCAGCCCCGCGGACGTCTGGAGCGCCGCCCCCGGCGGCCTGCCGGGCATGGGCATGACCTACCTCGACATGTACCTCAGCGGGCGCAACCCGTTCGACCCGCTGCCCCCCCCCGCCGGCGGCACGCTCGCGCTGCCGTTCTACGTCTACGGCGACTACGCCTCCTGGGAGATGACGGTCACGGGGATCGGGCCCCTGGACTGGAACACCTACCGCGTCGCCACCACCGCCCCCGGCTACGGCGCCTCCCGCACGCTGACGCTCCACCGGGGCAACGCGTACCGGATCTCCCTGCGCTGGGTGGACTCCACCGACACCGGGCAGCGCTGGTACTGCTGGGAGGCCAGGGTCGACGGCAAGCCCGGCGAAAAGACGTTCACCGACTACAGCCCCGCCCGCCGCCCCGGGGTCGCCGAGGCCCTCTCCGGCGACGGCTACGTCGTCGACAACGCGGGGGGGCTCCTCACCGCCCACACCCACATGAACGACACCTACGGCGGCAACGTCGCCGGCGGCCTCACCGCCATGCTCTACGTGCTGGAGGACGGCGAGGAGCCCGTCGCGCTGGGGTTCCGGCGGGCGGACGGCACGCTCACCGGCACGCTTCCCGTGAGCAAGTGGGCGGGCTCCTTCCGCCTCGACGGCGGCGACGCCGAGCTCACCGGCCCGGACTTCATCGACGCCGACCCCGACCGCTTCCAGGTCTACGTCAAGGACCGGCGCAGGACGGACCCCTACGCCCTGTGCGAGTACTTCCACCCCGACGCCGCCTCCGGCAACAAGCACATCCTGATGCTGTTCCGCCAGCCCGACGGCACCTACCTCTCCACCAACCGCATCATCGTCGCCGACGCCAAGGACATGGACCCTTACGACCTCATACTCGCCGGCGCGTCGGGGGACGCCGTGACCCGCATGACGCACCGCGCCCTCGGCGACCCCCTGCCCGTGACCTATTCCCACGGCGGCGTCTCGCTCACGGAAACCGCCACCGTCGGCGAAAACGTCAAGACCCTCACCGTGGACGTCGCCGACATGGAGATCCCAAGCAAGCCGACCGCCGGCTACCATCGCATAAGCGACGACATGAAGGCGATGCAGGAGCGTCTCGCCCAGGCGGACATCAAGGTCGTCCCCAATATCCCCGACGCCCCCTTCGACGCGCCGATCTACGTCACGGTGGACCCGACGAACTGGAGCGCATGTATTCGCTACCGCAACGGGAAATTTGGACTGACGACACCTGCCCGGTTTGTGATAGACGCCTCCGGCCTCGGCACGAACAATGTGCGCGTCATCTACGTGCCGGGGAAGATAAAGGTTCGAGATTTTATGTTTGATGAAACACATTTCGTTGCGGGCTATGCGTTCACCGCTGATGTTTTCTCGAACGCTGCCGATAGGGCTTACCTCGACACCTGTTTTGTGTCCGCCCGGTCTGATGTGTCGCGCGGAACTCCGACCCATGAGGTCGTCCACCTTTTGGGGGAAGAACATGACGAGGATCTGTGGAATATTATGTACCCCGAGATGATCCCTTGGGATGACCTCCGTGGCGCGAAACGTCTGAAACAGGAACAGGTTGACAGGATACGCGTGGACAAACGCAACAAACTGAAATGAGGTGGGATGATGAAAAAGGTAGTGTTACCGATGGTAGTGATGACGGCGCTGTGTGCCCATAGTGCGACGCTGGAAGAGGCAAGGCGGAAGGTCCGGGACTCTCTCGAGGGGCTTGGCGAATATCATTCGGTTATCAGTTATGAACGATGGGCGAAGATGAAAAAAGATTTGGACTCGCTGGACCAGGATGTCAAGATGTCCGTTTACTTAGAGATAATGAAAGAGAAATTCGGTGGTCCGGATACTGACACTGTGAATCGGGTCATGGGGAGATTCCGCGGGCTTGATGGATTGGATGCTGCCTCGTACGGGAATCAGGACGCCCTTGACTGGGCGCGGAAGATGGTGAGAAGCGGCGAACAGCGATTTACTCTGGAAGTCGCAAACGCGTATCTGCTGCTGAAGGGCGATGCGAGAGATCTTGCCATCATCAGTCCTGATCTTAGAGACCATTTGGCAAAACGGGTGGCAGGCACAAATGTCATTGACTATTATCCAGACCCATTTGAAGTAAATGAGGAATCGGGCTGGTTTGATCCTGTCCCGTCCGTCACCAACACGGGGCCCCAGGGCCTCTACGTCTATAAAATACTGCGCCAGTGTTGGGATAACCTGGAAGTAGAGACTCGTATGATCAACGGGTATCCGCGTCCTTTTCAGGACAGGTCTAAAATCCCTGCCGAGCTGCTGACGATGGTGGTGTCGTTCGACGCGGGCGGCAACCCCGTGTGCAACGTGGACCTGGCGAAGTACGGGCTGACGATGCCCGCGCTCGACGTGCCCGTCAAACCCCAAGCAGAAGGCGGGACACCGGAGGGCGGGCTTCAGCACTCCGTGCCTCCCCGCGATCCGGGAAGCCGCCTTTGGATCCCTGCCGCCCTCGCAGCCCTCACCCTCCTCATTGGCGTCCTCTATGCGCGGCGCAACAAACTGAAATGAGGTCAAGCCATGAAAAAGGTGGTGTCGTCCCCTGGATCGCCTGTCCTATGGAGTGCGGCGGCTTGCCGCCGCTTTCACGCGTGGGGCTTGCCCCGCGCGCCGGCGACCGGGCACACACACGGGCCCGCCCCCACAACCGTCCGTTGGGGGGATACATCCGTCCCCGCGCGGTGACGAGCCCCCGCGACGGAAAGCGGCGGCAAGCCGCCGCACTCCATATCGGGATTCGACAAGCATCATTTCCGATGGGGCTATTGAAATGAGGTGAAACCATGAAAAGAATAGTGTTGTTGTCAGTGACAGGTATGATGGCTTTTTGTTTTTACAGTACCGCGCAGGAAGGGGCGGGAACAACTGCCCGCGAGATGGCAGAATCTGACGGTAAGATACAAGAGGATGTGCCCTTCGTCATACATCATGTGGATACTCACATTCGAGGTGTGTTTGCCCTTGCCTTCCTTGACACGTCACGCGGAGACCAAGAAAACCTTGATTGGGCGCGGAGTAACCTGGGAGAACAAAACCTAATAACACAATACGGTGTGTCATCGGTAGCAGAATGGTATTTGGCGATGAAAGGTGACGCGAGCGATCTTGACAGAGTAAGCCCATCGTTAAGGGAGCCGTTGGCAATGCGAGTGGCGGGAACCAATCTTGTCGATTATTATGAGGCTGCGCCACAAAGACCTGCCGGGTTCCGTATCGTGCCGTCGGTCACGAACAATGGGCCCCAAGGGCGTTATGTCTTCGAAGTTTTATCCCAATATTTGAAGGCTCTAGAAATAGAATACCGTGAGGGAGACAGGAACCGCCCATTCAGGGACGCGTCGAAAATCCCTGCCGAGCTGCTGACGATGGTGGTGTCGTTCGACGCGGGCGGCAACCCCGTATGCAACGTGGACCTGGCGAAGTACGGGCTCACCATGCCCGTGCTCGACGTGCCCGTCAAACCCCAAGCAGAAGGCGGGACACCGGAGGACGGGCTTCGGCACTCCGTGCCTCCCCGCGAGCCGGGAAGCCGCCTTTGGCTCCCTGCCGCCCTCGCAGCCCTCACCCTCCTCATCGGCGTCCTCTCTGCGCGGCGCAACAAACTGAAATGAGGTCAAGCCATGAAAAAGGTGGTGTCGTCCCGGGCGTCGGCGCACGGGGTGAGCCCCGCGCGTGAAAGCGGCGGCAAGCCGCCGCACTCCAGAGGTCACGCGGTCCCCCCCCTTGCGCACGGTAGGCAGATGTGTTATGGAGTACGGCGGCTTGCCGCCGCACGCCAGAGGACCGCATAGGGACACAAAAAAATCCTTGCCATTGGAACGTTCGAGAGCTTCGCCCTATTTCGGCTACACATTTACTTTAAATGCTCTAATAACTAAAAACTGGAAACTAAAAACTGTTTTTTGCGTGAATCAAAACATCAGAACATCAAAACATCAAAACATCCGATAATTCCACTACCACAATGAAGGCGGTTTCTGATAAAATTAGAAATCAAGGAACGGAAGGTCGAATGATGGATAGAAATCGTGTTCAGCCAAATACGGACGATAAGCAATGGTCATTCGAACAGATGAGGAAAAGTGATTATGAAAAGAATGCTATTGGCAACAATGTTCATCGTATGTGGGCTCACCTGTTTGAGCCTGACGGCGGACGAAGCAAGGACAGCGTACGTTATCCAACCTGGAGAAGAAACTTTGGTTGTGACGGATATGCCCACGTTCACAGTATCTGAACCCATTACAAACAGTTTTCTGTCTATTAACGGAGAATACATCGAACCTCCGTATGTTGTCTCAGTCAGTAACCTTGCTATAGTTAGTAATGGCATCATGGTGCAGAATGACGAGCTGCAGGTTTATAAACGCGAATGGTATTCGGGTCGTGTTGGTGTTACACCGGAGACAATTGGAAAATGGTGTTGACGCTTCAGCCAACAGTAGTATGGAGGAAATCTTGAAAGCCAGTCACAGAGTTAAAATATTGAATTGGTTGCGGTGGTGCGTTGTCCTTCTGCTGCTTCTCGCGGGATGGCTTCATTATCGGGTGATGCTCGCTTGGACGGTCGCCGCCATCCGTGACCCTTTTGAGGATCCGTCGATCGCATGGGTTTTCCCGCTTGTCAGTCTGTTCGATATCTGGCTGAATCGTGGGGCGTTCCGCAAGGCCGCAGGCGTGCCGTCGCCGCAGGGCTTTGCGTGGGTCGCCGCGTTCATCGCGCTGGCGTGGTCTGGCGCGCGGTACGGCCTGATCCTCTTTGAGCAGGTCTCGCTGATCGGCCTCATCTGGTCTGTCCCCTACGCGCTGTGGGGTAGGGGCGTGGGCCGGCTGATGTTGTTCCCGGCGTGGTACCTCGTGTTTTCCCTCCCCGTCTCGCGCTATCTCGAAACGCTCACCCCCCATCTGCGGACGCTTGCCGCAGGGACGGTGGCTGGTCTCCTCAACTGGGCCGGCATTGATCTGCTGTGCGGCGGGACGCGCATCTTCTACGGGGGCTCGCCGGACACCATGTTCGGCGTGGATGTCGCCGACCCGTGCAGCGGCATCCGCTCGCTTTTCTCGCTGACCTCGGGGGCGGCGGCATACGCGCACTTCTGCCGGGAAACACGCCGCCGGAGATGGATGCTGCTCGTCTGTTCCTTCCCGGTCGCGATTCTCGGCAACATCCTCCGCATCCTCTCGATCTGCGTCGTCGGCATAATCTTCGGCAAGGCCGCCGCGATGGGGTGGTTCCACGACTGTGCGGGGCAAGTGTTTTTCTTCATCGCCCTGGCGCTCCTGTTCCTGACCGAAAGGTGTATCCTCCGGCTGATTCTATGGCTGCGTTCGCTTCGTTGCGGCCGCCCCTGATATCCACGCCGTTAGCGTCGCGCCATCCAACCAGTTCAGTTTGTAACAGAATCCTTCTTCAAAATCTTTACGTTTGTTTCCCCCCTTGCACGGGACGGTCGGAAATTATGGAGTGCGGTGGGTTTCCCCCTGCGGGGGGGCATACAGCTGCCGCTTTCTGTCGCGAGGGCTCGCCCCCGCGCAGGGATGATTGTGGGGGTGAACCCGTGTGTCCGCCCGGGTGTCGGTGCGTGGAGCAAGCGCCACGCGTGAAAGCGGCGGCGAGCCGCCGCACTCCAGAGGTCACACACTCCTTTCCTCTGTACCCGCATTGCCCCCTGTCGCCATTTCTCCCTTGCTTTGCACGGATGGGTATGGTACGCTAATTCTTTCTTGTGGCACAGTCGGGTGGTTCCTCCGAGACCGCCCGACCCAGGGGAGTGAGGAAAGAAGTCGGATGTTGTACTGGCTTGAATGGTTTTATGGATTAAGGGTGTTGTGGGGGCCGTTCCGTTTGCTGGGCTCGCACATGATTCTTCTTGCGGCCGGCACGCTGGCGGCGGGGTTTGTCATCTGGTGGCTCCTGCCGAGATATCGCCACCGCTTGCCGACCGACAAGGGTAAGATGCTCGCGCCGGACGGCGGCATGAAGTCCATCGGGAAGCCCACGGGCGCGGGGATGTTGCTGTCCCTGCTCGTCCTGCCCATCACCCTGCTGTGCGTGCCGCTGTGGTTGCCGGAATACGGCATCCTCGTGTGCCTCTACCTCTGCATGACATGTGGGTTCCTGGACGACAAGAGCATCCTTCCGTGGGGCGAGGTCAAAAAAGGCCTGCTCGATTTGGCGGTGGCGCTTGCCACGGCTTCGTTCATCTACTGGATGCAGGGGGGGGGGCTGTGGCTGCCGTTTGTCAAGGATGAGATTGTCCTGTCGCCGTGGCTGTACATCCCCGGGGCGGCCGTCCTGCTCTGGGTCACGATCAACGCGACCAACTGTTCGGACGGCGTTGACGGGCTCGCCGGGACGCTGACGCTCTTCTCGCTGTTTGCGCTGGTCGCGCTGCTCTACGGGGTGGTCGGCTATTTCCCCATTGCGGACTACCTGCTAATCCCGCACAATGCGGCGGGGGCGCGCTGGGCGATTCTGGTCGCGATTTATGCGGGCGCGCTGGCGGGTTACCTCTGGCACAACGCCGAGCCAAGCCGCGTGCTGATGGGCGACGCGGGCTCGCGCCTGTTCGGGATGCTGGTCGGCGTGGCCGTGCTGGTCGCCGGGAACCCGTTCCTGATCATCGTCGTCTCGCCCGTCGTCCTCGTCAACGGCGGCACTGGGCTGTTCAAACTGAGCCTTCTGCGGATGCTGCGCCGCATCGGGTTTGACGTACGCCCTACGCACACGCTCAAAGAGGAGGAGGCCACCGGGCAGCACGTCATCATCCGCGCACTCCACAGCATCCGCTTCCCGCTCCACGACCACTGCCGCAAGAATCTCGAATGGAGCAACGCGCAGGTGCTGATGCGCTTCACGCTCATGCAAGCGTTCCTCACGCCGATACTATTCGTCATCCTCATTAAGATTCGTTAGGTTTCACTTATGACACAGCGTTTCACAGAGAATGCACAGAGGAACACAGAGAATACAAAAAACACCTCTGTGAAACAAAAACAGAGGTTGTTATGACAGGTATTTTACTCAGGCTAGGCTCCCGCGACGTACTCGCGCCCGACAGCCGCGAGCAGGTCGCGGCACACGCCCGCATCGCGCCCGACAGCGTCATCGAAATCGGTGACCTCGCCAAACGCGCCTTTGAGAAAGACACCCGTGCGCTCGCGGAGATGTTCGCACGCGACCGCGAATATGTCATCGGCTGCTCCCGTCCCCGCGCCGCGCAAGCACTGCTCGACTACGCGGGTGTTGACGTGCGTGCGCTCCGCATCATCTGGCTCCCGCTGCCGTTCGACCGCGAGGCTTTGCAAGGGGGATACGGTATGCCGTGGTTCCCGGTGATTGACCGCGCACGGTGCTCGGGGTGCGGGGTATGCGCGGACTACTGCCTGTTCGCGGTGTATGCGGTGGAGCGGGCGTTACCGCCGGGCCAAAAAATCCGCGTGGTGAAGCCGCAGTATTGCAAGGTCGGGTGCCCCGCCTGTGCGCGGCTGTGCCCGACGGGCGCGCTCATTTTCCCTTTCTGCCACGAGCCTGCGCTGAACGGCGAAATTCCCGACCCCCAGCCGCGCAGCACCGAAGACGCATTCGCCGCGCTCGGCGACGACCCCATGCGTGTGTTGGCGGAGCGCCAGAACCGGCAACGCCTCATTGACCCCTCGAAGTTTGAACACGCGGAACAAGACCGTATCACGTTCTCGGGTGTCTTGTGATGGAAAGGAACGAAAGGATGAAGCGAAAGACCGTGTTAAGGCTTGGCATGATGTGGGGTTGCGTCGCGGCGGTTTGCGTGTTTGCGTTCTGCTTCCGCGCCGCGAGGCTAGAGGCGCGCGTGATGCACAACGATGAGGCGAACCAAGCGGTACGCGCAGGGATCCTACTGGAGGAGGGGGTCTATCACTATGACCCGAGCGACCACCACGGGCCTGTGATGTATTACGCCGCAATCCCGTTCTGCAGGGCCACGGCAAAGACGTTCGCGGAGACGACGGAGTGGAATTACCGTATGGTGCCGGTGGTGTTCAGCCTGATGACGCTCGTGCTGATGATGGGGCTGTATTCGTCTGACCGCAGAAACGTGTTCACGCATCCGATGGGCGTGTTGACCGCGATTGCCTTGACCGCGCTCTCGCCCGCGATGAATTATTACAGTCGCTTTTTTATTCAGGAATCCATGTTCGTCACGTTCCTGACGGGGATGCTGGTGTGCGCCGTGCAGTATGTCCGGGGGGGGGGCGGCACGTGCAGGGGGGCGTGGATGGCGGGCGGGTTCGGGATGTTCCTCGGGCTGGCAATCGCCACGAAGGAGACGGTTGTGCTGTCCGTGACGGCGGCAGGGGTCGCGGCGCTCTGCGTGTGCGGGTACCGCCGCCTGCTGAACGCATGGAACACCCGCGACTTCCTGATCATGCTGGGCGTGACGGTCCTGGTGATGGTCCTTTTCTTCACGTCGTTCTTCACCCACCCGAAGGGCCTCTACGACGCGGTGTTTGGGACGGTCGGGTCCTACGTTCACCGGGCGGGCGTGGACGACCACCGTAACCCGTGGGACTTCTACCTGAAACTGCTGTTCTGGCACCGGTACGGCCCCCCCCTCGCCTGGCCCAAGGATGTGGGGATACTCGGCGCCATCCGCAGGTGGCACGAGACCGGGCGTGTCTGGAGCGAGGCGGGGGTGCTGGTACTGCCCGCGCTGCTTGCGGTCGTCATGGCGTTTGTCAGGAGAGGAGAGCGGGGCGAGAGGACACTGAACCGTTCTCCTTTCGCCTTGCGCTGGGTCCGGTTTATCGCCATGTACACGATTGCGCTGACCGTCCTCTACAGCGCGATCCCATACAAGACGCCGTGGTGTGTGCTCTCCTTCCTGCACGGGTACATTGTGTTGGCGGGGGTGGGGGTCGGCCTGGTGTGGGAGTGGCAGGGGCGTCTCCCGTGGGTTTGGAGGGGGGGGACAATCGCCGGGATTGTCCTGCTTCTGGTATGTGGGGGGTGGTATCAGAAAGCGCAATCCGAGCGTGCCTGTTTCAGCCTCGCCGCTGACATCCGCAACCCCTTCGTCTATGCGCACACGAGGACGGACTTCATGGATTTCGTGGCGGTCATCGTCGGTGCCGCAGAGGAGGCCCAAGGGCTTGACACGCCAATCGCCGTGGCGGCCCCCTCGACGGACATCTGGCCCTTGCCGTGGTATCTCCGCGCCTACACGCAGGTGGGGTATTGGACAACCATCACGGAGAGCGTCGAGGCGATCGCGGCGTTTGACCCAGCGATCCTGATTGTCGAATCCAGCCAACGGGATTTCGCCTACGACCGGTTCGGCAAGGGGAAGCAGGTGACCGACTACGGCTACGGCATCCGCCCGGGTGTCCGGCTGAACGTGCTGTTACCCGCGTCTGTACCCCCCCCCGAACCCGGGATTTGAATCGCCGCCTTTGCCCGGGTCAACGACAGGCTCAGCAGCGCGATCGCCACCCGAAACGCAAACAGCGTGCTCCTTTACTTAAGCATCAAGCGTGTGCCTCGCGCGAGTTTAATATTCACGCGGTAGGCGGACGGGTCGAGGAGGAAGGCGGCACCGTTGACACCCCCGGTCAGTGTCCAGCCGGTGGGGTCGGGCGCGTTGCCGTCACCATCGTGCCAGCCGGTCCCGCCCTGCAGGATCGCGAGCATCGCGCTGCCCTTGACCTCCCTCATTCCATACGCGGTGACGTTCAGATCCTCCAGCACAAGCTGTCCGGTCGCGGCGACGAGCGGGCGAAAGCCGCCGCTATAGTCAACCTCCAGGCTTGCGCCTTGCCGCATGGTCAGGTCGCCGTCAATGGTCAGCTGGTGATCCGTCGCCCAGAGCCGGCCGCCCATGACCACATCGCCCCAGACCGTGCCGGCACCGAACAGGGCACCCGGCATGAGGAGGGGGGTCGCGTTGCGCACGTCGAGCACGGCTCCGGCACAGACCTCGACATGTTCCGTACCGTCGGGTTCAGGCGGACGGGGGGTGATCCATTTCGCGGTCAGATGATCCACCAGCACCTGGTACTGGTCAGGCGAGAGCGCGTAGTCGAACAGCAGCACTTCCGCCACGTCGCCGTTGTACCATTCGTTGAGCGGGTTGCTGCCTTCGGTGCGGCTGCCGATGGCGAGGCGGTTCGCGTTGAACGCGCCGCTGCTCTCCCACGCCGCCGTGCACAGGTTCGTCCCGTCCTGGATCATGCGGTGCGAGAAGCCGTCGAACCGCGAGATGAGGCACGTCGGCGTTTCCGGGACGATGTTGGTGCAGACGGACCACGCCCTGCCAGAGCGGTGGGTCTGCCACCGTTCCCCGTTGCTGGCCGCATAGATGAGCGTCGCGCCGTCCGTGTTGCTATGGTCGGCGTCCTGGTCCTTCCATGTCGCGAGCAGACGGCCGTTCTCGACCTGATCCGTGCGCGGCCTCATCATGGCGACGGCGGTGACGGCGGTGGTGGTGAGCGCATAGCCGGAGTCGCACATCAGCATCTGGTTCGGCAGGGCATCCTTGTCGAAGCGCAGGACGGGCAGGCCGTTCATGCCGTCGGCGATCCACACGGGGCCGTCGCATCCCGGCGGCGGCGTGAACACGGCCGCGTGGTTGTTGCGGTTCGTCCACGCCATGACGAGCCCGTCGGGCGCGACCGCCAGCGTGTCCGTTGCCGACGCGTCGAGCCAGACAAGCGCACTGTCCTGCAAATCCTGCACCGTGGTCGCGTGCGCGTCGGGGTACCACTTCTCGCGCAGGTAGTCGCGGAGGGTCGCGGCCTCGGCCGGGGTGACGGCGCGGTTATAGACCAGCACCTCCGCCACGTCGCCCGACAGGAAGCGTGTCGCGAAGATCAGTCTCGCGGGTGGCTCGCTCGGGTCATCCGGGTCCGGGTAGTCCTCCTGCCGCGCGCCGATCAGGAGGCGGTCCGCGCCGAACGTCTCAGTGGACGGCATGGGCGCGCTACAGATGTTCCCATCCAGCTCAGCCGTATGGAAAAGGCCGTCGAAACGGGACATCAGCGTGAACGGCGTGCGGAACGGCACGTCATTCACGACACCCTTTTCCCCGCCCGCGCGGAACGCCCCCCACCTGTCAGGCCCGCCGGAGCGGGCGATCATGACCACCGCGTTCTCGGTACCGTTGTAATCCACCCGGTCGTGCTGCATGACCGAGAGCAGTCCCGCGTTCTCCCAGTTGTCCCTGTCGACGCGCACGACCGCGAACGCGGTCAGGAACGCGCCCGTGTTCGTGTAGCCGGAGACCATCATCAGCGCGTTGCTCTTCGCGCGGTCGAAGCGCAACACGGGCAGCCCGTTCATGGCGTCCTCCACATACAGAGGCCCCTCGCACCCGGCCTGTGCGGGAATCTCCGCCACGGTGTGCGCGTTCAGGTTCTTGAGCGCGGTCACGGCCCCGAGCGCGTTCGTCGTCACCGACGTCTCGTCCGACGCGTCGAACCGCACGTCCGCCTCCGCGAGCAGGTCCCCGATGTCCCCTGTCCTGCGCCACTTCGTGTCCAGGTATTCCGTGACAGCCTCGATTTCCTCCTGCGCCAGCGGGCAGTTGAAGACCATGATCTCATGCACGTCGCCGCTGAACGTGCGCAGCTCCTCGATGCGGTTCCCGACCCGCAGGCACGTCGCCTCGAACGCCACATCCCACATGATCGGGGGGTCCCCGAACGCGCCGTTCACCCGCATCGTGTGCTGCCCCTTATTGTAGCTGGACATCAGGACCGACACCTTCTCGGGTTGCGCGCATCCGCTGCCTAGGCTCTTGTCGCCCTGATAGGCCTGCCAGGCGCCGTTGTACGCGAGGAAGACCGCGCACCCCACCCCGTTGAAGTCCGCCGTGCCCGACCGCGAGATGGAGGCGATCCCCGCGTACGGGAACTGCTCCTCGCGCGGCGTCACCACCGCGAACAGCGTCGCCGACCGCGAGCCGTTCATGTAGCCCTGTCCTTGCTGGATCTGCAGCGCGTTCGCCAGGGAAGAGTCGAAGCGCACCGCTGGCAGACCCCCCCCCTCGCCTGTCAGGTACAACGGGTTCTGCCCCGTGATCGCCGGCACGAGCGCCGCCTCCGAATACAGGTTCGTCCACGCCAGCACCTCCCCCAGCGCGTTCGTCGAAATCGTCTCCACGCGCGAGGCGTCGAACCGTACCGCCGCCCTGCTCAGCGTCGCCTCCACGGGAGGGCGGATGTCCCCACCCGCCATGGATCCAATACCCCATTTCGCGTTCAGGTACGCGAACACGAACCGCTCCTCCGCATCGGTCAGCACGCGGTTGTACAGCAGCACCTCCGCGATGTCCCCGTTGAGCGGGTAATTGAAGCCGTTGGCAGGCGCGGCACGGTTCGCGATCACCACGCGGTCCGCGTCGAAGGGGAACCCCACGCTCGCGTTCCAGCTGGTGTTCCCCTTCTGGCCGGGGTCATCCCGCGCGAGGCAGTGCGACGTGCCGTCGTACCGCGACATCAGGCAGACCGGCACTTCGGCCGGGATGAACAGGGCCCCCCCGTCCTCATCATCTCGGTACCCCTTCAGTCGGTGATAGGGGGGGCCCCCTTCGAACTGGAAGAAGACCGTCGCATGGGGGGTGTTGTAATCCTCCTCGCCGTCCTTGTAAATGGAGAGGAGCCCCGTAAATCCCGTCTGCGACAAACGCCGCTGCGCCACGACGAACGCCGTCGCGCAATTCGTGGTGTTGACGTAGCCCGACGCCATCACCATGCCCCTTGCCGTGTCGTTGGTGAAGCGTAGCGCGGGCCTCCCCCCCATCGCCTCCGACACCCACACGGGCCCCCCCCCGGG
>Ga0099364_10009919_pt1 | contig 13172 bp, 13 predicted proteins | sample TergutTh196P3_FD_73070 | JGI IMG/M metagenome (GOLD analysis project Ga0099364, IMG submission 73070) | Microcerotermes parvus P3 segment gut microbial communities from Pointe-Noire, Republic of the Congo - Th196 P3 | ecosystem: Host-associated > Arthropoda: Insects > Digestive system > Gut ...
CTGATTTAGCGAGGAGAATCTATGATTTGGAGGAGAGGCTGGAAGTGGAAAAACCGGTGGAGCCGGAAATGCCAGTTTTGAGGCGCTGAGGATCAACTTTATAGGCGGAGGTGCTGAGATCTCGAGTTTGTTTATTAAAACGTTCTCTGGCGGCGGCGCTGGCAGGGTTGTCTAGACTAGGTCTGGCGGCAAACATTTTTTTGAGCTTCATGCGTTCTTGAAAAGTGGAGCGGTTGGTGAGCTTGGGAGCGGAAGTGGCGGCTGGAGGGAGAGGCTGAGGGCGAGTGATAGGGGTGCTGGGGCGGGACAAACGAGATGAAATCGACATAAAGTATATTATAATATAGGGAGAATGATTAAACAAATCAAGAAGCTGATACCTAGAGAAGACTCGCATAAAGGGCAAAATGGCAAAATATTGATTATTGGTGGGAGTGAGTTGTTTCATGCGGCGAGTAAATGGAGCTTGGACGTGGCGAGTAGGTTTGTGGATATGGTGTTTTATGCCTCAACACCAGAGAACAATGAGTTGGTGAAAAAAAATAAAGGGGAGTTTTGGAACGGGATTGTGGTTAATCAGGAAATGATTGGTGATTACATCAAAGAGGCGGAAGTGGTATTGATGGGGCCGGGCATGACTCGAGATGAAAAAACCAAGTTATGGGTGGATAAGTTATTAAAAGAATATCCGGATAAAAAATGGGTACTCGATGCGGGAGCACTGCAAGTGGCAGATCTGGAGATATTGCCTAAAAGGGCGATTTTGACCCCTCATGAGAGGGAAATGGAGCGATTTAAGGGGGCAAAAGTGGGCGAGCAAGTGTTTTTGCTAAAGGGAGTGGTGGATAAAATAATTCAAAATGGAGAAATCAGGGAGGAAATCAGGGGAGGGAATGCCGGAATGACCAAGGGAGGAACGGGAGATTGTCTGGCAGGACTGGTGGCGGCTGTCTGGACTAAGATTGATGATGAAATAGAAGCGGCGAAAGTAGCTAGTACGATTTGCAAAGCGGCGGGTGACGATCTTTATCAGGGGGTGGGGACGTTTTTTAATGCCAGTGATTTGGCGGCGGCCATTCCAAAAACTGCTTGGAGGCTAGCGAGTTCTGACTGAGAAAACTGCTGGAGGACGTAGTCGGCGGAAGGAATGACTCTCTCCCCTGCCCTAGTGTCGATTCCTAGGCGCAGATGAGAGAACTGTTTAGTGCCGAGATGTTGATAAATGCTCTCGAGTCCGTGATGGCCATGAGGGCCAGTGCCAGACTGGAGCTTATATTCACCTAAGTTTAAGTCGAGATCATCAAAAGCAATGAGTAATTCCTCTAGAGGGACATGGTAGTAATCGACGATAGCGCGAACACTTTGACCGCTTAAGTTCATAAAGGTTTGGGGCTTGGCCAAGAGAATAGTATGGCCGTGGACGTCAATTTTGCTGATAAGAGCGGAAAACTTGGAGCGATGCTGCCAAGAGGAGGAGGAGAACTGAGCCTGAAGGTAGTCGAGAAAGAGGGCTCCGGCGTTATGCCGAGAGAGGGCGTATTGGGGTTCGTCTGGGTTGCCTAGACCGATGATTAGTTGCATAAGGTTATTATACAATAGAAAACTAAACCCGCTCCCCCAGAGGGGAGCGGGTCAATAGTTGGTAATGTTGGTAGTAAGATTACGCCTTACGATACTGCAGCGCGCTAAAACCGAAGGCGATAGCCATCAGTACCATGAGGACGATGTTTTGAGCATCAGTCATGGAGGTATCGTAGGTCTCATGCTCGACGATAGTGGTCTTGACTATGCCGGCAGGAGTTTCCTTGACGATAACGCGCTCCTTCTCCTCGATTTCGGTCTTTTCTTCCGTACAGGTTTCTTGACCGTAGGAGTTGGTGGTACAGTGGCGCTTCACCTCGGTGGTGATGCGGCTGTCGTCAGCAAAAATGTTTTGAGCACTCATGACTAGCATGACTAATGCTAGTGCGGTGCTAGTTATGATTTTGTTCATAATTTTTACTTTCTAATCAACCTTTTATAGGTTAGTAAAGTGTATTATACTATAAGTCTATCAATTTGTCAAGTAGTAAAACATAAGGTAACAAAATATGGCAATAAGGACAAGGCGCTGCTAATTGATGGTGGTGGTGACTACTTCCCCGTCTTCGGTGGGGATTTCGATGAGCTCGGTGACGTCGGAACTAGAGTCGTCGATGGTGATGGTGACAAAATCGGGGGTGGTGACAGTGATGAGAGGTTCTTGGGCGGTGGGGGTAAGGAGGAGATTGGTGTTTTTATTGACAATAACCAGATCGCGCGCGCGTTTGCTGGCCTCTTGGTCGATAATAAAAATAGGAAAGCTGTCTAACTCGAGGGTGACTGCCGAGAGGGTGGCGGTGGCGGGGGAAAGAGAGGAGGTATATTGTTTTTTCTGGGCAATGGTGCTAAAAACTTCTTCGTTGAGGGCAAAAGTGAATGGTTTTTCGACTAAAGAGGCAAAGTCATGCTCAACTAGGGTGTGTTCCATAAAAATAAACTCGAAAAAGAACCAGCAGATGATGCCGATGCCAAAAATGGCGCTGGCCAGAACTACCTGAGAGCCAAGACGAGTGGCCTTGATGCGTTTTTTGATAATTTCGTTGTCAAAATCAAATCTAATTGACATAGTCGATATTGGTTAAAATAATACTAACTTCTAGTAGATTGGTGGCGCCGCCAGTATCGGCTGAGCCGAAATTGACAGTGTCGATGCGGAAATTGCGGCGATTGTCCTTGATCGCTTGGAGGAAGGCAATGGCGCCGGCAAAATCGGCGTTGACGGTGAGGCTATAAGTGGCATCTTTGCGGACGTAGGGGTTGTTGGAGCGATTGATGGGCACGCTTTCGTCGGGCATTTTGGAAATGGAGAGGCGCAGGAGAATAAAGTTATAACCTTGAGAAGTGATGTCGGAGGCGATGCGCTCGAGAATCTTAAAATCTTGAACATAAGAATATTCATCGGTGAAAGCGTAACCTAAGTTGTCGATATCTTCTTGGTGGAGGGAGATTTGTTGGCGGGCGGCGGCAATTTGGCGAGCGCGAGTGTTTAATTTCTCGAGGAGTTGTTCTTCGGTGGCGATGGTTTCTTGGAGGATCAAAATGCTGCGGACAGTGGGGTAAATAATGAATACGATCGAGAGGAGGATAAAAACTACGGCTACCACCACGCCGGCGGAAATGGTGAGGAGGAGGTTGTCGAAGATGGTGGGTTTTTTGACCTTGGGCATATTATGTATTGGAGGCGATATCTTTTACTTCATATTCGAAACGCACGGAAAACTCATAGCCGATCTGGTCGTTGATGATGGTGCTGGAGATGCGATCGACGCGGAGATTGTCGACCGAAACTTGTTGATTATTGGGAAAAGCAACATTAGGGAGGAGCTCGAGATTGGAGACCAGCTGGGCCACGGCGGTTTCATTCATGGCCTGACCGGCGAAGCGAACATTGTTATGAGCGATGGAGAGGTCATTGAGGGTGATACCAGAGGGAATGGTTTTGGTGAGGATGGGGATGAGGTCGGTGATTTTTTCGGCCAGCCAAAAGTCGGTGGTGTCTTCGTATTTTTGAGAAATGGCGTCGAGTTGATAGAAGAAGTTTTGGTCTGCTTGGATGGTGGTGGCGACAGCGTGGATTTCTTCTTGGAGGGTGGCGAGGCGCTGATCGAGAGTCATTTTATAAAAACTACAGCCAAAAACAACCGCGGAAATAACGACCACTATAGGGAGTCCTAGGCGAGAAATCCAATCAACAACAGCGATAGAGACGCCGTCTTGATTAAGGCGCAAGAAATTGATGGATAGATCAGTGGGGCCGGTTTTTTTCTTCGGTTTGGCAGGCATTAATTGACATTATAATATACCTAAACATTGCTGTCTAGGGACAGGCCGTATTTTTGAGATATGGGAAGAAGATTGTTGCGGGGCTAGGGGTCGAACCTAGCCTACAAGATTATGAGCCTCGCGTGCACCGTACACTACCCCGCGTTCAAAGAATAAGATGGATATTGTAACAAAAGTTTGATATAATTGCAACTCGTCGAGTATGGCGAGGTAGCTCAGTTGGTTAGAGCGGCGGATTCATAAACCGCAGGTCATGGGTTCAAATCCCATCCTCGCTACATTTTGGATAACTACTGATACTAAAGCATGAAAAAATATTTTTTGGAGAAATATAAGGCATTACTCCCCTATCAAAAAGAGTTGGACGAGTATTTTTCTGGCGAACGGCGGGATTTTGGAGATTTAGAGATTAGTATGGAAGATTGGGAGGGCACGGAGTTCCAAAAAGAGGTGTGGCGGGCGATGAGAGAGATTCCTGCGGGCGAGACGCGCAGCTATAAATGGATCGCGAGCAGGATTGGCAGACCAAAAAGTACAAGAGCAGTGGGGAGTGCTTGCGGGAAAAATCCGCTGCCGGTAATTATTCCCTGCCATCGAGTGATTAAAAGTGATGGAAGTTTGGGAGAATATAGCGGCGGCGGAGTGGAGGTCAAAAAAGCGCTACTGGAGAGGGAGGGACTAGAAATTAGACGGGCGAAGAACATGTATATGGCCGGCATTATATGTTAAAATGAATATAATGACAACAGCGATGCTGCCAATTGAGAGATTGTTTTTGTGGCCGATATGGTGGTATGGTCAGGGGTTGTTGTGGCTATTGAAGAAAGTGGGTTCTTTTTTAATTAATCAGGCCAGATCTTTGAATATAGTGGTCTGGGCGCAAAATCTGTTTGTGCCGATGTTTGGCGAGCAAGATACGGCGAGCAGGTTAATTAGTTTTTTTGTGCGGTTTTTTATGATTATTCTCAAAACCATAGGATGGCTATTATTATGGATACCAGCGATAATGATAGTGGTGCTCTGGCTGGGATTGTTGCCGGCAGCTGCCTATTTGTTAGTGAGGCAAATAATATGAATCTAGTCTGGAATGCCAAGCTCACTGACTATCATGCCCTGCGTTTTTGGCAGACAAAAAAACAGCAGAAAAAAATTAGGATGATTTCGTTGGGGGCGGCGGTGGTGGGAATGGGGGCTTTGGTGTTATGGCAACTGATTGATGCGGGAGGACAAAGGTCATTTTGGCTGGTGGTTTTTGCTTTGTCGCTGTGGTTTGATATGTATTTGGTGGCGGAAAAAATAACTCAGGGGTTGGGAGTTGATAAAATTAAACCGATGATGAAAAAGTTGCGTCGCAATAGGGAGGAAAAAATTGATGTGGCAGCGACGATGAGTGATGATATGTGGGAGGCATTTTATAGGGCTGATGCGCAGAAGGGGGCGGCGAGCCAAATTAGCTCATTAGGATTGTTTGCACAGCTAGTTAAAACTGATAAGTTCGCTAGAGCAGCAGAAAAAATGGGGATTGATTTAGCCCAATTTAGCGAAATACTGGAAAGACAGATCGGTGAGGGGATGGCGGGGGCGGGAGAAGTGACGGATGGAAATAAAGATAGCAAATTGACAGATGAACTATGGGAGGTGATGCAGACAGCTTTTGACTTGGCGCTGCAGAGAGGGATTAGAGAAGTGGACGTGGAGACGACAACTCGAGTTATTTATACTAACTCGCAACTGCTGCATGAGATTTTTATGGATATGGGAGTGGATAAGGCAGAGTTTAATGGGTGTCTGGATTGGCTGCAAGTGGAGAAAATATTAAAAGGGCGGATGGATGATTATAAAAAACAAGCGCGCTTTAAGGCGGTGGGCGATATGAATGCATCATATACGGCGAGTGCCACGCCGGTATTAAATGATTTCTCGGAGGATTTAACAGTTCGAGCCAAGCGGAGAGAATTGATGCTGTGTATGGGGAGAGATAGGGAGATGAAAAATATCACGGATGCTTTTGAGAGCGGGCAACAGGGAGTGATTTTGGTGGGGCCGACACAAGTGGGAAAGAGGACGATAGTGGAGGGTATTGCTCAGCATATGGTGGAGGAGCGTGTTCCAGCTCAAATGCATGATAAGAGGTTAGTTACTTTGAACTTGGAGACGATTATAGGAGGAGCAGATCAGGCGCTAGCGCAAAAAAGACTAATCCATATTTTAGATGAAGTGCGGCGGGCAGGAAACATTATTTTGTTTGTGGAAAATATTGAGGCGATTTTGAGCGCAGATACTACAGCGGCGAATGCGGACGGTCAGGCGGGAGTGGATGTGGGGAAGATTTTGACGCAAGCGCTGGTGGATAGGAAGATTATGTTGATTGCTACTTGTCGGGATAAGATTTATGAACAATACGTGGAAAAACAGGCCTTGGGACAGAAGTTGCGACTAGTGAGAGTGGAGGAACCAGAGGTGATGGAGACGATCGAGATTTTGATGACCAAGACTAGTAATCTGGAGAGCAAAAATGCAATTAGAATTACTTATGATGCTTTATTGACGGCTGTGGAGATGAGTAAGCGTTATTTGACGGAAAAGAGATTGCCGCAGAAAGCGATCGAGGTGCTGGAGCTGGCAGCATTGAAGGCGGGGCAAAAAAATGCAGGAGATAAGAGCAAGATGAGTATTTGCTCAGAAACGGAGGTGATGGCAGTGATGAGCGATATTACTAATATTCCGATGGATAAGGTGAGCGAGGACGAGAGTAAAAAATTGTTGGGGCTAGAAGATGAGCTGCATAAATATGTGATTGGGCAACATGAGGCGGTGGTGGCGGTGGCGCAGGCATTGCGGCGAGCACGTACTGATTTGCAGCAAAATAGGGATCAGCCGCTGGCGAGTTTTTTGTTTTTGGGGCCGACAGGGGTGGGTAAAACAGAGCTGAGTAAGACGGTGGCGAAGGTTTATTTTGGGGAAAGTGACAATATGATTAGGCTAGATATGAGCGAATATCAACTGCCAACGGATGTGGTGAAGATGATTGGTTCGCCAGATGGGAGCAGTTTGGGATACTTAACAGAGGCAGTGCGCAAAACACCATATAGTTTGATTTTGTTTGATGAAATTGAAAAAGCTCATCCAGACATTTTGAATCTGTTTTTGCAGATGTTGGATGATGGGAGGATGACGAATGGACTGGGAGTGACGGTGGACTTCGCGAATACGATTATTGTGGCGACTTCGAATGTGGGAGCTAATTACATTCAGGAGGCAGTTAGGGGAGGGAGGGCGTATCAGGAAATTAAGGAGGAGCTATTAAATAAATTGTTGTTTGAGAAGTTTAGGCCGGAGTTTATTAATCGTTTTGATGAGGTGATTGTGTTTAAGCCACTGAGCGCAGAAGAAATTACGAAGATTGTGGAGTTGGTGATTGCTAAAGTGGCGGATAATTTAATGGAGAAGGGGTTGCGGCTGGAGGTAAGTGGGGAGACGATGGGAGCAATTGCGAGGGCGAGTTATGATCCTCAATATGGGGCGAGACCGGTGCGGCGATTTATTAAAGATAATTTGGAGAGTCAAGTGGCAACATTAATTTTGGAGAATAAGGTGGAAAGGAGAGATACGGTGGTGGTAAGCGAGATGGGAGAAGGAAAATTGGGAGTGGAGGTACGAAAGGCGGTGGAGTTATAAAATATGTATAATAAGAGTTAATATGCCATTCGATCCCACATATATTTATTTAGTATTGCCGGCTTTGTTGTTTGCGATGTGGGCGCAGTATATGGTGACAAGTAGTTTTAAGGCATACTCGAAAAAGCGGACGACAAATGGAATGACTGGAGCACAGGCGGCGGAGGCGGTGTTGCGAGAGTTAAAAGTGTCTGGAGTGAAAATTGAGAGAACGGGAGGGAACTTGACTGATCATTTTGATCCAAAAACTAAAACTATCCGGCTGTCGGAGAGTGTTTATAATTCGCCTTCAATTGCGGCGGTGGGGGTGGCGGCACATGAAGCAGGACATGCGGCACAATATGCAGCTAAGTATGGACCGATGAAAGTGCGCGCGGCGATTATTCCGGTGACAAATCTGGGTTCGAGCTTGGCTGTTCCTTTGGTATTATTAGGAACGGCATTAGGGGTGGCGGGATTGATTGATTTGGGAATATTGATGTTTGGGGTGGTGGTGGTATTTCAAGTGATAACCCTACCGGTGGAGTTTAATGCCTCTAGGAGAGCGATGGCTGTTCTAGATGAGTCAAAATTATTGGCCAAAGATGAATTGGGGGGAGCGGGCAGGGTGTTGAATGCAGCAGCGCTGACTTATGTGGGGGCGCTGGTGGTGTCGCTGACACAGCTGGTGCGACTGGCAGGAATGAGAAAGAGGAGAAGATAAAAATACTTCCATTGACTAAATATTTAAGTTATAATGGACTTTAATGTTAGTGGAAAGAGTGATTATTGGCGGTTGGTTTCAGCGAACGACGCTACATCTTTCGGAGATTTTTGATTTTCTGCGCTATGGCACTTCTCAGCTCAAACTTGATGCGGGGAAGCTAAAAAAGTTTCAGGAAGATTTACGCTTAACGGGAGTGGAGTACAAGATCTATGGCATGGAGTTTTTGCGAGTGACTACAGCAGAAAAGATAAATATTGATGTGTATGAGGATGGTTTGATTATTCTTTATACTAGCGAAGCGATGGAGATTGATCGCAATACTTTAGGGGAAAATCTTAAGTTTTTAACGGAGTTTTATGAACAAAGGTTTTCTCCGGCTTTAACTTATCTGTTTAGCACTGGAGCACCGGTGCCCAAAGAATTGGCGAATATTAAGACTGTTTATCCCTACTTTTTTGTCTTTGATAATGCTCCCAAGCAGGAGGTTTTAGATCTGCTGAGCTCGATTGAGCAGGAGAAGTATCTTGAGGAAGACAATGAAAACTACGATCTTTTTAGAGGAGATAGATTTTATCTGATTAATAGACAGAAAATCTCCTTGGAAACTACTAGGAGTTTTATTGAAGAACAGATATTTTTGCGAGAGTTTAAGGCGCAACTACATCGCTATCTCAATATTCATCGGATTATTTGGGAGAAGATTGACATGATTAGAGAGAAAAAAGTAATCAAGGGGAAAGACATCGCTCAAGTCCGCCATCAGATTGAGGGCTATGCAAAAACTATTAATCTTATTGGGGCGCGAATGAACCAAATGGGATCTTATTTAGCGACTAGAGAAAAGTCGGTGATGGAAGATCCGGACCTAGCTCTTTTTATGGACGTGGTGGATTATCGCTTTGAAGCTTTGGCTAATACCCTCAGCTATACTAAGGACCTATGGAGAATGACGGAAAATCATGTGAGTTCTTCGCTGCATTTATTGGATAATTTACAGCAAGAAATGACGAGCAAGTCGATTGAAAACTTGACAGTGATTACGGTAATTGGGGTGGGTACGAGTGTGATGTGGTTTTTGGGTCTGGCAGAGTCGATGCCGCAACTCAATTTATTTAGTATTCTGTTTTTGGTGGGGCTGGTGGTGTTGGGATACGTGAGTAGCTGGCTAGTGAAATGGCATGCTAACAGGACTTCTTATGAGTATAATGACGCGGATTATGATAAGGATATTAAGTGATGGGGGAGTAAAAAAGACTGATATATCAGTCTTTTTTTGTGCCAGCTCTAGGATTCGAACCTAGGTAGCCTTACGGCAGCAGATTTACAGTCTGCCCTCGTTGACCGCTTGAGTAAACTGGCATGGGGTCAAGGTAAATATTATAGCATAAAAATTGCTGCTGGCGGGTCTTGTCTTCGCTCCTCCCCCAAAAAAATTATTCGCTGTCGCTACTAATTCTTTTTGGGGGTCCCCCTCCGCTCGCCACCCGCCATATACTCCAGAAGTCGACTAATAGCAACACGTTCCTGCTTCATGGAGTCGCGGCTGCGGACGGTGACAGTCTCATCCTTGAGTCCATCAAAATCGACAGTGATGCAGTAAGGGGTGCCTATTTCGTCTTGGCGGCGGTAGCGCTTGCCGATATTGCCGTGGTCGTCGTATTCGATCATCATTTCCTTGCGCAGCATGGCGGCGATTTGTTTGGCCTTGTCCACCAATTCGGGCTTGTTGCGCAAAAGGGGGAAGACCGCGGCCTTGATAGGAGCGAGTCTTTTATCGAGTTTGAGCACTGTACGCTCTGAGCCGTCTTCGAGTTTTTCGGTGGTAAAAGCATTGTCGAGGAACATGAGCATGAGGCGGTTGAGACCGACTGAGGTTTCCATGATATGAGGAAGGAACTTCTGGCCAGTGGCTTGATCGAAATAGCGCAAATCAGCACCAGAAAACTTGCTGTGTTGAGTTAAGTCGTGGTCGCCGCGAGCGTGGATGCCCTCAACTTCCTTAAAATTGCCGAGAACAGAGAAGTTATATTCAATGTCATAGGCGGCGCTAGCATAAAAAACTAATTTGGCGTGTTTATACCAGCGCAGTTTCGTTTTGGAAATGCCATATTCGAGATACCAAGCGAAGCGATCCTTTTTCCACTGTTCATATTTTTCCTTCATTTGTTCGCTCTTGAGGAAATATTGCATTTCCATTTGCTCGAACTCTCTGGTGCGGAAGATAAACTGACGGGCGATAATTTCGTTGCGGAAAGCCTTGCCGACTTGGGCAATGCCGAAGGGCAGGGAAGGATGAAGGCTGTCAACAACATTTTTATACTCAAGATAGATGCCGCCGCAAGTTTCGGGACGCAAATAAACGACATTTTCTTCTTTGAGGTCGTCGGTGGGCGAACCAATATTGCTTTTAACCATCAAGCTAAAGCGTTTAGCGCTAGTGAGGTCGCGGGAGCCGCAATTGGGGCAGGTTAATTTTTTGTCATGGCGGAGCGCGTCGAGCTGGGCGTTGAGATAGTCGAGGGGGGCTTTGTCGGTTTGGTCGTCGGTGTAGCCGTAGTTCTCGAGGAGATGGTCGGCGCGAAATCTGCTTTTGCATTGACGACAATCGACCTGAGGATCGTCGAAGCCATCGACATGACCGGAAGCGATCCAAGTTTTGGGATGCATGAAGATGGCGCTATCGAGGCCAAAAACATCGTCGCGCTCTTGTACCATCGCCTTCCACCAAGCCGCCTCGATATTTTTTTTGAGGAGAATGCCGTAGTGGCCGTAGTCATAAATGGCGCTTAAACCGCCGTAGATTTCGCTGGAGGGATAAATGAAGCCGCGGCTTTTAGCGAATGAAATAAGAGGGTGGGGTTTGTCTGACATAAAATGTATTTTACCATAAGTCGCGGGTCCTGTCGTCGCTCCTCCCCCAAAAAAATTATTCGCTCTCGCTGCTAATTCTTTTTGGGGGTCCCCCTCCGCTCGCCACCCGCTATACGTATTTGAGAATGATGTTATAATCCGATTATGATCAAACTAAACACCACCTTTGCTTTTAATAATTTGACCGAAGCGGAGTATGAAAAATTGTTGGATACCGCCATGGAGAATGTAAAAAAATTGAACAAGGGCGAGGGAGATAATGAGGACAAGGGAGTGAAGATGATTGGGTGGCAGGAATGGGCGAATAAGATTAGCAAGAGCGAGCTAGAGGAAATTGAGACGGCGGCGGCGAAATTGCGCGAGTGTGAGGTGGTATGGTGTATTGGGATTGGAGGGAGTTATTTGGGGGTGGTGGCGATGATGGAGGGGATATTTGGGCCTTATTATAATCAGACGACTAATGGGGAGAGACCGCAGTTTTATTTTTTGGGCGCGGATACGGACAGTGATCATTTGCTGCAGGTTAAAGAGTTGAGCAGAGGCAAAAAATTGGGTTTGATTGCGATTTCTAAGTCGGGAACGACGATCGAGCCGGCGATGGCGCTGCGTTTTGGGCTACAAATGCTGGAGGAGATGAAACTGAGTCCGACTGATCATTTAATTGCGATTACGGACGGAAAGAAAGGAGCGCTGCATGATTTGGCGAATAAGCTGGGGGCGAGCAGGCTAGTGGTGCCGGATGATATTGGAGGGAGGTTTAGCGTGATGACTCCGGTAGGGCTGTTGCCAATGGCAGTGGCAGGGATAGATATTGAGGCGTATTTGATGGGGATTAGGGAGATGATGGCGGTGGCGGATAGTGAGCAGAAAGAGGAAAATCTGGCGGCGCAACTGGCGGCTTGGAGGGTGGGAATGATGAGGCTCTACAAAAATGTGGAGTATCAAGTGACGGATAATCGCAGTTTTCTGGGGAACTTGGGGTGGCTACAACAACTAGAGGCGGAGAGCGAGGGGCACGAGGAAAAAGGAGTGCATATTATTCCGAGTTTGTTCACGAGAGATTTACACTCTTTTGGGCAATTAATCCAAGATGGCCAGAGGGGTTGTTATGAGGTAGCGACCAAAATTGCGCCGGAGCGGACTGGAATTAAAGTGCCAGCCCTGCCGAAAGAGCATGACTTGGATGGGTTGGAAAAAATTGCGGCTGAAGGGCCGACTTTTGACGCAATTAATGGGTCGGTGATCGAGGCGGCGCTGAGCGCGCATTATGCTTCGGGGGTGAGCGCGATAATAATTGAGTTGCCTCCCCTGAGCGCCTATGTGCTGGGAGAGTATCATTATTTGTTGATGAAGGCGACGGCGATTAGCGGTTATATGCTGGGAGTGAATCCGTTTACGCAGCCGGGGGTGCAGGCATGGAAGGATCAGTTGACGGGGAGGTTGAAGTGAGGCGGGGTGCGGGAGAATATTGCTATAGAGTAATTTGTGTTATAATTTAGTTAAAGAAGCGTCGGCAGTCTCAGGGGACAGCCCACGCTTTTTTAGTATTCTTAGGGCTAAATAGCTCACCTAAACTCCACATTCTGCACCTGAGTAGAAGGCTCCTCCAACACTGTAAAAACTAAAGTAGTAACCCCAAAAGGAATAGAGACGGGAGAGGAGAGAGAACCAGAGACAATAATTTCATCAGAGGAATTGGTAGAGACAGTAATACCTTGGTTAGTACCAAAGGTAATATTAAAAGCACCTACCTTACCTATGGTAAGAGAAAAGGGGATGTTTTTAATAACAGAGAGATAGATCTCAGAGGAGGTAGAGGAGGAAACAGAGATTTGACCAGTATAGTAGGTAGTAGAAGAAACTCCAGCAGAGTCAGTTACTACTAAAGGGAGATTGGTTAATTGAGGAGGAGAGAGGCTTTGGAGAGAGGAAGCAGGGATAACTATCTCCCATGCCACCACTGAGCTAGTAGTAGGATAAGTTGGAGAAACATAATCTATACCATCAATGGTGGTTTTAACAGTAACTGTCTGAGTAGGATCTAAGTCAGTAA
>Ga0099364_10009920_pt1 | contig 13171 bp, 12 predicted proteins | sample TergutTh196P3_FD_73070 | JGI IMG/M metagenome (GOLD analysis project Ga0099364, IMG submission 73070) | Microcerotermes parvus P3 segment gut microbial communities from Pointe-Noire, Republic of the Congo - Th196 P3 | ecosystem: Host-associated > Arthropoda: Insects > Digestive system > Gut ...
AAATGTAAAATCAAAAATCGGGAGGGTGCGGCAATGCAACCGAAAATTATCAAAAAGGACAGGCTATTCATCACGGGTTTATCCGGCGACGGCAAAAAAACAGGCGAGGTATGGAACGACTTCGACAAGCTCTACAAAGACAATCCTTTTTCCAAAATAGGCGATGAAGGATATGAAGTCAGGTTTTGGCAAGGGAAAAAAGAGAATGACGTTCATGTAGGGTTTGCGACAGAATCCGAACAGCAAATAAACGGCTTTACATCCCTTGCGTTACCGGCAACGGAATACGCCGTTTTCGATGTTTTTGTCGCCAAAGGTTACGACAGCGGCAACGCCAAAATGGATAAGTGGCTGGAGGATAATTCGTTGCTCTTAAAAAACCGCGACATTGACGGCAACGGATTTATTGTAGAGTTTTACGGCGAAAGATTTATGGGCGGGGACAGTCCCGACTCCATTGTGGAATTTTGGATTCCATTTTATCGCTTATGCTAGTTGTGTCGGTTCAATCTCCTATGATAATTCGTTTGTTATGCCCTTGATTTTCTTTTGAAATCCCCATAACTGTTAGCCCATTCAAAGCGGACGGTATCACTTGAAAATTTATTTACCGCTTTGAAATGCAGTTTGCCGCATTTGATTTTATATTTTTCTACATCGGATAAATCTTTTTCTTCTTTTTTGTATTTCGTTTCGATTATGAAACACAAGCGGATGTCGCCTTTCGTTTCCTTATATACGATTGCCCAATCAGGCGAGTAGTTGCCGTATGGCGTGTCAATTATGAACCCGCCTTTTTTGAGTTTTGTAAACAATAAAACATTCGGGTCATCGTCAAGATTTTCTGCAAAATCATACTCACCGTCCGAATCCACGCGGTAGAATTTATTTAACGCTTTGCGTTCATCTTCCTTTGTCGTATAAACCATTAACTTTTCAGCATTAAGCATTTCTTCGCTAATCGTATCAGCTTCAAAAATAACATCGTCGTCAAATTCATAACCACTGATTATTTCATAGCCGTTGATAGATTTTGCTTTTGCGTCCATGAGTTTTTGTTTAACTCGTTTAATCACTAAATCAAGAACGTCTTGGTTTGATAATAATATTTTCTTTTCTATCCCGGACAACACACGGAATATCGCAAAGCGCGGCAAGCTTGTGTGATACATGATGGCGTTGCATAATTCAAAATCGCTCTTTTGAATTATCTCATCCTCAATACTGCTTTCAACGCTCCGTGTTTTCGCGTCGCCAATGCCAATACGCCCGCTATCCTCGGCTTTTACGCCTGCACTCGACACCTCGTAGACGTTTTTAACGCTTCGCCCTAACAGCAATTCGTTAATTTCTGTTATGCAATCGCCAATGAAAATTTCCTTATCTAAATCAAGACTGTACATAGTCCGCTTGGATAATTTCTCGGAAAGCCCCTTAAATATTGTAAAGAAACTGTCCTCGCTGACATATGAATGAGTGCCGTTTTCAAGCGGCTCATTATCGCCGTTCTTAATTTCGATTTTCGCCGAGCCTTTTTCAATCATGCTCTCCTTAAAATGTTTCATAATGTTTATGGAGTGTTCGCGGAGGATGGGGTCGGTAAAGTCAACCGCCGTTATGATTTTGGCGGCATCTTTTACAAGCATATTTTTAGCATCAATTACGCCCGCTACAAATAGTTCTTCTTTCAATTTTTCGATAAGCTGCGGCTGGATCTTTTCAGTCGGTATTCCTGATTTTTTAAGCGTTACGGCAAGAATATCATGCGTAACCTCATCGCGTTTGAAGCTCATGGAATCGTTAAAGTCTTTTTGCAGAATATCTGCAAAATGGGCGAAATTGTCGTTGGCGATGATGGTTAATTCGTTTACGCTTGAATCGGTACAGCGAACACCGCTTGTATCAACGGGCAGACGTAATCCGCGCCCGATTTCTTGTTTCTTGGCAATTTCGCTCCCACCGTTTTTCAGCGTGCATATCGTGAACACGTTCGGGTTATCCCAACCCTCGCGGAGAGCCGAATGGGAAAAGATAAAAGCCAACGGCTCGTCGAATGAAATCAGCTCGTCTTTCTTCTCAAGTATCAATTCGATGCCACGGTCTATATCTTCCTGTGATTTCGCTTTAACCTTTGTATCCTCATCGGAAACGCTGCTATCCCAACCATCTATCTCTACAGCGTTCTTGTGCTTGTCCACGGCAAAATAACCCTCGCGGACGAGCGTAACATCCTTGGTCGCGTTTTCAACGGGGAATGTCAACTGATAGGATTTCTTGAACATATCTTGAAATTGCTGACCCTGTGTGTACTTTGTATATTCCTCGTCGAAAATACGGAGATACTCGCCGCGCCCATCCTCGGCGGTGTTGTCGCGCACTTTTGAAACGCTGTCTGCGAAGAACAGTGTTAATACTTTGATGTTACGCTTCTTGCGGAGAATCTCGGACTGCTTTTTGAAATGGCTTTCTATCGCAAGCCGTATTTGAACGCGGATAGCTTCATTTTCGGTTATTTCAAACGTACTGCGCCCGATGTTAAGTTTTATCGGTTCGCCTTTTGTGTTGATAACAAGCGGTTTCAACTTATGCGGGTCTTCCGCTATGCGAAAATCCGCGTACTGCGGCAAACCGCCCGAAAGGTCGTAAAGGCTTGCGTTTCCGCGAACTTTAAAGACCGAAAAGGTCATGCCTCGCCCTTGCTGCTGCGAGAACATCTCAATGCGGGCGTAAAGGTCGTTCGTAAAATCAAGGTAACGAATATAGGCATGGTCTTTCGGAATAATGCCGTTTACCGTTTTCACGGTTATATGTTTAACAAGCTGCTTCTTGTAAGCATCGTATGAATTTAATTTATATACTTGATTGTAAAGCTGTTTGTGGGTCGCCGAATAACGCACGATAAAAAGCGGTTTGACAGCTTCAATCGCTTGCAAAGACTTGGATTTATTCTTCTTGCCGCCTTCGATTTTCTGCGGTTCGTCGATAATGACGATGGGGCGAATGTATTTTATATCCTCCCATAAAATTTGCCCGGACTCGTCCTCGGTTCGGATTTTATTTGTGTCCTTGTTAAACGCTTGTATGTTCAGCACGCAAATAGCGAGGTCGCCCGCTTCAACAAAACTGCCGCTCATCTTGTGGGGGTTGTTGCTGTCATAAATAAAGCTATGCTTCGCAAGGTCAATATCATAAATCGCCTTAAAATGGCCGCGGAGCATTTCAATAGACTTCATTACACCGATGCGGATTGCGATGCTCGGTACAACAATCATAAATTTCTTAAAGCCGTATTCCTTGTATAACTCTAAAATCGTCCGCAAATAAACGTAGGTTTTGCCTGTCCCTGTTTCCATTTCTACGGTAAAATTGTTGCCCGGTAAAATCTCACTGTCGGCATAAAGGTTGTTGCCAAGCTGAATTTTCCGTAGATTTTCAAGTAGGCGCGTTCCTGCTTTGATCTCCGCATTGCGAACAGGGTCGCCCTCTGTCAGTTTATTGGCACGTGTAGTGGCTCGTTCATATATACCGCCGGCTTTCTGCGGCAGTCCGTCAAACAGGTTGACGACGGAGAATACCGCGTCGTGTTGGTATTCGAGTTTGTCGCTGAATTGGAACGTTATTTTGTTCGGCATTTATCCTCACCTTACCTTATCATATAAATTGCAACTGTTGGAAATAGGATTTTTGCGATAGGACTCCATGCGCCCCCGCCCACGCGATGACCGCCACAAGCAGAAGATAAATTTTTTCGCAAACTTTCAGTCGAAAAACCTATGGCATCATTACTTTCATCATGGATAAAATCATACCATCTATCAAAGAATATTTGATTTTCCCTTATATCAAATGCTGGAATTCCCGCTTGCGATATAAATTCGGGTCTAAGCGAATAAAAATCGTATATAGCATAAAATAGCTGTATATAATGCCCTTGGCGATTATGTCGTGGATAGTTCAATATTCGTTCAAAAGAACCATCAAAAGCTAAATAATGATAATTGCCTATATTATCGTGGCAAAAATCAAGGAATGCTTCAAAATTACGCATAAAGTTGTACCCCCCATATTCTTTATATAAACTCCACCGTATAAGCCTTTTTCTGTTCGCCTGAATTACGAGCGATATAGGCTTCAAGGCGGCGCATAGTTTCGTCTTTAAGCGAAATATTATCGTCAAACGCGCTGTCACGGAACACATACTTAATCGGCGTAGGCTCGACCGCCGCCAACGTTTCCACAAGCGGGGCAGTTATCGTGTCGTCAAGGCAGACCACATAAGCGTCGGCGAAAAGATACGTCCGTGTGCCGACGCTGAGTTTCACTACCTTTGCCGAAAGCGGAATATCGCGCTGACGGAGCAGGACTTCATACACCACGTCAATGTCGGTATACCCCGGCATGAAGTCGAGCTTCTCCTTGTCGGTGCCAGCGTCCATATAATCAAGACGCAGTTCATCGCCTGACAAAGCGGCGTGCGTCCAACGGATATTTGTGTCGGCGGTGCGGAACACACGGAAACCAATGTCGGGTACTTGCTTTGGTTCTTCGCCGAGTTTGATTTGTTGGTTGCCGGTTTCGGTTTCGGCTTTTATTTTATCACCTGCGCGGCGTATACGTTCTTTGCCGATTTCGCAAATCACAGGAAAATCTGCATTATTTGTAACCTCCGGATATTGGACCATAATGAATTTTCGATTTCCGTTATCATCAGCGTTTAATTGCATAACAGCGTGTGCTGTCGTTGCGGAGCCGGAGAAGAAATCGAGGATTATTGCATCTTTGCTGTTCTTGGTTACTGCATAAACAATATCGCAGATAGCGTATATGCTTTTAGGAAATGTAAATCCGCAACCCGGCACTAATTCATTTATAATTTTTGAGCCATATACACTCGCATCATATTTTGGGTCTTGCCAAACAGTCTTATGAATACTAAAGTTTTTCCCCCAAACTATTTCATAATTGTTATCTTTCTTTAGCGGCTTTAGTAAATGCTTTACTTTTTCAACACTTTGTAATGCGTATGTCCATTTTCTTTCTATACCATTTCGGTCTATTGGATAGACCCATATCTCATCGTTATGAATTACATTTTTATCAGGATGAATATTTAAATCTGATACTACATCGCCAAAACCAATTATCTTATCATTTTTTATAATAATAGGATAAAAACAGTTTTTTGCATCACTTCTTAATGATTCGCCGCCCCAATTCCTAAATTGCGTCCATTCAATATCGGCTTCATCTTTTATCTTATCAGCAATTAAATTTAACCCCTTGGGATAAACAAATATTGCATATTCATGTGTATACGAAAAATTTATCCCTTGTATCCCACGCGGATTATGGACGAGGGTTACACATATATGCTCGTAACTGTTTTCGGGAAAAACCTCTTGCAAAACTAACATCAAAGCAGCTTGCTCATTATAATCAATGGCACAAACCAAAACACCGTCTTTTGTTAATAAATCTCTCGCGACACGCAACCGTGTGTATATCATAGAAAGCCAGTTAGAATGGAAACGCCCGCTTGTTTGTAAATTTATGGACATTTTTCCGCCGTTTTCGTCCAGTTCACCTGTTTCTTCGAGATATTCCATTTCCGAAACTGAAAAATCGTTCCGATATATTAAATTTCGTCCGGTATTGTACGGCGGGTCAATATATATCATCTTTACCGCGCCGTAATAGTTCTGCTGCAGGAGCTTCAAGACTTCGAGATTGTCCCCCTCTATGTAGAGGTTCTGTGTGGTGCCGGCATCCTTGCTGTCCTCCGGCACATATTTAAGCGTCCGCCCGGGAACGTCGGTTTGCGATAGTTTCTTCGCCGCCTGTTTGCCCACCCATGTGAGCTCGTAACGCTCCGCGCCAACTTCCTCAAAGTCGCCGAGTTCTTCTCGCAGGGCGGCAATATCAAGCTGACCGTCCTTGACGGCGGCAGGGAACAGTGCGGCGAGCTTGGAGAGGTTGTCCTGCTCGGCGTTGAAGATTTCTGGGGTGAGGTTATTATTCATTGGGAGTTTCATCCTTTGTAATTTGTGATTTGGTTTTTTCTTTTTTATATAAATAAGTCGATAAGATTTCAGATATTTTATCACTCAAAAGTATTTCGGCAATTAACAAAAGAAATGCAACGAACGTGAAAGTTGGTAGCGTTATAAAATCAAAGAAAGGTGCCAAAATCGGTGACAAAAATATACCTATAATTAACAGATTCAAGAAAAAAATATATAAAACATCAATTACTACCCATGATTTAATTTTTTCGATAAGATCGTTTAATGTTACAAATTCAAATTCTAATGATTTCAATTTTGATTGAAGGTTTTGGACGTCCGTTAAGGTTTCGTTTATCCATTTCTTATCTTCGTCATCTTTCCCTTTAATATCCTTTATCTTTTGTACGATTGTCGCCCGCCATCGCTTACATTCTAAATGCCATTTCTCAGCAGTGTGTTGCTCTTTTATACTATGAATACGTACTAAATATTTATTCACCACCTTGTTAATAATCGACATTGTAGCATTAGCAAAAGTAAAGACTAGCAAAGGCAATGTTATCACTTTTGCAATGCTTATAAAGAGGTCGCTATCTACAAATATAGACACTCCTACAAGACAAGTAATAGCTATAAATAATGCCAACGAAAAATGAATGTGTTTATCTCTCATATGTCTTCAACCCCTCCATCAATCTCTTAATCTCCCCATTCAACCTCGCCCGTTCTCCCGGTAATTTCTCAGCTTTCAACTCCGCGTTCAAACGTTGCAGTTCAAGCAACCGTCCAAACAACGCCATTATCTCAGCTCGGTTATACCACGCCTTACCGTCAAGCAATGTTTCCACGCCGCTGTATAAATACGGGTTGGATATGATAAACGCCTTAACCGTCGCTTCGAGGTACAGGCTCAATTTATCGCTCTTGTTCAAGAGTGCGCCGAACGCAAGGTGTCGTTTTAGCTTCTCGGCGGTCTTGCCGGGGAACGCAAGTGATATGGTTGGGGTTTCCACCCGGTCTTCAATCACCACTTGGGTTACGTCTGTATGGCTCAACCGCTTATGCGCGAACGAGTAGACTTCCTCCGAGTGATCGTAGAACCGAATAACGCATGGTGCTTTAACCATACGCTGTACCAATTCTGCGAAAAACGCACTGTCCTTGATTGCTTTCAGTTTTATTTCAAGCCCCATGATAACGGAGCAGTTATATTCAGCGTTGATGAGCGACGGTATTTCCTCACCCGCGATTTGCCAAATAAGCCGTGCCGACAAGAGGCTTTCGCGTATGCGGTCTTTTACCGGCTTCTTCATATTTCTCGCGATGAAAGTCTTTGGCTCAATCGGGTTGTCTGCGGCATACCGCGACGGTATATTAAACATTACTTCACCTCCATCAAAAGCGTTTGTTTTCTATCAATTCTTGTAAATATGTATTCGCCGTTTGGCTTGTCCACTTATCATTCCACGGTGAAGCATTAAATACATCAATAAACAATTCACAACATTTTTGCAAATCATTAGTCGAAAATATTTTTATCACGTTTATTCCTCCAAGTCAATTGATATTTGCTGTCTTAGCCATTTAAAATCACCTCACCTATATTATATATCATTTCGGCCGTAAATGCAACACAAATGCGGCTTTTTTGTTTCCCGTGACACGCACCTCATACCATAATATTCAGCTGGATCGCCAATGTCTGTATTTGCGGCAGACTTGAATTGTTCGATGATACGTTATATAATACAGAAAATAGCTTTGTTCGAGGCGCTGATACAGTCTTTAGCCGGATAGCGCCTGACATTCTATTCGTTGATAAAACCGAAAGGTAGGAAACGCCGATGAACATAACCGTCATTAACGGCACGGAGCAAAAAGGCTGCACATTCGCGATGAAAGAAGTGTTTTTATCGGCGATGGGCGGCGGTCACAATATAACTGAGTATGAACTCCCCCGCGACTGCCCGGAGTTTTGCACGGGCTGTAAAGCGTGTTTTTTCCGCGGCATCAGCGTTTGCCCTCATTCGCAGTACACAGCACCTATTTGGGAAAGCATTGTAACGGCGGATTTGCTTGTTTTCACCTCGCCGACGTATGTGTTCCACGCCACAGGGCAAATGAAAGCCCTGCTCGACCATTTAGGCACGAAATGGATGGCGCACTCACCCGAAAAGCCAATGTTCCGCAAGCAAGCTGTCATCATCACCAACGCAATCGGCCAGGGCATGGGAAAGACCGCTAAAGACATCAAAGACAGCCTTGACTTTTGGGGGGTTGCCCGGACATATATCATCAAACAGGCTCTTTTTCAAGCGAAATGGGAGCTTGTCAGCGATAAAACGAAAACGGCAGTAAAGGCTAAATGTGAACGGGTTGCGGAAAAGATAAAATATAAAAAGCCGGTTAAACCCCGCTTAAAAATCCGATTTTTGTTTTTCATTATGAAAACGGCACAGACAATGATTGATAAATCCGAGCGCAAGGCAGGGCGCGAACGGACGAAGGACTATCTGCATTGGAAAGAAAACGGCTGGCTTGACGGTAAAAAGCCGTGGAGGGATTAGTTGTGGGGGATTATGTGACATTCCCGCAAGGTTTGTCATGCGTTTGGAAAGTATCGAAACCTGTTAAGAAACATTATATTTTCAAATAATTGTAAGGGGGCGTTTTATAAATGACGCATATGGGAACCGTAACACTCGAAACAGACCGCCTCATCCTTCGCCGGTTTACGGCTGAGGATGATTCGGCTATGTTCGCTAATTGGGCAAGCGATTCCGACGTTACAAAATACCTCATGTGGAAAACGCATGAGTCGATTGAAGAATCACGGCAGGTCTTATCAGATATTTGGTTATCCCACTATGATGAACCCGACTTTTATCAATGGGCGATTGTTCCAAAAGACCTTAACGAACCTATCGGCAGTATCGGCGTTGTGAAGCATGACGACCAAACGAAAATGGTACATATCGGCTATTGCATTGGCAAAGATTGGTGGCGCAAAGGATATACCTCTGAAGCGTTGATTCGGCTTGTGCGCTTCTTCTTTGAAGATGTGGGCATGAACCGCATAGAATCACGCCACGACCCGCGAAACCCAAACAGCGGTAAAGTTATGCAAAAAGCCGGATTACGTTACGAGGGTACATCGCTCGAATCCGACTGGAACAATCAAGGCTTTTGCGACGCGGCGAATTACGCGCTATTGGCAAAGGATTATTTCCAAAAACCGCAACCCTATGAAATCCGCGAGGTTGACGATGCCCTCCGCCGGAAAATTCAACCTATCCTTGACGAAACATGGGGCGCGCCGTTTTTAGCGGTCAACGGGAAACTGCGGGATTCAAGAACAATGCAGGGATATGCGGCTGTAAGCGAAGATTCTATTGCCGGTTACTTGCTGTATGAATTTCATGATGAAGTATGCGAAATTATGGTACTTGAAAGTGTCGCACAAAATATAGGTATCGCGACTGCACTCATAGAACAAGTCAAGCACATGGCTAAGACAAACGGTGTTAGCAAAATTATCGTTCAAACGAGCAACGATAATACACACGCATTTCGGTTTTACCAACGGCGCGGATTCACGATACGCGAAATGAGATTAGGCGCAATAGACACTGCAAGGCAGTTGAAACCATCGATACCGTTCATTGGCGAAGAAGGGATACCGCTCCGCGATGAAATAGAATTTGAAATTGAGGTATAACGCATGAATTGTGTTTTTGTTCACGGACTTGGGCAAGATTCGTCAAGTTGGGATAAAGTCATATCCTTGATGCCGGAGCCGCTTCACGCTCTTTGCCCGGATTTGTTCGCTCTGATAAACGGTTCGGAAACCGATTACCAAAGCCTATACCGTGCGTTTTCAGAATATTGTAACGCAATATCTGAACCGCTGAATCTTTGCGGGTTATCTTTGGGCGGCGTTCTCGCGCTTCATTATGCGATAGACAATCCGGCGAAGGTGAAATCGTTAGTGCTGATAGGCGCACAGTACAAAATGCCAAAAAACCTGTTTAGGATTCAGACTATCATATTTAAGATTATGCCGGGATTCTTTTTCAAAAAGCAGGGCGTCGATAAACATGATTTCATGAAAATGTTTCTGCCGTTAATGGAATCTATGGCAGATTTGGACTTCAGCACCGAGCTAAGAGGGATTTCCTGTCCGTCGCTTATTATATGCGGTGACAAAGATGGCGCGAACAAAAAGGCGGCAAAGGGTTTAGCCGAAGGCATACCGGGGGCTGAATTGCGGTTTGTAGATGGAGCGGGGCATGAATTGAACATAGACAGACCGCAGGAACTGGCGGTGATGTTGTCAGAATTTTGGGAGGTGCTTTTGTGCTAATACTAATTCTCGAAGATGATACCGCTCTTTGCAGCGGCATCGAACCGGCTCTCGCCGCTCCCGGCAGACAATTTACGTCGTGCCATAACATCGCTACCGTCAAATCGCATAACCTCTTGATTATTTAGCCTAAGTATTGTTTGCGACTATCACCTAGGTGTAATGGGTAGTTGGTTATATATACGGAAAGGGTAAATATATGAGTTTATTCACAAGGCAAATAAGCAACTGGAACGAATGGGGCGGCATATTTCAGTCCATACCCGCCTTTGCGCCATTGGTAGAACATATCTTGGCAAAAGAAAAACTACCGATAACCACTATGGAAAATCTTACGCCCGGCACCAATGCCGTGTTTAAGGTGGGCGAGTATGTCATAAAAATTTTCGCTCCCACGGAAAGTGGAATGGACCAGTCCCTTGACTTGCAAACAGAGTTATTTGCCACAAGCCGCGCCGGTAAGCTGGGCGTTTCTGCTCCGCAGTTGATTGCGCACGGTTTTATTGATGATAAATATCGCTTTGCTTATATGATAACAGAGTACATACACGGGACGGAGCTTGCGGATGCTGTCAAAAATATGACGGATGCCGAAAAGACGGATATCGCCCGCAAGCTGAGGCTTATGACTGACACGATGAACACGCCCTGTAAAGCTTTTAACGGTATTGACGTAATCAACGATAAGGAGCGTTCCCACCGTTGGGATGACAGATATCAAGGCAGCTTCAAATCGAAACGACTTGATTATATTAAATCCCACGACTTCGGCGAAAAGGTCTTTGTTCACGGCGATTTGTGTTTGGATAATATATTGCTGACACCGCGATGTGAGCTTTATATCATAGACTTTGCCGATGCCGTGCTTGCACCAAGGATATACGAACATGCTTTAATGCCGTACTCGTTTGAGCTTGACCCTGCATTGATACGGGGTTATTTCGAGGATTATACCGCCGACGGGTTTATCGAAATGTGTTTCAATGGTTTGCTGATACATGATTTTGGCGGGGATATAGTGGCGGATTTTTTCAAAGATGTCGGCAGTTTTGAAGGCTTGGACGATTTACGCAAGGGGATAAGGCAGAAACTCGAAGAATCAAGTCTCCATTTTGCGTCCCACCTTTCAAAAGTGTGAAGATTAGTTTCTTACAAAACTGTAAGAAACTCGAAAGATTTTCGAAAGATTCTCGAAAGAAACGCCTGCTATACTTTGTGTAGGGGCGATTTCTAATCGCCCGCGGGTAACCGCGCAATTCACGGGCGATTGGAAATCGCCCCTACAATGGAGGAAACAAGATGAGTGTACTAAAAACAACCAATCTAAAAAAATATTACGGCGCGAACGCCGTGTCTGCCGATAGGCAGGCGCTGGTCAAAGCAATTGACGGCGTGGATTTTGCGGTGGAGTCGGGCGAGTTTGTGTCGGTGGTCGGTAGTTCGGGGAGCGGTAAATCCACACTCCTGCATCTACTTGGCGGGCTCGACCGTCCCACGGATGGGACGGTCGAGATTAACGGCAAACTAATTTATTCCATGAAGGACGATGAGCTTACGATTTTCCGTAGGCGCAACATCGGTTTTGTGTTCCAAAGCTATAACCTTGTCCCGGTTCTTAACGTGGAGGAAAACATCCTGCTCCCGATTCAGCTTGATGGGAACAAACCCGATATGACATTCATCGACCGTGTGATTGAAACCCTCGGCATTTCCGAAAAGCGTAACGCTATGCCAAACCAACTCTCAGGCGGGCAGCAGCAGCGGGTGGCAATCGCCCGCGCCATCGCAAGCAAGCCCGTGATTGTCCTTGCGGATGAACCTACAGGCAACCTCGACAGCAAGAGCGGCATGGACGTGATGGGGCTGCTCAAAGTCAGCGGAGAGAAATTCGGACAAACGATTGTGCTGATAACCCATAACCCGGAAGTCGCGCAGATGGCGGATAGGACTGTCCGTATTGAGGATGGGAGAATTGTTGGGGGTGCGAAATGAACGTGGCAAATAAAGGCATTATCCGCAAGCTTACGTCACGGTTCCTCAAAGCGGGCAAAACGCGCAACATCGTAGCCATTGCCGCCATCGTATTAACGTCGGTGATGTTTACGAGCGTGTTTACAATCGGCGTGAATATGCTCACAACAATACAAAACCACACCATGCGAATGGTAGGCACGAGCGCACACGGCGGCTTGAAGTATTTAACATCGGAGCAGTATGAGCATATCGCGGAATCAAAACTGTTGCGCGATATTTCGTATTTGAAAGCTCTCGCTGTTGTCGGCAACTCGGAGTTGGAAAAAGAATATACCGAGATAGGCTATGCGGGGGACGACATGGCTGTATGGTACTTTTCCTTCCCGACTACGGGTGCAATGCCAAGAGAAACTCATGAAATCGCAACCAGTACGATTGTGCTTGACGCGCTTGGTGTCCCGCATCAAATCGGGACGCAGGTGAACATTGAATATACCGTCGGTGGTGAAAATTATTCAGACGTATTCACACTCAGCGGATTTTGGACGGGCGATACGGCAATCCCGGCACAGCGTATTTGGCTTTCAGAAAGCTATGTTGACAGCATCGCCCCATATTACAACCCCGAAAACGATTTTATTGCAGGGGCAGTCATGGCTGATGTGTGGTTTGCAAACTCAATTAACGTGGAAAATAAAATCATGCGTTTGCTTGCGGAACGTGGCTACACCGAGGGAGAAATCAACCACGGTGTAAATTGGGGGTATGGGTTTTCCGCTGATATTGAGCCGGGAACGCTCGCAATCGGACTGCTCATCATTGTACTCAT
>Ga0099364_10009921_pt1 | contig 13170 bp, 9 predicted proteins | sample TergutTh196P3_FD_73070 | JGI IMG/M metagenome (GOLD analysis project Ga0099364, IMG submission 73070) | Microcerotermes parvus P3 segment gut microbial communities from Pointe-Noire, Republic of the Congo - Th196 P3 | ecosystem: Host-associated > Arthropoda: Insects > Digestive system > Gut ...
ATGCAGCGCAGGCCATCGAAGCGTATCCCTTTCGGCGATACTGAGGCAAAGTGTCGATCCCAATGTGAATCATTTTTTCCGGTTTATTTGGAATCGTTTCAGAATCTGTCACGCTCACTATTTTATTGTCTTCGAGAATGCCATAAAGGATTTTTCTTTCAGTTCTTTCTTGATAATCCTTTTCCATCCATTCATGGGGACTTGTCAGAGCTGCAATAGTTGGTGACTTTTCCTTATAAAATGCAAGATACTTTTCGTAGTGAGTATTATCAAGCGCAGCCGCCTTTGTTGTGTCAATCTGTGCATTAAGCGATTCAAAACCATAAAACATGCGGTAGTCACAGACAACGCATTCTTTTTCGTTCAAATAGGAATTCATTTTTGTAATCGCTTCGGAAACCGTCACGCCCATAAACAAACCGGATAGCTCTTTTTCCCATTCCGGAATACATGATATGAACAATACGTCCTCCGTTTCAAAGGCGCAAACCGGTAAATAGAGCATCCCGCCTTCTGGCTTATATCGTCTTTTCTCATGTGAGGATAGAATGACACCTCTTGCTGGTATCATTTGCTCCAACGGAATATTCAACCATGCTTCAAAATAGCTTCTATATTTCGATACCACTTCCGTTTTTTCCATTATGGCCTCACTATATGATTATTCATTACAGGCTTCGACAGAACACTTCGTTTTACTGAGGGAGGACACTTTAATATGCAGGAATTAGTGCCATGCCCGTTTTGCGGAAGCACAAACCTTGAACTGTTTCGAGCTAATCGCGATTACGATTGGGACGATGAAGCATTTCATGGCTATTATACCATACGATGCATGAAATGCGATGCCAGAGGCCCGATAGTTGATATCGTAAGCTCTGATGGAAGAATAACTGAAGACGAGGCTCATAGTAAGGCTGCGCAGAACTGGAATAAGAGAGTGCTGTATTGAGATATTGACCCTTAATTTGTTCGTTTTATGATGTTTCAAGGATCTCACAACAATCCGTTTTATTGGACACACCCACTGATACAATGTCATTAGCAATTATGATATATTTAGTAATACTTAGCTATCCGAAACGCTTTTGGGTTTCAGCAAAGACATCAACTGACTCTAGCTCTTATGGCTGCACTTTTATATGATTGTTAACAGATGCTAAAGGGAGGGGAAATGCTTAATGACAGAACTGATAAAAATACCACTATATGAAGGATATGAAAGCGAATATGAAGATATCGTTTACAGTTACTATCGCAAAATACTGAACGACAGCGGCTATTCATTCAAAGTTAAACGGACAGGTTTTCCTGAAATAGATAGTATAATTCCATCCTTTTCTTCTGGTACTAAAGGGCGCGGTTCTTGTGATGGATATATTTTTTCATCATCTGCTCCATATTCGCTTGTCGGTTTACTTGAGTTAGAGACAACAGGAAACATCGAAACTGGGATAACCCAAATACAAAATTATGCGAGCGGCTTTATATCACCAAGCTTATCCGATTATGAGAAAGAGGTTATCTCAAAAATTGAGCGACGGAAAATTGCTCTTATTGTGTACGATGGGAAAACTATATACCTTTCCGAATTTGATTTGGACAAGGAAATAGAAACAATAATATTTAACAAGTTAAGTGTCGCTGATAATCGCATTGAAGTATCAAATTCATTCTATTCATTATTTGGAAAGAAAGATTCAATTAATCGAGACAGTGATGAGAGAGAAATAATTGTTCAATTAGCAGACAAACTAAGAGGTCATGAGAAATTACAAAAGAATAAAGCACTATTAATGACCATTTTAGCATCAATCTTCGGATCAACAAAACATTTATCATTCGATAGAGCCATTAACAGCATAAAAGAGTCGCAAATTGACTATGATAAAAGACTATATGAGACATGGATTAAGTTTGAAGAAGATATAACTGAACAGCATGATACCGACAGAATATCTGAACTATATGGAAGTATTGCTCCAAGATTATTTGAATTATCACAAGATCAGGGAATGGATTTATATGGGTTTATCTACGAAGAACTTGCTAGCAAGGAAAGCAAGAAAGAGCAGGGCGAATACTATACACCGAGACGAACAATAAGACCTCTAATAAGAGCGATTTTTCATAATTATCTTAATTGGAAGATTGACTCATTAGAAAAAAAGATTGTATTTGATCCTTTTTGCGGTTCAGGTGGGTTTCTCTATGAGTATATTACACTTGTAAAATCAGTATTCAATCTAGGAGAGGATAGGAATAAAGTTGACGAGATAGCTCGGAAAAGCCTTTGGGGAACTGATAAAAACAATACACTTTCTGCATATCTGAATCTTTTTCTAATAGGGGATGGTTCTGCCAATCTACACAGAGTAAAAACATCGATTAACTGGCGGCGATCATTTTTATACAACAAGTCAAACGCCAACAGAAACCAAGTCGTCCGCATTGCAGATACGGATATAATAAAAGGGAACCTTAGGAACTCATACCAAGATTTACAGAGTTTAATTAAAATGTACGTGAGCAAAGATTTTAATTATGATTTAGATAAGCAGTATAACTATATAACGGAGAACTATGATTGCCTAAATGATTATTTGTATGATGAACTGGGTTTTGAAAAAACAGGTCAATCATTTGCACATCTCGGAAATGTTGACTTGCTATTAACGAATATTCCGTATGGAGATGTAACTGATGCGACTGAGCAATTTATTGAAAATGGTACTGCAATTTATGGAAACTCACTCGAAGCAAATGGTCTAAGAGAATGCATTGATTTTTTAAGACCTGCAAAACAAAAAAACGGCACGATAATTGAAGAGGGTGGCATTGCCTTAGCTATCATCCCTGACAGTATATTGGAGAACCCTTCTAACAAACCAATAAGAGATTACTTGATAACACGTTGCAACATTCTGGCTATTATTGGACTGCCTCCGTATACCTTTGCTCCATATGCTATGGAAAAGACCTATGCTCTCGTATTCCAGAAAATCGCTCCCGAGCAGTTTGATTATATGCGAAGTCTTGAACAAAACTGCTTTATGTATTATTCAATCTGCGATGGAAAGGCTAATTCGCAGAATAGATATAAGACAGATTTACTAACAAAATCAACTGTTGTCACTAATGATCTCAATGAAAAGGAAACGATAGAGTACCTGCACAACGATTTTGAACCATCTTTTGAGCCTTTTCTTGCAGACAAGTATATATATAAATCAAAATTGGAATGGGCATGGGATTTTTCCTTTGCATCAAAGAATCGAGCGTGGGACCAGAAAAGAGTTACAGATGAATGGAGCAAAGACGGTTGGGTTATTGAACAAGGAGATAAATGGGGTTATTTCCCATTGGTTCGATATGAACGTGATATTGAAAAGAAAGTAAAAATGCAATCGCTTGAGCGTAAAATACTTGGTTTTCTTTCTTCAAAAGGGTTGGAAAACCTAGATGACTATTTAGGGTGTGAAAATTATGAAGCATTTTGCATAGAATTCTGTAATTCAATGAGACTGACAACAAGTGAATCAAAGAAACTGCAAGAATTGTCAATGATTAAGTATGTTAATGTGCTAGGCAATCCCGAGCTGCAACTAATCAAAAAGGAGGTTATCTGCGATATAGACATACTTCCTGACAGTAGCAGATACTTAGGAAAAAAGGAACAGGAAATAGAAATCGAGAGAATTCGCGAATACTTGAGTACAAGTAAGTTCAATGGCGATGATGATATCATAGAATTCTTCAAGAATAAGTTTGTTTCTCATGACATTTTATCTGATAGATTGCTTAACAGCTTTGATGTTATTCAAGGGACACAATTCTCAAAGCATGATGCCTATCTGTATCCAGGAGATATTCCGGTCTTTACTGCTGCGACCAATGGTCCAGCATATTATGTCAATGAAAATGTCCCAAATAAAGTAAAGATAAGGGGACCGTCTCTTATATGGAGCAGAAAAGGTGCAAAGGCAGGGACTATTCAACTATATTTAGAGGGCAGCGATTTCTATATTTCAGATGTTTCGGGAGTAATAAAACCGAGACAAGAACTCGACAGAAATACGTTTGTATTTTTGAAATACTACATATCTGGCCAAGTCCAAAGAGAAATTCAATCGAAAGCAAATAACGCTCAGTTGAACAAAACAAAACTGGAAAATCTTATGATATCACTACCGAAGAATATGAGCGAGTTGGGCGCTGAAATCATCGAGATTAAGCGAAAGATGAAAGCAGCGGAAGTTGTTGAATAAATAATCTATCAAATGAAATACTGACGTACAGCATTGCACTGGGGGCATGTCATTGTATCACTTTATTTGCTTTGATAAGGAATCTCGATATGGAGATTTGAAATATCCGTTACCTCTATCTCTTGATTTAGCAACGCTAGATAGTGAGCCCAATTTGGTTGAGAAGAAGATGTTCTTGTTTCCGAGATTAGCTGACTACTCACAAGACGAGTTGCTAAAATGCTGGAAAGCAGTGCTTGATGATATGATAGGCATTATTTCCATGTACGAAAAGCGCTTCCTTGTTTTTCAAACGCATGACCATCAACAATTGTTTCATCTTGTAAAGAAAAAATGCAATCTGAAGACAAAATCATCAGCGAGCGGAGACTTAGAAAAACTCACGACTATCTACGATTCATTATTTGCGGGCAACCCTCAAGAAATTGCTGCAATCGATAAAATGATTGCAATAGCCACTGTTATGGGCAAGGCGTTTTCCCCGAACAATCTAGATATTTTTCCTGTCCCGCCCAAAAAAGATCCACGCGAAAGTATTTCTACTTGTTCTTCGTATTTTTATATTGCTGACACACGTAACAACTATTATCACAAAAAAGACAGCAGTTGCTTAGAGAAAATACCTGTTGAATTCTGGCGTGGGATTGGCAGGAATCCGCTTAAAAACGGATTTATTGCTTGCCCCATATGCTTAGGTAAGCAGTCTGAACCATCTGCTTCTTTACCTCAACAGAAAGATGAAAATGCAATATCAACGGGCGAAAGGCGGCTCATTGACGGGAATTATGCTGTAAGCAGTAATATCATAGCGCGTTGTCATATGATCCATCACCGCGGCTATCTGACGAAAAACCTCGTTAAGAAGCACGAGTGTCTATCAAAGAGGTGTTATCATTTTCAGAAACTAAAACCAGATTACTGGGAAGCCGTGAGAAGGTCTGAGCAAAGCAGAAAAAATAGCTCTATTGAACAAAAAGAAGCAAAAAAGCAGATATATGATCGAAACATATTTATACGTGAAACACTCGAAGATAATGGATGCACATACGTAACGTCTATACGCGAGGGGCGAGGGTTACTCGTAATAAGCTATATATTTGATAGAAAAGTTGACCTTATGCCAGAGATACAGTATCTTCGAAGAGTACTGCGAATGGTCGTCAAACTAAAAGCAGTGAATACTTCAGATGATATACTCGAGCAACTCATTCGGAAACCTCGCCGTGAAATGCGAAATGTAACTGACGTACGAAAAGCTCCAAAAGTTGGCATTGCAGCGAAGATACGCCTTGAAGCCCTTGGAGTATTTTGCTTGGAAGATTTGTTTGGACGTAATGGCTATGCTCTATATGAGCTTGACTGTAAGCTCTCAGGCACTAAGGTGAACCGACGATTTCTAGACGCATACAACAGTGCTGTGGAGTATGCAAACAAAATGGAGTTGCCATTCGACAACCGGAATGTTAATTGCTGACAGAGAATAAATTTGGATTGGTATTTAAAGGGCATTATAGAAGAAGCCAGAATACTAATTTACATGTTTAGGGCAAGCGAAAATAAAACAGTTGGGAGTGCGGAACGCTTTCCTAGAGCTATCTTTTCAGTTATAATCATAAATCGTCGAAGGCACGGCTTTGCCTTATAACCGTATCGAGCCTCCTGTTTTTCTCGCTCATGTTTAATATACCGTTTTCTTCGTCAATCAACTCTTGGCAATGACCACAGACGCTTTTTGAGTATCCAGTGAAATCCATAACTAAGTTAGACGGCAATCCATTTTTTAGCATCTGTACAATTGCATATTTCGCTACAGAGGTAGCTTTGGTATTTTGTGTTATGCTTCTTAATATGGAATACATCTTCGCGTTTTCCCATTGTTGATTGGATGATATATCAACAAATAGTCGGCCTGTTACGTTTTTTGAAGAAGCAATAATATCTCGTATTATAGCATATCGCTTCATTTGTTTGGCAAGCCCATCTGGAAGGTGTACACTGTATTTGCGTATAGTAATTTTGTTGAGTTCACGATTATAATCATCGACCATTATCTCGCTCAGTTCTCTATTTCTAGTCCCGAATAACAAAACAAATTTTATTACAATTGACGAAATATATGACGTATAGACCCCGTTGTTTTTTCCCCGCAAGACTTCTTCATCAGTTGGACCATCAATTTTCTCGTTACATAATTGTACAAGCTGAGTATATTCAACATCTGTTAAGGGTAATGCTTGTTCTTTGTCGTTTAGACCCAACTCCTCCGCTAATTTAGCGTATGCATCTTTGAGCTCTTTTATCTTGTCATTAACTGCAAAATAATCATTCTTTATCCCGTGATTCTCTTGGATATAATTAAAAAACACAGACAACGCAGCGAAAAAACTATCTGCGGTAGACTTGTACTTAATGTCATATGTTTGAACATAATACTTTACGCTTGATAATATATCTTCCATTCTTGCTCGATACAAAAATGTCTCATGAGTTATATCATCAACTTTATTCTGTTCGATGTACTCTTGAAAGACATAGATTTTTCGTCCATATGTTTCGTATGTGCGTGTACCTTTTTCTCTTTTTTGGTTATCAACAAAATTATCGACCATTGATTGCAAGGACATATTATCACCAAACTTCCATAATATAATAATATTATTTTTCTTTGATAATTATATGTCGCATTGCGCTTTTTGTCAATAATTATTGCTGTGATATTTGTTTCGAGTATAAAGGAGAGTCTAGTTGCGCCCTATCTCAGTCAATTTACATAGATACACTTGATTATTACGAACAAATTTTATAACAATAGTAGAAACAGACGGTACCGACTAGAAATTCTGTAGATTCTGTTGACAATTGGGACGGTATCAGCTACACTGTATGCGACGGTACCGTCTTAAATTATTCTGGGGAGCTAACCACATGAACAATGAATTGTATGATAAGCTGGCGCAAATTCAATGGATGCTGCATAGGTATAAAATACGCAATAGATCACAGGTCAGTCCACTATCAGACCCAACTAGGGGACAAGGACGCATACTAACGTATTTGCAGCTAAATGACGGCATCTCAACGAAAGATCTTGCAAGTGTGCTTGGCATAGCTGTATCCTCGCTGAAACAGATGTTGTCAAAACTCCAAAACGCTGGCTTCGTAATTCGTGAACCATCTAGGGAAGACAGACGCGTTCTACTTGTCATGCTGACGGAAAAAGGTCGAAGTGAGGTACAACCTGAGAATCCAGACATGGGCGATCCTTTTTTTGACCTGTCGGGAGAAGAGCAAATAGTCCTTAATGAGTATTTAGACCGTATTATCGCTACCATGAAGCGTCGCTACGGAGAAGTCGGCGACGATACATTTGTGCGTCAGAATGAAACACTTGAAAAATATCCGGGCTTAGTTGCTGGATTGAATGCTCTGGCCGAAAAGCTGAAAGAATTTAGCTAAGCAGATGAAAGGAGGTGTAATGATGGATATCTCTGAAAAACTTAACAAAAGCAAGCAAATGTTTACTAATCTGTGTGATGAATTGTGGAGTTCAAATAAAGAAACGCATGACATCATAGATAAGCTCATTCTGAATGATTCCACTATGACCGATTGCGAAAAACGCAATGAACTTTACAGAAATCTAAAACACCGTCAGGATAATAATGTGATACTCTTGAAAGTAGCTACTATGGTTTCCGTTATTGTCAGTATTCCTGTCATTATTTATATGTTGAAATAAGCCTATTTCGTATGTTTTTAATGCAGAAGTAGCCTGACAGTAAATTACTAGAATTCTTTATTACTCATCTGCCAATAGGCAAAGTAATCATAAACCCGTGCATCGAAATAGTAATCTGGTTCGTATTTGGCGACAACTGACGTGCCAAATACGCTGAATCTGCAAGGGTTTGGCGTTATTTTTTATAGTGCGGCTAGGTTTGGATTTTGCTGATGTACCACCGAAGCTCGGAGTGTATGTCTATGTATTCCTGCTAATAGGCGACTTCTCCGTTTTTTGGGATTTGCTAATAGAAATGGGTGTTTTGCTAATAGGAGCTTTCAGGCAGGAGCTTGTTGCTCAGTGTTATTTTGCGCTGAGAGAAGCTGTGATAACGTAGCTGCCAGTGCCGGATTGCTCTGGAGTTCTGTAAGCAGGGCCTGTATATCGAACGACGAACTGTTATCGGATGGCGGTTTCACATCTCGCAAATCGGGGTTGGAATAAAACTCCGCTTCAAATTTCTGAGCGTTCACCTTGCGGTCTTCATCAAGGATATGGGAGTAGACCTCTGTGATCATCGCCAGTTGAGCGTGTCCGGTATCGCCTTGAGTTGCCTTTAAGTCTCCGTGATTGAGCTTCAGCTTATAAGTCGTGCTGGAATGCCGGAGAGAGTGAAAAACCACGTTGGGAAGGTTTGCTTCTTTCTTTAGTGCAGTAAATTCTTTGTTAATAATCCGATGTTCGCATGGTCTGCCGTTTTGGAGAGCGATGACAAGATTGAAGTCCTGATAATCGTCTCCGAGAAAGTCCTTGAGTTCGTCCTGTGACTTTTTCCACTCGCGTAAAATGTACGCAACTGTCTTTGGGAGCCAGACCTTCCTGATGCTGGACTCTGTTTTTGGAGTCATCAACACTAACCGGGTACTTGCGTTGCTGGTGAGTACCGCCGGGAAAGTAAAGATAATGTCTTTCCCGCCTAATACCTCAATCACGTTCTTTGATACACGCTCCAGTTCCTTGTCGATAACCACATGAGCGTTGTCGTCAAGGATTTCCTTGTCAGAAATATGTACGTTATCCCAGGTAAGGCCAAGTATTTCACCGGCCCTGAGCGAACAGGCGAAAGCAAGGTTCAGGGCGATATACAGCTTACTGTCACGACAGGCATTCAGAGCTGTTCTAATCACGTCCGACGTCCAAATAGCTCGTTTTTGATAGCTGGTTTTTTCAATAATAGCATTACCGAATGGATTCTTGGCAAGAATCTCCCAGCGGACGGCTTGCTTGAACGCGCAGGAAAGGAGTTTGTGGATTTTCTCGATTGTCTTGGGTGCGACATACTTGGTCTTTGGTTTGCGGTTATTCTTAGAAACAGCAGGTGTCCTTTCAAGCTCTTTGTAAAACTTGTCTACAAACAGCGTTGTGACATTTTGGATAAGCTCATCACCAATAATGGGATTGATGTAATTGTCAATCAATCCGGTATTTGAGCTGTACACGGAAACGCCCCACTGCTTCTCACCATACATGGCAACAAAATCCGTGAGAAAATCACGTATCTTTTGCTCTGTTGGGGGAATGAAAGTCCCCTCGTTGATTTTGTACTCTACCTCGGCTTTCCGCTTCAAGGCTTCTTTGTGGGAGTCGAATGACTCCCACCGCTGCCTTTTTTCTCCTTCTGAGTCGATGTAGTAATACACGACTGAATATTTGGATTTGCGTTTGATAATCGACGCCATATTGAAATCTCCTTATATGTTTGCATTTTGGCTATCCAGCCAATCGTCAAAGGACTTCTTGGAGACTCTGATAGACGCGCCGATCTTTACGGCTCTGAAATGCTCCTGCTTGACCAGCTCATAGGCGGAAGACTTTCCAATCTCAAGAATTGCGGCGATTTCATCCACAGTATAAGCTCGTTTTACAGGGACATCCCGGACTAGTGTGTTGTGCATGAATACTCAACTCCTTTCCTCGGAAGTTCACAACACACAAATCTGCTTTACCTTGCTATTATAGCACATCCTTGCGTGTTGCGCAGTTAAAATGTATTTCTTACTTTGGACTGCCTTAAGCAATCCATGTATTACGAACAATATGATACGGTATTCGGTTTTCAAGGTACATAACGCAATGGCATATTTGACCTTACAACAATATAGCATACTCTCCAATCAGGGAGCGATAGTTGTCACAAAAAAAAAATTCTTGCAAGCAGGACTGTCACATAAATATTTCTGTTATCAGTGTCCGCTAACACTTCTACTTGCAAGCAAGCGAGTAAAGCATCATAAGTTATTGGAGGAAGTCATACGATGGATAATAAAAAACATGCTTTAGAGGGGTTTAATCGCTATAGGAGGGAAGGCCTGGAATGTCCACTCGACTATACACATGAGGAGTATGCTAAAGTAAATGGAAAAAAAAGAGATACAGTAGGTCGAACAGCAAAATTTTTTGCAATGCTAAAAGATAAAACTAGTCAACTGTATGAATACCTTAATACCTTTGCAGTAAAAGCGGAAAAGGAGGATGATAAAGCTTTTAAGCCAAAGAGAATTCCGTGGGAAATAGAACCCCTGCTATTTGCTATTGATGAGTGTGAAAAAGCGAAAATAAAAGCATCAAACAAAGATGAAAAAGGTAAAGTTTTCTTGCCTGCTAAAGCTCTCGAATACTATAGAGCTCTTCATAAAAAAGAAGGCGATTTATTATCAGTTTATCGAAATACTGATAAGTTTTATCAACAAGTCATTTCTATGGATCTAGGATCAAGGTTCTTGGGAGACAAGTTAGCGCAACTGATGGCGCTGATTGTGCTTTGCGATCCACAAAAGCGCCCCGAAATACTGTACTCTGCCGGCGACCTCATAGATGAGCTGTTAATGCGTAGCATAGAGCAAATGCCTGAGCTTTGCATTGCGGATCGGTGTTTAGCAAACGTATTTGAGGAGCTCGCAAAACAGTATTTTTCAAATTGTGACTTAGAAGAATCTGCAAGTAGTATGTTTAATATCCTCATTAATGATAGGTATAGCGTAGTTAAAAACGATATCCCGGCTGAAGTATTAAATATGATAACCGACGCATGTTCGCGTGATAAAAAAATTACTAAAAGCGCACTGGAGGAGGCAAGAAAACTGTACGATAGCTTCCGTGCAAATGCTCAAAACGGACAGTTAAGAGAAAAAGCATCTCGTTTTGGAGAGGAAATCAATAAAATCAAAAGCCTAACTATGACTGAGGAAGTTTTCTCAGCTGAAAAGGAAAGAGAATTCTTAGAGTGTCATATTATTAGTGAGCTATACAAAAGCGGATTTAATCTTATTCAGATGAAGTTAGTTGATGATTATGAAAAAAACTCATATAGAGCATTTCTAATGGGCTTAAATAGGGGTCTTAATCTCTTTATTGATGCAAAACTCAGGGAACTAATACATAGAATTTCAGGCGTACAATCCTCGTATTACCAATTAACTGTATACAAGATAGGCGAATCCACTATATGTAAATTGCCTGAAGATGCTGATAATTCATTAATTAATGGACTGAATACTTTCTTTCGTGGTAACTTTATTTCTGCATGTTTGTGGCTTTTTCGCTGGACAATAGACGCTGAAATGAAGATAGATTATGAAGAATACGATTCAGAAAGTGTTTATATGTATTTTTCAAAGCGATATCTTGACAATGATTGCCCTGACAAAGATGATTTTTCTAAATCGCTGGCATGTGTGATATATGTTGATACAGCTATGAAGTTAGATATTGCTAGTTTGTATAACGATATGCATTCTGTCGAGAAAGCGTACAGTTTCAGCTATAAGCTATTGCGTGTTTCTGTTGGCAGACTAGTAAAAATGTCGATTGATGATATTCTTAGCTATAGGGACACGGTTGTTGAAAAACGGAAAGAATTAATCAGTTTTCTCAAGACAGAGGTAGATCCGCATGATCACAAAAAAATTAAAACATTATATGAAAGTATATCTGATTATAGTGACAAATCCCTATCTGCAGTTTTTACATGGGCAATGAACAAAGCTCATGAGGAATGGCTGTCTGAGCATAAAGATTGAAATAGCTGTTCCGCGTTCCACGTTCCATACAAAATCTTTTATTCCTAAAGAAATACCGAAAAATAGTTATGTATATAGGGTTTGCTCCTGGTGAGGAGTACGCAGAACAAGGTAAACACATCTGATTATCACCGCTCCCAAACGCTTTGAGCGGTGGGAGCGGCTATTCCATGCTGAATACATACAAAACAACGGTTACATTTGGATAACCGCCGTTTGAAAGAAAACCAGAATTCCGACAGTATGACAACTCGTTACCGTCATAGATTCATTAAACTGGTCATATTTGACACAGTCATTCGCTCACCCAAGTGTCCTTATGCAGTTCTAGATACCAACCACCAAACAGTCTGTTGACTCTTTCGCTTTCGGTTTCTGCCCGAAACTTCAGAAACACATTTAGCAACCAGTCAATATCTCCGTTATTCCCGATTTTGATATACTGGCTCAGGTATTTAAGAAAGTGATTCTGGTCATTTAGTTCGCCGTGATAGTATCGCAATTCCCACAAGTCATGAGATGTACCATGGTCACGAATGAGAAAACCATCTTCGTTAACTAAGAAAAAGTACGGTATCATATCGGAGCCATCTCCAATTTTCCCGGAAGTATAGTCCTCATATTTCACCCTGCCGCTCCACCAATGGGGTAAATCTGCAAGCACTCGCGGTTCGCTATCTCTCGCTGTAACTACAATATCACCTCTTTCAAATGGAACAGGCAAGTGCATAAAAATCATATTGAGATTGTCCGGGCTTTCGCCGTTCATGTATACATCAATATCTAGCAGCTCTCCGTTCGGACTCATGTAGGCTTTGTGCGCGTAGTCTACGGAATCAAGCTGTGCTTTTTCTATTTTTACTTTGACGATGTCTTTTTCAAACTCCCCATATTCCTCGAGATATGCTGCAGACCAGGTCTTGTCAACGGAAGAAAAAGCGCTTTCTTCATCGTTCCACCCGTTAGAGTTCTGCCACAATAAGCCAAAACGAAACACTGCTCCATCGGTAGGAGCATAGAACTCCGCTATCTGCTTTTCCTCATGTGCAATTAAACCACGAAGGTACTCATGTAAGCTCTCCTGGGCGTCGAAATTCAAACT
>Ga0099364_10009922_pt1 | contig 13169 bp, 10 predicted proteins | sample TergutTh196P3_FD_73070 | JGI IMG/M metagenome (GOLD analysis project Ga0099364, IMG submission 73070) | Microcerotermes parvus P3 segment gut microbial communities from Pointe-Noire, Republic of the Congo - Th196 P3 | ecosystem: Host-associated > Arthropoda: Insects > Digestive system > Gut ...
TGTGGTATTTGGTTTAATTAAATCCGTTAAATTAGCCTGGGATCTTGGTAAAAAATCCTGAAGGTTTTCCTTTGACTTATTTTTTTGAAACTTACGGCTGTCAAATGAATTCAGCCGAATCTGCTGCAATGGTTATAGCTTGCCGTGAAAAAGGCTGGGAAGCGGCGCAGGATGGAGATAATGCCGACCTTGTATTAATCAATACCTGCTCGGTACGGCTTACAGCAGAGCAGCGGGCATTGGCCCGTATTGCATTATATGCAAGCAAAAAAAAGAAGCGCATTGGGCAAGGACAAAATTTTGCCATAGTAGTTGCAGGGTGCATGGCAGAGCGAATGGAAGATTCCCTAAAAGATAAATATCCTCAAGTAGATTATGTGATGGGCACCTCAAGCCGTTCCCTGCTCCCGTTCATCCTTGAATCCGTAGAAAAAAATATTGATAACCCCGGCGGTTTTCCGGAAATTTACACAGAGGAAAAACCTGAATTTTCTTTTTCTTCATCCCATCTTGAAGAAGGGCAGTTTTCAAATTCGATACGCAGTTTTATCCCCATCATGCACGGCTGCAATAATTTTTGTTCGTATTGCATTGTCCCGTATTTACGGGGCAGGGAAATATCCAGGGACCCGCAGCTTATTTGCGAAGAGATAAGGCTTGTCGGTGAACGGGGCGTAAAAGAAATTACCCTGCTGGGGCAAAATGTAAATACCTACAACTGGAATAACGGCGAATTAAATTTTGCAGGGCTTCTGCGAAAAACAGCAGTTGAAGCGCAAAAAAGCGGCGTAAAATGGATTCGTTTTCTTTCCGCCAACCCGGGTAATTTTTCACATCAGGTTATTGAAGTAATGGCAGAGAACCGCTCTTTTTGCCGCCACCTGCACCTCTGCGTTCAGCATGGCTCTGACAGAATTTTGGCGGCAATGAACCGGCGTTATACGCGCAGGCAGTATCTGGAACTGGCCGCAGAAATTCGGCGCGCCATGCCGGACATAAGCCTTTCGACAGATATTCTTGTAGGCTTTCCCGGTGAAACAGAAAATGATTTGGAAGAGACCCTTTCCTTAATGGAAGAAGTTAAGTTTTTATATGCCTATATGTATCATTTTAACCCGCGGGAGGGAACCGCAGCTTATGAGCTTCCGGGTAGGGTCGGCGAGGATGTCAAAAGAGAACGCCTTTCCAGAGTCATAAACTTGCAAAAAAAACACACAGCGGCATTGTTAAAAAAACGCATTGGCGCCGAGGAAACTGTATTAATAGAAGGAATTTCCCGAAGAAATGCCGATGAATTAGTAACACGTACCGAAAGGGACGAAATGGTAGTTGTCCCCGGCCCTGCTTCCATGATTGGTACTTTTGCTAAATTAAAACTTTTATCTCTGCGGGGAAACACATTCAGAGCAAAGGAGTTTGCATGAAATTTAATTTTTTATTGTTGTTTTTATTTTGTCTGGCTTTTGCAATTTACGGGCAAAATAACAGCCCTGTCCAATTGGGTCCGGAAATAATAAGGCTTGAACAAATATTGTCATCAAGAAATATAAGTACGACAGAAAGGTTTGATACCCTTGTCCGCCTTGCCCATTTGCGCCAACTGAGCGGAGACATTGCAGGGGCGGCGGTAAATTGGCTGGAGGCTGTAGCGATAAATCCAGGCGATGAGGATGCCGTTATTTATGCAGCCTGCTGCCTTGCTGCAATCGGCGAATGGGATAGAGCCCTGCTTACCATTGACCATCTTTTAAATTCTTCCCAGCGCAGACCGACTGTCCTTAAAGCTCATTTCCTTGATGCCTGCATTAAAGCCCGATCTTCAGGCGATTTTTCTCTTCTTGTCAATCTTGCATCGGATCCTGCTTTTTCCGGTATGCATGTTATTATCTACTATGCCCTCTGGCAGTCATACTCGGCAGATTCTGTAACAGGCAGCGCCCAGATTTGGAAAAATAAATTATTGGCTGAATTTCCCAACAGCCCGGAAGCAAGAGCCGCAGCAGGGGAAAATGCAGGCGGAACTATGGGATTTATTTACAATCCGTTTTGGCTGCTTCTTCCGGGAGGCGGCTCCGGTCTTGCGCAAAATACAATAAGCCCTCCGGTAATTCCCCCAAGAACAGAAACCGTGCAGGTACCGCCTTCAGGGAATATTCTTCAAGCCGGGCTTTTCAGTACGGAATCCAATGCCCGCTCTCATGCGGGGGCCATTAATAGGGCCGGGTTTTCCGCTTCGGTAGCTCCAAAAACAGTTAACGGTCTTGATCGCTGGGCTGTCTATGTCCCTGCCGGCCAGGATCCAAATAAAACAATACAGGATCTAAAAAGAGCCGGTTTTGATTCTTTTCTTGTAAGGTAGGATTTAAGAGTTAGGGGTTAGGAATAAAAAAGTGAGAAGTTAGGAGTTAGGAATTAGGAGTTAGAAAAAGGAGAAGTGAGAAGGGAGAAGTTAGTGAGAAGTGAGCAAGCAAATAAAAACAGCTAAAATAATTTAACCAGATATGCAAGAACATGCCGAAAAGAAAACAAACGCAGAAAAAGCAGCCTTTATCGCCAAAGGCTTATACCCGCATGAAAAGTGGGAACTACTGGAAAGCGGAATATTCATCGCAAAGAGCAGAATGCCGCGCAGTGCGAATCAGATCAATGTACTTGACCAAGAATTACGGCAAGCACGAATATTAGTGAAGCACGAAAGTACAGTTTACTTATTGCCGGAAGCTGACTAGCCCAAAATTAAAAAGAAAAAATACCCCGATGCTGTTGTTGATGGCTTAATAATGGAATTTAAGACGGTTTTAGGAAACGAAAGAAAAATTAAAGAAAAATACAAGGAAGGCAGAGATAAGGCAGAAAATGTGTTTTTATACATTGAGCCGCCTTTTTCCCAAAGAATAGTAGCCAGTAAACTTTCAGGTACAATTAGGGGAAAGGGGTACGAAACAGGCTTAATTTGGGTATATTTTTCTCATTCCGGAAAAATGGCTTATTGGTCAGTAAAAGATTTAAAATAAAAAAATCCGGGTCTTACGACCCGGCGGGCTCTCCGGGGAAAGTCGGATATACCGAAATGCCCCCGATATTATAAATATATACCTTTTATATCTCCTTGTCAAGCAAAAAGGCAAAAAAAATCCAGGCGGAACCATAAGTTCGATGCGACCCGGCAGGCTCTCCAGGGGAACCGGATATACCGATATGCCCCCGACACTATAAATATATACTGTTTATATCTCCTTGTCAAGCAAAAGGAGAAAAAACTGCTCAATAATCCCTCGCGCAAAGGCGCAAAGGCGCATGGGCGCAGAGTTTGCTTGTGGATAATGTCCTCTACCATCTCAACTAGTTCTCAAAACTAACATGAAATGCTAAAATGAAAACATGGAAAAAGAACCATGGAACAGCAGTGATGAAAAATCTAAGACTCTAAAACTTGAAGATTTTGGAAATCTTGATGAAGTCCTAAAAATGGCCTTTATGCCGATAAATGTAAATTCATTTTTGGAAGCTCGCAATATATTAGAAAGCTTTGTTGGAAAACTAATGACAAGTAAGTCAGGTTTAACTGCAAGCATCTCAAAGAAATCAATAAAAGAAATCTTAAGCGGGAAAGCTGCTGGAAAATCTTTTGATATTAAGGCTCATCTAAAAGCAGCGGTAAATATCGAGAAGCTTTTTTACAATGCAATAGAAAAATGGGAATTTTCATTAGACCCGAACAAAGACAATGATTCTTTAAAAGACAGGAAATATCTTTATGCTCCAATGGCTCATAACGACCTTATTATACCAGTAAAGCTAACAATTAAAGAATATAAAGATATAAAAGCAGAAAAACGATTATACTCTATACAAGCTATTAATGTGGAAATAAAATAAAAAAAGGGGAAACTGGTAACTTAGCCCGTGGTTTAACCAAAAAGGAAACCCTCGTAGACCCACAGTATCCCCTATTGACAGGCACTGCACCTATCTATTTTTAATATACTCTTTTTTGAGAAAATTGTCAACCCAACAATAATCCCTCGCGTAGCTCGCTTGCGCGGCGTAGCCGGGCGCATAGGGTTGGGTAATTTACTTGATTTGTCTTAGAATGTGCCTATTTGGGTTTTTTCTGCTTTCCAAAAAAATCGTCTAAACGGCGATCTATATCGGATTTCATTGATTTATGGAGCCGTTCTACCAAAAGAGGGTTAAATTTGTCGTTGGCTATGTTTTTTGGTGGTGGGCATAAAAGCTCATAGATTTCCACTCCAAGAGCTTTAGAAAGCCCCTGAAGTGTTTTATCGCTGACCCATGTACGGCAGCCTTCAATGTCATGAACCATCTGGTACGAGACATTAACCATCTCGGCAAGTTTCTCCTGAGTAAGCCCCAATTCACCGCGTTTTACCTTAATATTGGCAGCAAGAAGCTCCTTTGCAGTTTTCATATTACTTTAAGAATAGGTAAGTATTGTCAATCGTAACAGTTGACAATTACAACTGTTCGTGGTAAGCTACAATAACCGTTAATGGTAGATTTGGTTTTTATACTAAATATCAGTTTTTAGGAGGATTTTATGAAGAGAGTAATTAAAATTTTAGGGATTATTGTCATTTCGGCGGTAATCGCAATCGGTTTTGTTGGGTGTCCTGAGCCTGATGAAAAACATACCCATGAATGGGATGAGTGGGCGGTTGTAACACCGGCTACTTGTATGTCGGAAGGTGAGGAGACAAGGGCTTGTATTCTTGATTCTTCCCATATTGAATACCGTGTTCTGGAAATAGACCCTGATGCTCACATCTGGGAAGAAGAATGGGATACTGATGCTGATACCTATATTGCGCCTACATGCACAACAAGAGGTTCGGGAACAAGAACTTGTACTCGTAATGGTTGTGATGGAGTTGATTCCGGTGAAGACAATATACCTGAACTTGGGCATGACTGGGATGAATGGTATGTAACAGAAGAAGCTACTGTAACATCCGCAGGCGAAGAAAGAAGGGACTGCAAGCGTGTGGACTGCAATCACTTTGAAACAGAAGTGATACCGATCATTCCTTCTTACACAGTTACATTTAACAGCAATAGCGGAAGCACAGTAAGCCCTCTTACGCTTGTGCCTCGTGATACTAAGATAGAAAAACCGCAAGACCCGGAAAGAAACAATCATGTTTTTGACGGCTGGTTCAAAGAGGCGGGTTTTGTAAATAAATGGGATTTTGATAATGATACTGTTACCGCAGAAATTATTCTGTATGCAAAATGGCTTGAGTTATATACGGTAAGCTTTAATGCCAATGGGGGCGTGCCGGAGCCGGTAAATCAGATTATAAAGCATGGCGACAAAGCAACAGCACCGCCTACTATGACCAAAGAAGGTTTTAATGGTGTTATCTGGTACAGAGAAGCAGGTTTTACAAACAGATGGAACTTTGACACAGACACTGTAACATCCAATATTACCTTGTTTGCCAAGTGGGTTGTTGTTGCATCATCAGCAACCGATATTGCGGATTTTGGCGAAGGCGCTGTTATAGACGGTGTTTTTACAGTATCAAGTTCAACAGAATGGAATACAGCCAGAACCACAATAAATAACGGCGGTAATGACAAAAATTATATTGTCAATATTACTGCGGATTTCTCGATAGGCGGGAGTACAGCTAATACCTTTAACCCGTCAGGCATTATCGTATCTTTAAGGGCCTCTGGAGCAGACAACCGAAATCTTACTCTTAGCTCGATTGGAAACATTTTACGAGTGAATACCAATCAAACGGTAATCATGCGCAGTGTCACATTTACAGGCATAAACACTACTAATACTGGCAGTACATCATTAGTCTATATTTTGGGCAGATTAGAAATGAAAGGCGCTTCCAGAATTACTGGCAATAGGGTTTATCTTTTTACCAATACTGCGAGTACATCGCAGCTTGTAAGAGAGGGCGGAGGGATATATGTAAATAATGGTACCTTAATTATGCAAGACTCTGCCAGTGTAGATAATAATAGAGTTCAACTAGTAGGCAGTACTGGTACTTCGCAAAATCATCTCGTTGGTCGTGGTGGAGGGGTGTATATTACTGGTGCGAATGCGGTATTTATAATGAAAAACAGCGCACAAGTAACTAATAATTTTGTTACACTTACATCTAACGATAGTAATAGTGGTAATTATACCCATTCGGGTTCCGGCGGAGGAATTTCTGGCACAGTAGTCATGCAGGACAATGCTGTAGTGAGTGGTAATACAATCTCATCTAATAGTGCTAATAATAATAGCCCCGATAGAGCTAATCTTCAGGGAAGCGGTATTTCTGGCACTGTAACCATGCGGGACAATGCTGTAGTGAGAGGAAACGCAGTTAATACTAACTATACATATATTTGGACCAATGGAAACTTCGCAGGCGGAGGAATTTCCGGAACATTACGCATATCCGGCGGTACGGTGTTTGGAAATAACGATCCTACAACAGCAAACAGAAACACTGTCCGCACCGGTGCTGAAGGCGCATCATTGGCAGGTACAGCCGAATACGGTACATTTGATAGCAATGGCAATTGGTATCCTTCGGGAAGCATTGGAGGAACTGGTGCAACAACCAATAGCACTATAAAGGTAACAAATGGGGTATTGGAATCAGTTGCATTGCCTAATAATGCTAATAGTGCAACCCCGCTTACTGAAAATGTATGGACAAATGGAAATATAACAACCTCAGGCGGAGAGCAGTGGTTCAGTTTTACTGCCACCGAAAACACGCAGTCCATACACTTCTCTTCCGGCACTTTAACCGGTGTAAATGTACAGCTATTTGGCAGTCATGGTTTTGAAGTAGGAGCAAGAGCAGGTCTTTCCGGCAGTAGTTCAAATCTTTCACGAGCCGTAACGAGCGGGCAGACATATTACATTAGGGTAAGATCATCAACAGGAACTGCAACCGGCAATTACCGAATAGGGTTTAATAAATCATCAACTTTACCACCGGGGACTTTGTTTCCACCTGCCAGTTCTATCTTGCTTACCGAAAATGTTTGGAAAGACGGAAGTATACCAAACTCAGGCGAAGAACAGTGGTTTAATTTTACCACTACCGCAGACATGCAGTATATTGACTTCACTCCCGGTACTTTAGCTAGTGTAAGCGTGCAGCTTTATAATAGCAACGGTATTGATGCAGGCGCAGTAGCAACTCTTTCTAGCAGTACTTCAAATATTTCACGAATCGTAACAAGCGGACAGACATATTACATCAGGGTACGATCATCATCAGGATCTGCAACCGGCAATTACCAAATAAGGTTTAGAACATTGCCGGTTATTCCACTTACCTCTAACACCTGGACAGACGGTAATATACCAACCGCAGGCGGAGAGCAGTGGTTCCGTTTTACAGCTACTGCAAGCACGCAATTTATACACTTTAACACTGGCACTTTATACGATGTGTATGTGCAACTCTATGACAGCAACGGTATTGATATAGGCGTAAGGACAAATCTTTACGGTGGCAATCTATCCACTTCTCGAACCGTAACAAGCGGGCAGACATATTATATAAGGGTGTGGCCTTATTCTTCAACTTTAACCGGGAATTACCGGATAGGGTTTAATACATATTCTATTCCGCCTGGTACTATTTTCCCCCCTACTAATGCTACTCAGCTTGCCTCTAATACATGGGCAGACGGTAATATACCAACCGCACTCGTAGAACAGTGGTTCCGTTTTACCGCTACCGCAAGCACGCAGTTTATACATTTTATTAGAGGTGATACTGGATTATATGTGCAACTCTATGACAGCAATGGTATCGCTGTAGATGCTATATTACAGAATCCTTCAAAATTTTCACGAACCATAACAAGCGGGCAGACATACTACATCAGGGTATGGCGTCTTTCTGTAACTGGAACCAGTAGCAATTATCAAATAGGGTTTAATTCCTCAGACACACCACCGGCTATAACTTTACCTGAAAGTGCTACTCAGCTTACATCAAATGTCTGGGCAGATGGTAATATACCAACCGCAGGCGGAGAACAGTGGTTCCGTTTTACCGCTACCACAAGCACACAGTTCATACACTTCAACTGGGTCACTTTGACCCCTGTGTATGTGCAACTCTATGACATCAACGGTGTTGCTGTAGGCGCAAGAGGTTATCTTAACGGTTCTGAAAACACTTCTATAACTGTAACAAGCGGGCAGACATATTACATCAGAGTATGGCCTTATTTTTCATCGAGCTCTGGCAATTACCGAATAGGGTTTAATACATCATCTGCAAGTCCGCAATAGGGGATAACACAAAAACAAGCAAGGGTACGCCAATTCGGTGTACCCTTGCTTTTATTGCAGGGTTAAGAAAATTTTATGAATCACAAAACCTAAAATTCTTCCCCCGTGCTCTCTGTGCCTCTCCTGACTACTCACGAGTAGTCATGTCTGTGAGAAAAAAAATTGCGAGTAATCAACGCAAGTCTGCAGCTTTTCCAGGGGAGTTTTAAATTCTCTTTATAAATTCATCAAACAAGAAACCTGTATCTAAAGGGCCTCCGCAGGCTTCCGGGTGGAACTGTACAGAGAAAGATTTGCCGTAATCCAAGCCCTCATTACTGCCGTCATTAACATTGATAAAAGAGCTGTCGCTGGCTATAACTTCATAACCGTGGTTTTGACTGGTGATAAAGACGCTGCCTGTACGAGTATCTTTAACGGGCTGGTTGCCGCCTCGGTGACCAAACTTGAGTTTCTTTGTTTTGTACCCTTTTGAAAGAGCCAGAAGTTGATGTCCTATACAAATACCAAACATTGGTAATCCGTTTTTATCAAGCTCTTTGATGGTTTCTACAATTGGTTTGTTTGCAGAATCTGCCGGGTCTCCGGGGCCGTTGCTGAGCATGATGCCGTTTGGATTGATTTTTAATATTTCTTTTGCGCTTGTAAAAGCGGGGAATGACCATACTTCACAACCACGGCTGATAAAAGCGTTTGCTATTCCGCGTTTTGCTCCAAAATCCATAAGGGCTATTTTAATGTTTCCGCTGCTTAGTTTTTCTATGGTTTTTGATGTAACAGAGCCAATGGAATTTTTTACAGCATACGCCTTTGCTTCAGAGCGGTCTTTGCTTGTTGGCGGAGCGGTGCAGATCTTTCCATTCATTACGCCATTTTCCCGTATTATTTTTGTCAGGCGTCTAGTATCGATACTATGAAGTCCGATAATGTTTTGTTCTTTTAAAAATGTGTCTAAGTCTTTTTCATTTCTAAAGTTGGATGGGTTAACACAGGGGTATTTTGCAATGTACGCTTTTGCACCAATACCTGTACTTTCAAAGTCCGGGGGGATAACGCCATAGTTGCCAATAAGGGGAAAGGTTTGAAGAACAATCTGTCCGTAAAAACTGGGGTCTGTAAGGGTTTCCAAATAGCCGGTCATTCCGGTTGTAAAAACAATTTCACCGGTAATTTCACCCGCAGCGCCAAAGGACTTGCCCTCAAACACCTCGCCATTTTCCATAATTAGATACGCTTTGTTATTCATTAGTAACCCCTTATTAATATGAAGAAAAAAGAGGTTTTTGTCAATTAGACGGCCGTGAAATAATTGGCCTAAGCTGTTCAGGGGTTACTTTGCCCGGGTCATTTATGCCGGGGGGAAGCTGTCTGCCTTCTTCCGGCGGGACATCTTCTTCATCAAAGACGCCGTCTGCATCCCATAATCCGGTCTGCGGTGTTGGGCTGTCGGCAAGAGCCAGTTCATCATTTTCAAGGCGCACGGCTATTAGTTTTGTAACGCCGGATTCTTCCATAGTAACGCCCAGCAAGGTGCCGGCTCCGGTAACTGTCTTTTTGTTATGTGTAATGATAATAAACTGACTTGTGTCGCTAAACTCCCGCAGAAGATGCACAAACCGCCCAACATTTTGTTCGTCAAGGGCGGCGTCAATTTCGTCTAAAAGACAGAATGGGCTGGGCTTTACCATGTAGGTTGCAAATAAAAGTGCTACCGCTGTCATTGAACATTCACCGCCGGAAAGCAGACTCAGGTGTTCAAGTTTTTTCCCCGGCGGCTGAGCAAGAATCTCTATGCCGGATTCCAGTATATGGTTTGGATCAGAAAGCCGCAGTTCCGCGCGCCCGCCGCCAAAGAGCCGTCTGAACATATTGTGGAAATTCTTTTTAATACGGTTATAGGTTTCCAAAAAGAGAGCAGAAGATTCTTGACGGATTTCCAAAGTAAGGTCTTCCAAATCTTTGCGCGCTTTTTCAAGGTCTGCCATTTGGTTGCTAAGGAAATCAAATCTTTGTTTGGTTTCTGCAAATTCTTCAGGAGCCATAAGGTTTACGGAGCCAAGCTCTTTCATTTGAGAGCGAGACTTTGCAAGTTTTTCCCGCAGGTTGGCAGGTGTTTCTGTAATAGTAAATGTGCGTTCTTCAAATTCCATTAGGTCTCTGGAGTGGGTTTCACGGAAATTTTCCTGAATGTTTTTAATTTCCATGTCTGACTGTACAAGTTCTAAATGGATTTTTTCTAAAGCTTCTTGTACTTTGTTTAGCTCTGTCATTCTTTTGTTTATAACTTCCCGCTTGCTTGCCACATTGTCATTCCGTTTGCGAATATCTTTTTCCAGTTTTTCCAGTTCAGTATTAAAAGCAGAAGTTTTTTCATCTATGCCGGCAATCTCGGTATGAACGCCTGCTATGCGGCTGTCAATGTCTTCCAGTCTTTTTTTGTTAAGAGCAAGTTCATCCCTGATATTTTTAAGCAGCGCTTCTTGGCCGGAAAGTTCACGGCGGATAAGCCTTGCCTGTTCTTCTGCGGCTTCTGCGCGGGCGTTCATTTGAGCGCGGTTAACTTTCATGTCTTCTAAAGTTGCACGGTATTCTTCTATTTTGGCAGTCAGAAGGATATTGTCTTCTCTTAGTGTTTTTATTCGTTGCCGCCTTTCTTCTATACCGTCTTTGGCAGCTCTTATTTGTGTATCCAGCGCGCGCTTTTTTGTGATAATACCTTCCGGTGCAAGGAAGTCATCTATAAATGTGGGGGAATGTGAACGGTAACTGTCAAAAAGCGCTGCGGCTTTTTCCGCATCAGCGGCTGCTTCTGATAATCCTGCGGCAAGAGAGGCGGCTATGTTTCCAATATCTGCAACATCTACTCCGCCGGAAGCTGCCGTTGCTAAATCACGGACTAGCGCTTCTCTTCCGCTTAACACAGTGTTTAGCCTTGCAAGTGTTTCCCTCAATGCCGCCTCTGCGTTTTTCCGTTCAGAAGCTGAGTACCCGTCTTTTTTTAAGCCGGCATCCAATTCCGCTACAATGTCGTCAGTTATGCGGGCAAGTTCTTTTTCTAATTCCGTAATTTCTTTTTCTATTTTGTGGATTTCATCTTCCGCCCGGCGAATCTCTTTTTCATTTTCCCCAATGCGGGAGGCGGCAAGCTGTATATTTTCTTCAAAAGAACGGATATTTTCTTCTATGCTTGCGCATTGTTTGCGTAAATCTGTAACAACTGCATCTTGTGCGGAGGCATCGTCATTTAATTCAGTTGTTTTTTGAATAGCCAGTTTTTCTTTTTCTTCATTTTGCCCAATTTTTAGTTTATTTTCACTGCGCTGTTCATTAAAAAGACGGATTTCATTTTCCCGTGCGTTTTTTTCCAGAGCAAGACCATAAATGTTTTTTTGCAGCTCTACAAGGCGGGCTGCCATGGAGTTTACTTCATCCATGTTTGCTTCTAATGCCTTGTTTTCATCTTCCATTTCTGTGCGGATTCTGTCACGGTCAGCAGTTCTGCGTTTTAAGGTTTCATTTTTTTCTTCCCGTTCATAACGGAATTGTTTTAATCGTAATAACTGTATATCTAGTTCGTAATTAAAGATTTCATCGCGCAAGGATCGATATTTAAGCGTTTTTTCTGATTGGACTTTGAGGCTGTCGTGGCTTCTTCTGACTTCTGTAAGAATTAAATCGACTTGTTTTACATTTTCTTCAGTTTTAGCTAGGTTGCGTTCTGCTTCTATGCCGCGCTCTTTGTAACGGGTAATGCCGGCGGCTTCCTCAAACAAATAACGGCGTTCTTCCGCTTTTGCCGAAAGTATTTGATCGATCTTACCTTGCTCCATCACAGAGTAGGCGGTCTTGCCTACGCCGGTATCCCAAAAAAGTTCACGAATATCTTTTAATCGGCATAGCACATTGTTTATGAAATATTCACTTTCACCGGAGCGGTAGAGTCGTCTTTTAATCTCAATTTCCGGCATATCCATTGGAAGCAAGCCGGTATCGTTTGCAATAGCAAGGGTTACTTCCGCCACATTCAGGGGTTTACGGGCTTCCGTACCGCTGAAAATAACATCTTCCATTTTTTCTGCTCGCAGGGACTTAATAGCATGCTCACCCAGAAACCATTTAACCGCATCAACAACATTGGATTTCCCGCAGCCATTGGGTCCAAGCAAGGCAGTAATACCGTCGTTGAATTCAATTTCAGTACGATCAGCAAATGATTTAAATCCCAGAATTGTAAGTCTTTTTAAAAACATATGTAATTAAATATAGCATAAAAAAGGGTAGGGTAGGAAGTACCTAAAAGCCCCCCCCGGCTCCAAGCCCTAAGGGCTTTTTGTTATACTCCCCCTCACCCCCCACCCCCCACCCGTACGGCAAGCGGTGGCACGCCTTTAGAAAAGCCCGAATGGGTTTCAAACCCGTAATCAGCCGCAATGCTGATTATTTTACGCTCCGAACTAAGCTCAGAGACCGCATAAGCTAGCCGCCTGTTTTTCAACATTTTTATCCTTTATATGTTTGTCTATGTAGAGCAGTATTTTCTGCAAAATAGCATTATTAAGTGACAAATTTATAAAAATCATTTATATTAGCTACATGGAGAAGGTTATGCGGTCTGAAAAAGAAATGATGGATTTGATTATTGGCATTGCTGAAAACGATGATCGAATCCGGGCAGTATATATGAATGGCTCGCGAACCAACCCGAATATACCAAAAGATATTTTTCAGGATTATGATATTGTATATGTTGTTAAAGAAACACAGTCATTTATTGATAATAAAAACTGGGTTACAGTTTTTGGAGATATAGCAATAATGCAGCTTCCTGACGACAATGACAATGCATGGGGAGCAAATCATGATTTTAGCC
>Ga0099364_10009923_pt1 | contig 13169 bp, 7 predicted proteins | sample TergutTh196P3_FD_73070 | JGI IMG/M metagenome (GOLD analysis project Ga0099364, IMG submission 73070) | Microcerotermes parvus P3 segment gut microbial communities from Pointe-Noire, Republic of the Congo - Th196 P3 | ecosystem: Host-associated > Arthropoda: Insects > Digestive system > Gut ...
GAAGGTCGCCGAGTGAAGATACTACTACAGCGGCGCCGTTTGATCTTTCTTTGAGGAGTCTTGCAGTGTCAAGGAACCTGTTGAAGTTAGAGAAATATGTCTGAACAACAGCAGGATCATCAGTACCAAGGTACTGGATTGCAAGGCTTCTGCGATAGAACATCGCACCCGGGCATGCTTGCCAGGACATTCCGTATACTCTGCCATTGTAGGTTCCTACATCAACAGGGTACTGAAGAAGTTTGTCTCTGTTTTTTTCATAGATATCGGTAAGATCCAAAAGGAGATCTGACTCGACATATTTGCGAACAAAGGCAGCTTCCAGAGCAAAAATATCCGGTGCACCGCGGCCGGACGCCAGAACAGGATCTAACCTGCTGGGGAACTGTTCTGTAGGTGTCTGTGAATAATTAATTTTTACATCCGGAAATGCTTTCGAATAATAGTCATTAATCATCTCGCCTAACTCATCAGTGAATGACCAAACTACTATCGATTCACTCCTTGTACAGCCGCTTATACTAAACAGCATAAGGACTACTCCCAAAATAATAAGAGCTTTCTTCATCTTTTCCTCCAAATACTTTTTTCCCAAATTTATTGGGTTTTAGATTGTTTGAATAATGTTACCATATTATTCAAATAGGGTCAATACCTTTTTACATATTTTATCAATAATTTAATTTCAATGAAACGGTCGCTTTTTTTATGTCAAACTACCTTGATTTTTGTCAAAATTGGAGCAGAAGCGCCTTTTTCCGCCGCTACCGGCACAGGGGCGGCATCTGCGGCAATAACCGTATAAGACCCCGGAACAAGCATATATTCGCCCTTTTCGCTGACAGTTTCAAAAGAATCTGCAGAAAGCCCGAATTCTACGGTTTTTGACTTCCCTGCCGGAATGAATATCCTGCGAAACCCCCTAAGCGCCGTTATCGGATCATCCTTGCCGCGCTCGTCCTTGGAAACATAAATCTGCACGACTTCATCAGCATCCCTTTTTCCCGTATTGCTGACGGTTACTGCCGCCTTTACCGAGCCGCCCTTAGAAATTGAGTCTGCCGACAGCTTAATCGAATCAAAACGGAAAGTGGTATACGAAAGACCGAATCCGAAGGGATATAAGGGCTTTTCCGTCATATATCGATATGTGCGCCCTTTCATTGAATAATCTTCATAAGGGGGAAGCTGCTCAGTAGAAGCAGGGAAGGTTATAGGGAGTTTTCCCGATGGGACGACATCGCCAAAAATGATGTCCGCTACTGCCTTCCCCACCGACTCACCGGGATACCATGCAAAAACAACGGCATCTACAAGGTCTTCCGGGAAGGCAATGGGGCTGCCCCCTGTCAGAACCAGAATGATCTTTTTACCCGCTTCACGAACTTTTTGCAGGAATTTTAACTGCCAGGGCGGAAGCTCAATAGTGTTGCGGTCTCCGTTGGAATCCGAAGCAATCGCGTCTCCTTCTTCGCCTTCGATAGCACCGTCTATTCCCATCACGGCAATTACAACATCTGTAGTATTCGCTTCGCCGTAGTGGACAAGCGACTTTGAATTTTCGCCGTACATAAGGCAGCCCTGACGGTAATCCATATTGATACCAAACATATTCCTTGTCTTTTCGGCAATGCCTTCCAAAATGGTAATAAAGCGCGAACTGACCCCGTAATAATTGCCAAAAAGCGCGTGGGCATTTGCGGCAGCAGGACCGATAACCACTATTTTTTTGGGGTCGGCATTTAAGGGGAGCAGGTTGTTATCATTTTTAAGCAATACGATGGATTTTTCTGCGGTTTTCAAAGCAAGTTGACGGTGCTTTTCGCAGTTGATAACCCCGCGTCCCAATTTGCCCCATTTACCCGATTCAGGGGGATCAAACATTCCCAGTTTGAACTTTGTACGAAGCAGGCGGGCAAGCGAAGTGTCAATTGTCTCTTCTGTGACAAGCCCTTTTTTGTGGGATACAGTCAGCATGGGATAGGTACAGCCGCAGTTAAGGTCGCACCCGGCATTTAAGGCAAGAGCCGCCGATTCTTCGGGTGAACCAGTAATCTTGTGATATTCATGAAAATCGCGGATAGCCCAGCAGTCCGAAACAAAGTGCCCCTTAAAGCCCCACTTGCCGCGAAGAATATCCTTGATTAAAAGATTGCTGGCGCAGCAGGCTTCGTCTAAAGTGCGGTTATACGCGCCCATTACAGATTCAACTCCCGCTTCTGTTACAAGCGCTTTGAATGCGGGAAGATAGGTTTCCCATAGATCTTTTTTATTGACAATCGCGTTAAATGTGTGGCGGTCTTTTTCCGGGCCGGAGTGAACGGCATAATGTTTTGCACAGGCGGCAACTTTCATGTTTTCCGGATCATCACCCTGCAGGCCGCGTACTAAGGCAATGCCAATGCGGCTTGTCAGGTACGGGTCTTCGCCGTAGGTTTCCTGCCCGCGCCCCCAGCGTGGATCACGAAATATATTGATATTAGGTGTCCAAAAAGTCAGCCCCCAATATTGGCCGCGGTTTCCCTGTTTAACGGCTTCGTTGTACTTGGCGCGGGCCTCATCGGAAATTGCCTCTGCGATTTGTTTGACAAGGTCATCGTCAAAGGTTGCCGCCATAGCAATAGCCTGCGGGAAGACAGTAGCAATACCAGCGCGTGCAACGCCGTGCAGACATTCGTTCCACCAGTTATATTCGGGTATCCCTAAACGGGGGATAGCCTCGCTTCTGTGACTTAACTGGGAAACTTTTTCTTCCAAAGTCATTTGAGAAATTAATTCTTTTATTTTAGATTCGCGATCCATTATGTCCTCCTATAAATTTGACAGCCTTTTGCAGGCTTCTTCTACATCGGCGCGGTGGCCGAAGGCGGAAAAACGCACAAAACTCTGACCTGCAGGGCCAAAACCCACGCCGGGAGTGGTAACAACCTGGCACTTTTCAAGGATTTGGGAAAATACTTCCCAACTGTCCTTGCCGGGGAAATGCGCCCAAATGTAGGGAGAATTATCTCCGCCAATGCAGGTGATTCCCAACTTCTGCAATGCCTCTCTTATTAGTTTGGCATTTCCAAGGTAAAAATCTGTTAAACTGCGGATTTCTTTTATTCCCGTTTCGCTAAGGGCGGCAAGGCCTCCTGCCTGCGCGATATTGGAAGCGCCGTTGAAAATTGTCCCTGCGATTCTGTTCCAATCTGCATTGACGCTTTCGCCGCCTGAATATTTAAGCGCTTTTGGAACAACAGACCAGCCAAGACGCACCCCTGTAAAACCTGCCGGTTTAGAAAACGAATTTACTTCTATAGCGCAGGTATCCGCCTTTTCAATTTCATAAATAGTTTTTGGCAATGCAGGGGCGCGGATAAACTCGCTATATGCCGCATCAAAGACGATGATACTTTTTTTGGCAAGAGCCGCTTCTACCAATGCCGTAAGCCCGGCGCGATCAGTAACCGCACCTGTCGGATTGTTAGGTGAACAAAAATAAATAAGGCTGTTTTGCGGAATAAGATCGAGGTTAGGAAAATAGTTATTTTCCGCAGTACAGGGAAGATACGTTATTCCCGCATAACCGCTTCCTTCCCAGCCGCCTGCCGCTCCAATTAAAACAGAGCCGTCAACATATACGGGGTAAGACGGGTCTTGCACGGCAATTTTAGTTCCCGCTCCAAAGAGAAGCTGCAATCTGCCTATGTCGCACTTTGCCCCGTCAGAAATAAAAATCTCATCGATAGTGAATTTACCGCCATAAAAGACGGTAGAAATCTTTTCTCTAAGTTCCGGCAATCCTTCGTCCTGATAGCCGGAATAACCTTCCGCCGTTCCAAGCTGTTTTGCCCCCTCTGTAAGACCGGAGTTAATATGGGGAAAGATCGGCTCTGTTGTGTTGCCCACTCCCAGAGAGATAATTTTTGCATTTGGGTTTGCCGCCGCGTATTCCCTTCGCCGTTTGGCAATTTCCGGGAATAGGTATCCGGCTTTAATATTTGTTATACAGGGGTTTCTTTTAATCATAGCTCCTTCCTTAGCACAAGTATAACAAAAAATCCGGTGTCTGTCTTTATAGACTGATACGCTAAAGCGTGTTAAACTTTAAACGGAGGAAATTATGTCGTTAGCTCTAAAACAGGATCAAGATCAAATACAAGCAAACCCCTTTGCCGGAAAAAAGAACTTCACGTATAACGATTACCTAAATTGGCCGGATGACGTGCGGGCGGAAATTATCTATGGCGTTGCCTATATGATGAGTCAGCCTTCAACATCTCATCAGAGGGCTTCAATGCAATTGTCGCTGATTTTAGCAGGTTTTCTTAAGGGAAAAACCTGCCAAGTTTTTGCCGCTCCATTTGGAGTCAGGCTTTTCCCCAAAGAGGACAAAAGCGATGACACTGTTGTAGAACCGGATCTCGTTGTAATCTGTGATCCTTCCAAACTTGATGAACAAGGCTGTCTTGGAGCGCCGGATTTGGTTATCGAGATTCTCTCGCCTTCTACCAGACGAAAAGACAAAACCATTAAACTTCAACTATATAAAAAAGCAGGGGTTCGCGAATACTGGATGATTTCTACGGAAGGTAAAGAAGTAGAAGTTCATCATTTTGAAAATAACTCTATTGAGCTTTTTGGGGTAAACAAAGAAGAAACTCTAGAAAATGATAAACTACCGGAAATTGTCCCGGTCTCTGTACTGCCAGGCTTGGAAATTGATATAAAAGAAATTTTTTAGCAGCTGCAGCGCTATATCTGCAAATTTTTAACGCCGGAAACATTTAAAGTGGCAAAGTAATCTTCGACTGTCTCTGCGCGGCGGATTTGCATAACACTTCCGTCTTGACGCAGGAGCAGTTCGCCGCAGCGCAGTTTACCGTTGTAGTTAAAACCCATTGCTCTTCCATGCGCGCCGGCATCGTGGATTACTACAAAATCGCCTGTCCCGTTTTCTGCGGCAACATCGATCTTTGGCAGGTCTCTTTGAATGGCAAACTTGTCGTTGTTTTCACATAAACTGCCTACAACATCGTAAACTTCGGTTAATGGGGCGTTCTCTTTGCCGGGAATTGTTATATGATGATACGCGCCGTAAAGAGCGGGGCGCATTAGGTCTGCCATGCAGGCGTCAACGGCAATGTATTTGCGGTAGATTTCTTTTTTGTGGATTGCGCGGGTAACAAGCCAGCCGTAGGGGCCGGTTATTACCCTGCCCCATTCTGTACGGATACCCATTGGATCAAGGGCGGCAGGGACAAGAATTTCGTCATAAGCTTTTTTTATTCCGCCTGCAAGAAGACCGTAGTCTACCGCCTGTTGATCGGGCTTGTAAGGAATCCCCACGCCGCCGCCCAAGTTGATAAACTCAAGGCGCACGCCTGTTTTTGTTTTTATCTCTGCGGCAAGTTCAAACAGCATACGCGCTGTTTCTATGTGGTAGGGAATAGAAAGTTCGTTAGATGCTACCATTGTATGAAGCCCAAAGCGTTTAACGCCCTTTTCTTTTAGCAAAGAATAACCCTTTATAAGCTGCTCGCGGGGAAACCCGTATTTTGCTTCTTCGGGCTTGCCTATTATGGCATTGCCTTCTTTGAGAGGACCCGGATTGTAGCGCATGGAGATCAAATCCGGCAAACTGCTTCCTTCGTGAAGTTGGCTTCCTTCGGAAGCTAGAGACTTCTCCAAAAACTCAATATGCGAAAAATCATCAAGGTTAATAACCGCGCCCATTTTTCGGGCGGCAATATATTCAGATGCAGGGGTTTCATTGGAAGAAAACATCGCGTCTTCTCCGGTGATACCTGCCATTTCGCTGAGGAGCAGTTCGGAGTAACTCGAACAATCAGTGCCAAAACCCAAAGCCGCAAGTATTTTTAAAATGTACGGATTGGGCAAAGCCTTAACCGCAAAATAGTTTTTATAACCGGGAAAAACGGAAAAAGCTTCCTTTATAGATTTTACATTTTCTATAATCGCTTTTTCATCATAAACATAAAACGGTGTAGGATACTGCTGCGTCAATTTTTCAAGCGCGGATTTGTCCAAAGGAAAATATTTATTATTCATGTTAATCCCCAGTTACAAATAGCCTTTATGCTTTAAAAGCTCTGCATTAAGTATGCCGCCGCCTGCCGCGCCGCGCACGGTGTTATGCGAAAGCGCAAAGAAACGGATATCAAACACATTGCAGGGTCTAAGCCGCCCGATAACAACTGCCATTGCTTTGTCGGCATCGCGGTCTTTGCGCGGCTGAGGGCGGTTGTTCTCTTCGCGGTATATGATCGGCTGTTTCGGCGCAAAAGGAAGATCCGCTTCCTGAGGCAGTCCCTTGTAAGCTGCCCAAATCGCCTTTATCTCTTCCATAGAGCCGGGCTTTTTACCTGCAAACTCCAGAGAAACACAGGCTGAATGTCCGTCCGTAACAGGTACGCGGTTACAATGCGCCGAAATCTTTGGCAGCTGCGCGTCTTTTATAACGCTGCCGTCTATCGCGCCGAAAATTTTGAGCGGCTCTTTTTCGGACTTTTCCTCTTCGCCGCCGATATAGGGAACAATGTTATCGATCATGTCCAGCGAAGGGACGCCGGGGTAACCAGCGCCGGAAACTGCCTGCATGGTACTTACGATAACCCTCTGCGGCGGATATCCTGCTTTTGCAAGAGCGTGAATTGGAGCCATATAACTTTGTATCGAGCAGTTGGGTTTTACCGCAATAAAACCGCGATCCCAGCCTCGCGCTTTTTTCTGAATGGGAATAATGTCTGTATGTTCTGGGTTAACCTCGGCAATCAGCATAGGCACATCTGGCGTCCAGCGGTGAGCGGAATCATTTGATACTACCGGAATACCTGCCGCAGCATACGCTTCTTCCAGCGCTTTTGTTTCGTCTTTGCTGTTCATTTCTACAGCAGAGAAAACAAAAGCACATTTGCCGTTTTTAAACGCTTCCACAGCGCTGTTTATATCGCTTGCATCTTTTACGAGCAGTTCGCCCACATGAGGAGCATAAGTTTTAACAAGATGCCACCTGCCTGCGACTGCTTCTGTATATTTTTTTCCCGCGCTCCGCGGAGAGGCTGCTACATAACTAACCTCAAACCAGGGGTGATCATTCAGAAGGGTAATATACTGCTGCCCGACCATTCCCGTTGCGCCCAAAATACCTACAGGGATCTTTGCCATAACTTGCTCCTTTTTAGTATCCTAACATAAAGAGGGGTACTATTAAAGGGGGTTAACATTAACCACGAATTACACGGATTTTACGGATTAACACGGATTATTTATTTAAATTCTTAATCCGTGTAATCTGCGGTAATCCGTGAAATCCGTGTTTCCATGTTAACCACCTTGTTTATTTCGATGTTAGGTTATACACGCCGTCCCAGTTATCTTTGGGTGGTTCGGTGATAAACTTTTCGCTGCGTTCAAGGTACATTTTAGACGGGTAATCATCGGCCTTGATCGCGAGCGTTTCCCTGAAACTTTCGGCAGCCTGTTTCCACATTCGATTTTCAAAATTTTCTAAGGCTTCATGAAAAAGTTTTACAAGTTTCTTTTCCTGTTCGCCTGCATGTTCGGCTGTATCCAGAAGTTCGTGCAGACGTACCGGTTCATTTATACCCACAACACGTACACGATCCAGTTTTCTATAGAGCAGTTTATCTCCAGCTTCTTTTATGACAGCGTCCGATGCAAGTATCTGAGTTCCATACTGTTTGTTTACACCTTCCAAGCGGGCGGAAAGGTTTACCGCATTTCCCATGATAGTATAGTTCATCTTGTTCGCAGTACCCATGTTACCGGCAACCATTTCGCCTGTGTTTATGCCAAAGCGCGTCATAATCGGCATGGGAGAAAGTTTTTCTTCCATAATAATTTTGTTAAGTTCATCTTCTGCTTTTTTCATGTCTATCGCGGAAATACAGGCGCGAAGAGCGTGATCGGGTAAATCCAAAGGAGCGCCGTAGAAAGCTACAATAGCATCGCCGATATATTTATCGATAGTTCCCTTTTCTGAAAGTACGATATCGCTCATAACACTAAGGTAGCGGTTAAGAAGACTTACAAGTTCTTCCGGGTGAAGCTGTTCCGATATAGTGGAAAATCCCTTAACATCGGTAAACAACGCTGTCATATAACGGTTTGTTCCGCCCAATTTAAGACGTGAAGGATCAGAAATTATTTCCTTTACGACATCACTTGAAACATAGGTAGAGAACGCTGAACGGATAAATTGCTTTTCTTTTTCTGAACCTGCATAGGAAATAATTTCGCGGGCAATAACGGCGATAAGCATGGCAAGAACAATGCCAAGGGGGCCCCAGTAAACACCTGTAAAACGAAACAGTAAAATTGCACCTGCAAAAATTGTTAAAGTTACGGCAAAACCTGTTGTTGCCCGCAGGATAGGAGAAAAACGGGCGCTAAAAATGAAAAAAAGCGGAACAAATATCAATAAAGAAACAATACGCCACCAGGGGCCAAGGGGGGTAATAAAACTTTCTGAAAGTATGGTATCCAGTACAACACCGTGAGTACCTACATTGATATATATACCATGAAACGGATTCGCGCCATAGTCGGTAGTTCCAGTAGCGACAAAACCGATAATTACGAATTTATCCCGCAGCATAGAATCATTAAGAGCATTTTCATTATTCCACCTGGCAAGATTAATGTCTATAACTTCTATTAATTGCGAGATATATTCCGCTTCTTCTTCTATGTAATCAGCGTTTTCGGGAAACTCTTCGCCTAACAACAAAGCCAATTCCATTACTTTTTTGTCAAGATTAAGCTGAATAAGCTCATCAAAAAGTGAGAAAATTTCATTACGGTATAAAATATAATTATTAAAAGAAGACTCAGAGATTTCTTCTATGGCATGAGTTTTTTCTTCATGCATTGCTTCATAGTATTCCTGAATATCCCGCAGAATAGACAAAACAGGGCTTAAAGAAGGATCAAAGCGGGCAAATAATTCCAGTTCCGCATCTTCCAGAACATTTACATAATATTCAAGTTCTGTTTCAATTTCATCTAACAGGGAGAATTGCGCAAAGGAAATATGCTCATAACTGTTATAGTAATCTTCCTTTGGCCAGTCAAGCATCATTCTGCCTTTGTGATCCAGCGGGATTACAATATCTTTTTGGACGCCGTTTGGAAACTGCGCCTGTTTAACAGTAACTTTATTTCTTTCCAAAAAAATTTCAGGATTGCCAAGATAATTAATTAACGGAGAAAAAGACAACTGTAAATACCAATGATCATCAATGTTCTGCGCAAGGTATACACGCCGCCTTACGCCGTCATTGTCAATTTCGATATTGGTATAACCCGCTCCCTTTGCGGCCATTGCAAACATAGGCAAAGCAGGCAGAATATCAATAAAACCTGCTCCCAAATGGGCATTGGGCGCGGCATTAACCGGATAGGTAAAAAGTTCTTCTGCAATAGAACGGCGTTCTGCCTGTTCACCGTCAAGCTCAGCTTCTCTTAAATTCAAGGTAGACCAGGCGCGGCCATTAAGCGCCATTGCGTACGCCAGGTAGTAATCGTCATCGCGGGCAATAGTTCTTGCTCTTGAATAAAGAGTTTCCTGCTGTTCGTTTACAAGATTAAAAAAAGAACCTGTATAATAATCGGCATCCGCCTGTCCTAACCTTCCTGTTCTTAAAAGTGAAAAAACATCACGCGCGGCGGAGTTTATCTCATAGAAACTGCGGTTAAAATCATAAGAAAGCCCCTGGTTTAAGTACATATTGTCTACACCCTGAGGGCCGTGATCGATATATTCAATATCGAAAATAACTGCTGTTGAGCCGTATTCTTTAAGCCGTAAAAGACCTTCCGCCGGAATTGAACGCGGCCAGGGATACACGCCGTTATAAAAAATGGCAGTATCGTCTATATCAAGAAAAACCACATTATCTATACGTTCACGGTTTGCCCTGAAACGCAGAAAGAAATCGTAAAGCCGGTCTTCCAGAGGCTCAAGCACACCAATAATGTAAAAAAGAACAAATGCTATTGCCGCTGCGGAACTAACAAGAATATTGTATCTATACTTCATAGTTTATTATATAACATTTTATTTAATTATTCCAGCAGTTCATCATGTATCGCCTGCGCTGAGGGGAAGCGGATAATTACAAAGTTGATATCTTCATAGCCGGGAGTAAGGCCGGCGGAAGAGAACATTCTGTTTCTTGCCATGTCCCATTCGCTGCGGGTTAAAAGCAGAAAAGATTCGCCTTTATGGTATAAAGGATCAAGAAATTTATCCGGGACCAGCCATTTTACAATACGAAACAGAGTTCTCCCGGAGCCGGAACGAGTATGATCAATATTTACCATGTTTACTTTGCCGTTTGCCAGTTCTGTTATTATATTGGCGTTCCAATAGGAAGCAAAGCCAAATTCAAGATTATTATCTAAAAGATATTCAATGTGGGCTTTTCTGTGTGAATTTTCATCTCTTACGGATAAACTTAAAAAACTAAGGCAGCCTTTCCCCAAGATAAACAATAAAATTCCGCAGATAATTGCCGTGCGTTTTAAACTGCCATAAGATTTTTCGCGGCGGTTTTCGCAGAGTTCAAAGACAAGGGCGGCAAGGGGAATATAAAAAATCATAAAAGGCAGAAAATATCTGGAGACAATAACCTGTTCGCTTACAATAAAAACAAAAATATTAACCGACAAAACGGCAGTAAAAAAAACAGGCATAAAATGCCCCGGGTTAAATGCGGTTTGTGCAGCCGCAGAATTATACTTTCCAATAAATTTAAAAAGATTAAAAAACAAAATAAATGCTGCGGCAATTGCGGCAATGCTGAAAAAACCATGCGCGGAAAAAACCGGCATACCTTCTGAAATGCCAAAAAATTTTAAAAGCGTCACTAAACTAAAGCCGAGTTTCTGAAAATAACTGGCGGGGTTTTCTATCCGCATAAAATTAAAAGAAAAAAAGTTGAATTTTAACTGCAATAAACCGTTAAAAATAAAACCGGCGCAGCCAAAAATAAAACTGCAAACACCCAATAATAACAGCGTGTTTTTTTTATCCGGGTTTTTTTTCCGCATATAAATACAAGAAATTAAAAGCGGAACATGGATAATTAACAATGCGCGTATTGTCTGCATACCAAGCGCAAACAAGAGCAGTAAAAATAAAATAAAGGTAAAAAGCACGGTTTTAAAAGTATCTTTATGATTAACAAGTTTTACAAACAAACCAATACAGCAAAAAACCTGAGCGATAAAAAAGGTATAATAACCGCCGAATGTTATAATATCCCAATATTCATACGACAAAGGCAAAACAAGAAACAAAGATGTTATTAATATCCATTTAGTTTTAATTGAAAACTGCTTCATCATAAAAAAATAGGCGGCAATTAATACAATACTGTTAAGAACGATATTAATTGAACGTATTAACGCCCAGTTTTCATAAGACCCAAGCAGTTTAAAAAGAGGCATGGTAAAAATAGTCTGATATATAAGGCGTATTTCCGTACTATAATGCCAGCCTGTACTGACAAAGGCATTTTCCTGAGCAAGCAGCCTGCCTAAAACCATTTCTGATGCATGATCGCTGTTAAGCCAGCGCCAGCCGTTTACATAGGAAAAAACACCTGTAAAACCCAGCAGAAAAATTAAAACAATTATAGTTAATAAGTTAATTAAAGCGGAATTTTCCAGAAAACGGGAAATATGCTCCGCATAAAGGCAGCAAAGCACAAACAAAAAAACAACAAGGCCTGCAAACGGCAGGGAAACATAGGCGGAATAAATAAAAAGTTTCTGTAAGGGAGGAAGCAGTAAAACAATGCAGCAAACCGCTCCCGTAAATGCCGCGATTATTGCCGCTTTTTTGGTTTTACCGGAGTAAAAGAGCTTTTCAGAAAATTTTTCCAAATTCGGTGTTTACCGCTTATTCCCAGCCGCCTGCCGCGCCTGTTATTCCGGTATTAATGTTTTCACCCTGTCCTGCAGGTCTATTTCTACTCCAGTAATTATTGTAGTCGCCTACGCCGCTAAATTGATGAAAACAAACCTCATTCCCAGGAGTACCCGTATACGAAGGAGGAGTCGGCATAGTACCTGTTGCGGTATTACCGCTGATAGTTCCACCGCTTTTAATGAAAGTTGCGCCGTTGCCCACATAAACTCCGCCGCCAAAACCGCTTACATCGTCAGCTACAGGTGCAGTTGCACGTGCAGCTGTATTACCGGAAATAGTACCGCCGTACATGTGGAACTGCCCGCTGCTTTGAACACGTACCCCGCCGCCGCTGCGTTCTGTTGTAGTAGACTTTGCTGTAGAATTTCCGGAAATGTTACCGCCGTACATAACAAAGAGACCGCCGCCTGAAGAACCAGCAACAACAACAGCTCCTCCCGTACTTCCTGTTAATGAAACTTTATCATTCATTATGAATTTATCATTTTCAGTAGCTTCACCTATATAGATTAAAGCTGACTGACCATCATTTTCTCCGTTAATAGTAATTGTTCCCTTCATCCAGGGTTTACCCAATGTCAGACTGGAAGACTTACCGTCGTGAATTTGAAAAACAGCATCAAAACCACGGGCTGCTGGCCGGGTAATATTTATATCAGTATCCGCAATAAGGGTGACATTTTGACCTCCACTAAAATAGATTGTACTACCAATTGAGATGTCGAGGTCGTTAGTCAGCTTGATTACATAATCGCCCGGCGTCAATCCATGAATCAAAGTTTGAAGTGCAAGCCAATCTCCGTTAAAAACTTGTACATCGCCAATATAAGGCTCTTCCATATCAATTCTGACAGGGGGGTTATTACCCGCAGTTACATTTACTTTATATGAACCAAAGGCCCATGTTTCTTTATTTCCCCAATGGTCTGTATAAACCGCTTCTACGGTTATTGTCCATTCTCCGGGAACAACAGAAAAACGCACTGCTTCGTTTATGTCAGTTATTTCCCGCTCTATACTGGAGCCGGGGCCGGTCAGTGTGATTATAAATGACAGCCTTGGGTCTGTACGGGCGCCGGGGTTTAAAACACGGGCGCTCTGTACAGAAGAATTAGAGCCGGGAAGGCGGGAAAGACTGACAACAATATTGCCATTTCCAGAATCGCCCCAGCCGCCTGCACCGCCGCCGCCGCCGCCGCCGGAACAG
>Ga0099364_10009924_pt1 | contig 13168 bp, 18 predicted proteins | sample TergutTh196P3_FD_73070 | JGI IMG/M metagenome (GOLD analysis project Ga0099364, IMG submission 73070) | Microcerotermes parvus P3 segment gut microbial communities from Pointe-Noire, Republic of the Congo - Th196 P3 | ecosystem: Host-associated > Arthropoda: Insects > Digestive system > Gut ...
ACCCGCTGTTGTGATGATGACGGGGTTGGAATGTGTTTATCTTATGATTTCGTTGTCGGGGACTTCCTTTAGGCGGGTGGCGACTTCGGTTCTTTGGAGGTTGACGATGGAGGAGAGGCGGGCTGTTTCGGCGATGAGTTCGGCTCTTTGGCTTTCGAGTTCGGCGACTTCGCCGCCTAGGTCGCTTAGTCGGTAGTCTAGGCTGGTTGCTTGTACGGTTTGGGTGAGGGCGACGATTCCTAGGAGTGCTACGCCGATGATTACGGCGACGCTGTAGGCGACGGGGCCTAGTTTGACTCGGTCGTCAAATCTGACGCGATTTCTGTTTTTTGTCCAGCCGCGAGCGGAACTGCTAAGGGCTTCACCGCCTTGTCCGTTGTAAAAACCGGTGCGTAGGTTGGAAGTCGTAGCAGCTCGGCTCGCTCGTCTCGACACGAATTGTCCATTGTTACTATTTAGCATTGTTATATGTTACTTACTTATTTATTTTATTTTTCTTTCTGTCTCAGTTAATAAGTTATTCCCCGGATTCCTTAATTACTTTCCCTCTTTGCATCCGGAAGGTGTCGCATCTGTCGTTACAGATGCTCCAGCCATCCTGACTCCATCAATCGTTATTGATTGGAGACATGCTCAGAGTGAATGTAATTAAGGAATCCAAATGTCCGCATATTATAGCTATACCAGATGGCCTGCCGGTTATGGGTAACTACTCCCATAACCGGTTGAGGCTGAGCTATACCCCTTGCGGGTATAACGGGGCGTTTTTATGTTTACGCTCCTACCGTTATAATACTTAAAAACCAAAAACTTTTATATCAAGAACGCGAAACTAACTAATGAATCGCACTTTGATCGTCGCCTTGCGCGACAAGTTTTTTACTTGAATTTGTTTTGGCATGTTTGCCCTTTCTGCTACGTTTTATTTGAGGCGGCGTTCGCTGCGCTCATATATTGGTAGCGGTTTTTATTTTGCTCGGGATTCCTTGGCTTTAGGCCAATTTGTCCCATGTGTTGTTTTTTGCGCCTGGGCGCGAGGTTGGTTAAACAAAACGCGCAATTTAACAGGTGTGTGATGAACGCCCCCTGAAAACGGCGTTAACAAGGATTGTTTTAGGCTGCAGAACGCTCATGGAAAGTGTGATTTCCATTCGCTCCTAAAGGGCGGAACAAGTTCCGCGCTCCGCAGGCTTGTAGCTTATGAGTCGTTGCAATTCAAGTCGTACAACGCCGCCGGTGAAGGCTGTTTTGGCTACATTATTAGATTATATTTTCTCTGCTACTCGGAGTTTCGCACTTCTCGACCTTGGGTTCTCGGGGTCAGCTTCGGACCCTAAGATTGGGCGAGGAGTTAGGACTTTTAGATCGCTTTCCAGACCGCGACTACCATGTTCGCGGAAGAAGTCTTTGACCATGCGGTCTTCGAGACTGTGGAAAGAGATTATGCCAATTCGACCGCCTGGAGCTAAAAGTTCCAGCAGGAGCGGAAGGGTTTGGCCTAAAAGGTTTAGTTCGTCGTTGACGGCGATGCGGATGGCTTGATATATTCTAGGCAACATTCGCTTTGCGTGGAATGAATCCACGCTAGCTACTAAAGAGCCTTCGGCGTTCGCTTCGCTAACGCTGAAAACTTTTTTGCCAAAAATAGCTTTCGCAAGTTCGCCTGTTGTTTCGATTGGGCGGTTCTCGGTGATCTTTCGGGCAAACATCCTAGCTTGCCCTTCTCGCAGTTCACCATACTCTACGAAAATATCAATTAGTCCACTTTCACGCCAATTATTGACAATTGTGTGTGCCGAGAGTTTTTGTCCGCGATCCATACGCATATCGAGCGCTGAGTCGAAGCGGAACGAAAAACCACGTTCGGCGTTATCCAACTGTGGCGACGAAACTCCTAGATCCATCAATATTACGTCAAATCTTTTTTCATCACTTACTAGAGAAGACACTGCACCATAAAAATCTTGATTTATAATCTTTACATCTCTGAATTCTCGCTTGAGATGTTCGATTGCAAAATCGTCGCGGTCTACTAATACCGCGTCTTTGTGGTTCTGTGTCTGCCTCAAAAACTCTTTCGCATGTCCTCCGTAGCCGGCTGTAAGATCCAAATATCTTTCGCCAGGCTTGGGGGCCATCACATCTATTGTTGATTTGAGTAACACTGGGGTATGATCTATTGAAGTCATAACCTAATTATACACCTACATTCAAGATTTACCAACTGATAGTTTCGCGTTTTTGTTTTTGTTTATTTTAGTTTTTAATCATCTGGCTTCCCTAGAATTGTCTTGGTAGAGAGTCAATTCTAGATTTGTGTGAAGCCGCATAGTTTTTGTGTTTAACTCTTGGTTAAACATAAGATCACACTTCGTTGAGAGACTTATGTGTGAAAAATTTGTGGGAGGTGTTTACTTTCGTTGAGGTGCGCCTGAATTTATTGTCCGGCAAGCCGAACAAATACAAAAAGAGAAAGTAGTGTTCCTTTTGTTTCGCCCAGGTTGTACGAACCCGAATTGAATTGATCGGGCGACAATGTGCGAAACTACCAGATGGTAAATCTCAAATGTTCTGTTAAATTGCTGTAGTCAAAATTGCCATTGCACTGGATCAGTGTTAGCTTTGACTATAAATTGTTTTGTTTTTGTGAAGTGGTGTTTGTTTTTGACCAGCCTATTTATGTTGTTTGGTGGTCTTTCTGCCACTTATCCAGAGTATACATTAAAAAAATCATAAAGTCAAGGGCTTTTTGGCGGGATTGTGGAAGAAATATGGTCTTATATAGATAGGTTATACAATAATGTGGGGAAAACTCAAGTTTGGGGGTGGTGAGTTTACAGATGATACTGCCCTGCTCTAGGATTTTTCCACATTTTTAATCTGTGGATAACTTTCGGGGGTTGGTGAAAATGTGGTGGAATGATGGAAGCATATTATAATAATTTTGGATATTTGTAAAGTTGTTGTTGCGTTCTTTTTGTGGTGTGGTTTGGGTTGACAATTTGTGCGGTTCGTGGTGTGGGGACTTTGGGGATGGTGTTGACTTTTGGGGAGAATGTTGTGGAATGTATATTGACCTAGCTGGGGTTTTGTTGTGGAATGGTGGATATTGATCTGGTGGGGGGCGTGAGGAAAGCGCCTTGTCATAGACGAAGGCGCTTGTGGGTTTGGTTCGGATTAGGCAAATGCAAGACGTTTGATTCTCTCGAAGAAAGTCGGGCGTAAGAGATTCTGGAGACGGAGAGCCATGGGGCTCGAAGGGAGGCATCTTCCCCGAGTTTGCCGAAGGCCGTGTTTGTCGCATTCTGCGTAGAAAGCGAGATCTGCCGTTGTCATGGAAACTCTTGGGCCAGACGAAATGCTGTCCCAGACTCTGAGTTGCGTTTTTCATAGTATTACCTCCTGTTTTGTAGGCCTCTTTGGGCTGGTTTGGGATAGGGTTAAAAACTTGTGATAGTTACTATGGTGTCCGAACCTGGTAAAATACGGGCAGTAAAGTAGGTGTGGGATTATTTTTTGGGAAAAATAATCCCCTGTATCTACAGGGTCTCGAATATTTTACTATTCGTCTTCCTGTAAAAGCCTATCTACTGCTAATTGCAGGAGCACATTTCTGTGATCCTACCTTTCTATTATAGCATACTTTGAGTAAAAAGTCAACCCTTTCCTTACGGAAAGTGTTCTTAATCTCTCCTTGCTCAGATGAAAATGTAAAACATTTTCATCATTCGCTTCGTCGGATTATCAATAGGTTTGGGGCTTTTTAGGTGGGTTTTGGGTAAAAATGTGCCTTTTTTGGGGTGTTTTGTGGGTGTTTACAGGGGTGGGGTTTTTGACAAAATTGGGGGATTGTGGCGTGTTTTGGGTGGTCTGCTCTGCTCTGGGCTATGGTTTTCGTGGGGTGGGGGTCCATCACGCTTATGTTGTAATTTTCGAGTATTTCATTGACCATCCATATATATGGATGGTAGAATAATGGAGGTTGGTAAGTTCTCCGATTAGTTCTAATCGGGCCTAGGGACAGGCCCCACCTCGATCCTGTAGGCTTCACTAGACAGTATTTCTAGAATATATATGTGTGGAGCCTAGGAAGGAGGAGTAATGAAGAAGATTTCAGTCTTTTGGGGTTTACTTTCATTTGAATTCTACCCGAGAAACAAACGAACCAAGCAGTAAAGCTTAGATCTTAACCAACCATATATTCAAGTAGCTCGCCTTAGCAGGGTTGCTTGAATTAATGTAATTATACACCAGGTGGATTGTGAAGTCAAGAGAGATTAGATAACAGGAGTGATTTTGCCTAGGAGAGCGTATTTTTCGGTGAAGATTTGGTCGATGGTGGTGTTGGTTTTGAGCATGTATTGGCGGACTACGAAATAGCCGGCGCTGTAGCCTGACCATCTGGGGAGGCCGAGTTTTTTATCGCCTTTTATAAAAATTTTATAGTGGTCAAATTTTTTACCTTGGAGGTCTTTGCTTAGTGTTTTTAGGATTTTTTGGTTGATGTTGTCGGATCGCTTGGTGATGGTTTGGACGAAGACGTCGGGCTTGTAGCGTTTGTCCTTGGCTGCCCTCTCTTGGAAAGCCGTGGCTAGGCCTTCCATAATCATTTCGTCCAGTAGTGAGCTGGTCCATTCGTTGTTGCGCTGCCAGCGGGCGGAGTGGCAGAGTTCGTGGCATAGCATTTGGAAGATGTCGCGGGTTTTGATCTTCTTTTTCATGGTAGGGTCGAGAGTCATGACGATAAAACTACTGGTGTGTGCCCTGCCGCCGATGTGGGTTTCGGGGATGGTGTCGCCTAGGGCGCTGGTAAAAATTATGTCGATTGGGCGCTTGATCTTTAGTTTGGGCACGGCATATTTCTCGGCAATCCTGACAGCACGTTTGATCCGCCTGGAAAACCTTTTTAGATCGCCACTGGCATTGGCAATATAAAGCCGTAATTTTCCCATAATGGGTATATTATATCATAGAGTATCAGAAAAGTCAATGTGTGGTCGGGTGGGGTTGGAAAAGAAAGACCCGGCTGGTGGCCGGGTTGTTTGTAGGTTGCATCGGTTGAGGCCGATGTTGGGAATTATTCTTCTTCATCCATGTTCATAGCTGAGATGCGTTGTTTCAAAAACCCTTGTAGGTTTTGATAAAAATCTCCTTGGTCTTTGCATAGCTCGCAAAACTCATCCAAAAGCTGGATGTAGTTTTCGCGCTCTAGGAGATATGTGTCCATCAACTCCTTTCTCTTTTCGCTTTCTTTAGTGATGTTTTCTTGGGCTTCTGCGGCCTGTTTGTTGATTCTTTCTTGAATCATGCCGATGAGCCATGCTTGCGCTTTGCTAGAGAAAAACAGAACGAAGCTGGCGGCAAGTAAACCAAAAACGAAGGGCGCGGAAATTATCCAAGCTTGAACTGGAACGTCCATGTGGGCCCGCATAAATAGCAGGATAGAAGCGAAAAGCAAGGGTAAGGCAAAAAGTGATCGCTCAATGAGCCTCAACCACTTCTTGGCTTTTGCCAAACTGCTTTGGCCACTTGTGTAGAGTCTGGTTCCAGCTGTTTCCTCGAAATGCTTTTCTATACCCTCCTTATCAATGGGCATATTATGACCGTAAAGCTCCAGGTGGAGCTTATTGGCTTTTTCATATGCCTGCACTAATTTTGTTCCAAGCTCTTTGGCTTTTTCGGTTGCTGATGTTAAATTCTCAAGAAGCGTTGAATCATTGACAAATGGTTTGCTCATAAAAATCACTCTCCTTCTATTATATTAAAAAGATTGGACTAATGAAGAATAAATTGTATAAAGTGCGGATCTTCACGACCAACTAGTACCCTTGGGGTGGTCCAAGGATACTAGTTGATGGTGAAGTTTGGAGGCTGCATTCGCTTCAGTCGGAGTGAATCTTCCTTCGGCGCTTCGCTCATGAGAACAGGGTAAGAGGCCTCGCGGGGCAAGCTTTTTGTCGGGTTAAACCAGACTAAATTAGCTTGGCGCGAGACCTCAATTTGGTATCTTCTTAGATCCCATCAGCATCCGCTGTAAGCGTTCACTGCACGTGTCCCGTATAAGGGGTTAAGCTGGGGCTTCAAGAAAGCCGAGGGGAAGAGTTCTTCCTTTTCGCCGGTTTCTTTGTTTATGACCGTCTTTTTGTACAAGATTGTAGCAATTTTGCTGATTTCTTGGAATTCAGAACGGGTCAATTCACGCTCCAGCTGGAGTGCTTCAAGTTCGGATAAGCGAACTTTCGCTTCGTATTTGGACATTTTCTTTTTCATAACAGGCACCTCCTTGTTGTGGCGGGACATTGCCCGGCTCTTTGAGCCATCCATTCAACTATAGCCTTGCTATCGATTTTGGCTTGTCGTTTTTGCCGTGCAAGGGGCGTCATTTATAGACCCCCACTGGACGGCAAAAACAACTTTGGTGCTGTTATTTGGATAAAGAAGATTGTTAGTAAAGTGCTGGCAGTTCTTTGTAGGTTGCAGAACGCTAATGGAAAGTGTGATTTCCATTCGCTCCTAAAGAGCCTGCGGCGTTCGCTACGCTCACATTCAATAGGTTGGGGATTTTTAGAATAAAAATCCCCTGTGTACACAGGGTGAATATTACTATCCATTTCCTGTATACGGCCTATTTTTCTGTTTAAGGTGTAGGGTTAATTGCTTAACTCTACATTTCTATTGTAGCATACTTTGAGTAAAAAGTCAAGGGTTTTGGCTTATTTTGTGCCCTTTTTGATGCTTTTTGTGGGATTTTACAGTGGTAGGATATTTTGACGAAATTGGGTGGATATGAGAATAAAATGGTGTTTTATGTAGTTTTGTGGTGGATTGCCCTGCTCTGACACGGAAGAGGTGGGAAAGGCTTGATTTTTTACTAGAAGTGTGCTAGAATATTAAGGTAATATAGAGGAAGAATATGTTTGAGTTACTAAAGACTATTGGTGATAAACAAAAAAAGGCGTCGGTTGTTGATCTTCGATCTGTTGATACTGTAAAGGTTCATCAGAAGATTCGCGAAGGCGATAAGTTTCGTATTCAGGTTTTTGAGGGTGTGGTGATAAACTTGACCCAAAAAAACTCACATACGGCGAGGTTTACTGTTCGGAAGATTGCTTCTGGTGTGGGAGTTGAGAAGTCTTATCTGCTGCATAGTCCATTGATCGACAAGATTGAGATTGTGGCGCGTGGTAAGGTTCGACGAAACTACCTTTCGTACCTCAGGGAACGAAGTGGTAAGAGTGCGCGACTTGTTGGAAAAGAGTTTGATCATGCGGCGGTTAATGCTGTGGATGAAGTTGTTCCAGAGGTGGTTGCGGAAGTAAAGGCTGAGCCTGCAAAGGAAGAAACTCCAGTAGCGGAAGCAAAGAGCGAAGAAAAAGCTAATTAGTATTAAAAAATAAGGCTAATGAAAAAAAGCGTGGGTAGAACCACGCTTTATTGATTGGAGAGACGAGGAATGAGATGGTTAAGGCTGAAATGACAACTACAAATAAGGGTCGGAAGGCTGAATTGGCTGTGGTTTCGCATCTTGAGAGCTTGGGGCATAAGATTTTGAGCCAGAATTATCGGACGAGGCATTATGAGATTGATGTTGTGAGCAAGCTTGGGACGGATTATGGCAATAAGATATTCTTTACAGAGGTGAAATATAGGAAGAGCTCGGCGCATGGCGATGGGATTAGTCATATTACGCCGAAAAAATTGCAGAAGATGCGGTTTGCGGCGGAGGATTTTTTGGATAGGAGGAGGCTTCGGGAGCCGGCGGCGTTGGCGGCGGCGAGTGTGGCTGGGGAGGATTTTAAGGTTCAGGAGTGGTTTGAGATTGAGGAGTAGCTGATATAGCTAATCCCCTAAAACGATTCCGCCTTCGCATACGGACAGGTGTTCATCTGTCGTCACATATGAACAGCCTTGTCCTGACACCAACTGTCGTTACAGTTTGGTGACATGCTCAGGGCGGAATGTTTTGGGGGATTATTAACTCCATCTCCCACATAGCCCCATCGAATCCTCTGGGTGGTCGGGGGCGTATAATGATTCTGTTAATGATGCCGACGGACCCTGGTTTCATAGAGGTGGTAGTGGCTGGTCTTGGAACGCTGCTCGTACTAGCATAGAGGCTCTAGGTTATACAACGGCTGGCGGCGGTCTGAGAACTGGTTTTCGTGGGGAAATCAGACTTTTTTACTACTGTGAATCATGATAAAATTGCCGTGGTCTATTGACTTTTTACTCAAAGTGTGCTATAATATAAGGTAGACAGTAGCGTATGTTGTCTAATTAAGGAGTAAAATCTTTGTATCTTGAGAGGAAGTGTTACTATGATGAAGCCAATTCCGCACGACCTGATTACTGGCGACACGGGTATATTTGACGTAAAACAATTTGTTTATCCATCTGGCATGTTTGGTGATGATTACTTCGCTAAGCGTGGTGTCTGTCTTATAGGCACGGTTGGTAAACAAACGCCCGAATCCATAGGTCTGGGTGATGAGTTAATGCCTGGAAATGTGGCAATAAGGGCTGAAAGATTAGCCGACAACTACGAGGCTTACAGAAGAAATACTGGCCCTTTCGCGAAAAGCAAGGATGGTTTTGTCATTGCATCTCAGGAAGAGGCTGTGAAGCGTTTCAACGTTCTGCACAGTGTTTTAGGCTTGCATATTCCGATTCTCCGGCCGATAGCAAACCAGAATGGTGGTGGCAAGAATTTGATTAAGTTCGATTCACACAAAGCCACTGAGCGTCCGATAGGCGACAGCGCATATGTTGACAACGAAGCTGGTGCGGCAGGATTTTCCCCAGCAGATTGCCCAATAGTATGTGTGGCTGCTGTCAACCCGAATAATTCCAGTATACAGACGGCAATTTTCCATTTCGGTTATTTGCCAGTTGGGGATGGTATTGGAGAGGTGATGGCCAACTGCTTAAAGCGTCTTAAGGGTGAAAAGTATGAACTCTACGCTTTTATTTCCGCGGGCATTAGTAGTATTGAAGTCCGTGCCGAACGGGCAACACCTTTACTGCAATTGCGGGATACTGACGAGGTTTTCAAGTCTAATAGCCAAACCATGAGCGACGGGAAAATTGTTGTTCGACTTGGCGATTACGCGGAAGGCTTGCTGAAGTCAGCTGGTATATCCGGTAATGAAATCGAAAGATGTAGAATCGATACTGCTGACCCCGACGCACCGCTGTATTCTAACCGCTTGGTGAGCACGAAAGGTGCCATCAATGGCTGTAATGCTGTGGTATTCGGCTATAGGCCGGCATAGTAAACTTTACAATGTATGAAAAACGAAACCTGCCTATTTGGCGGGTTTTTGTTTTCCCACGAAAACAATAGTCTGAAGGCTGCATTCGCTAGCGCGGGGAACCCGCGCTGCGCTACTAAAGAGCCTGCGGCGCTACCGCCCCGATTGGTTGCTATGGAAGGAACCATGAAGAGCCAGAGAAGAACGAACCAGTGGACGTCACTAGCCACCCAGAGGATTCGGGAGAGGGGTTATCCGATAATGAGGTTATTTGGTGTGAGGCCAAGGTGTGAGGCCAAGGTGTGAGGCCAAAAAGTCCAGCTCTCTACCGAGCTGGGCTTTGATTTATGATAGATCTATTGAACTATTTCTTGCGGCCGAGAACTAGGAAACCGTTTTTAGCGTTTTCTTTGACTTCCATTCCTTCTGGGATTTTCTCGACTGGCTTGCCCTTCTCGTTGTTCTCGTTCTTGGTGAAGAAGTAGATGGTTCGTGGAGCTGAACCGCCACGAAGAGTTACTTCACTTGAGAAAAGGTAGTAGGTTGTACCCTTCGAATTCGTTTGACTATATGCTGCCATGATGTCCTCCTTGAATTTAACTTACAATCTGATAATACACCAAGTTGAACAGGGTGTCAAGGGTTTTTGCGTCTTTTATCTAAAATCATGTGGACAACAGATGAGCAAAGTGTTGTAAAAAATGCAACAAAAGAGGCGACGGCTATCAGTAAACATAGAGAGGCCCAGTCGAAAGCGAGGAATGAGGAGGCGTAGGAGAGGTGGAAGAGGCTGGGGTCGGGGAGGACAACTACTGGCATGGCGAAGTCGGCGGGGAGGCGCTGGTCGACTTCGGAGAGGAAGCAGTTCATGTAGGCTTGCGACCAGGAGTCGAACCTCTGATCGCAGATGTCGCGGGCTTCGGCGTAGGCGTTTCTGCCGATCTGGGCTTCGACTTGGTACTCAGCCTCGCGTACAATGGCCATGGCGGCTCGGCGGTAGGAATGTTGTAGGTAGAACGTTCCAGTGCCCCAGAAGAGGCGTAGGTGGCCTGTGGCGGGGTCTTCGTTGAAGTTGGGGACGGCATGACTGCTGACGAATCGGCGGAGTTGTTTTAAGCTGGTCGACATGGACTCGAAATCGCCGGCGTGGTCGAAGTCGATGACCTGCTCTTTCAGATCGTTCATACGCATGTGATTGGCCCGGAGGGCGAAGCCGCAAAGGACTGTGAAGATTAGGGCGATGTGGAGGGAGACGAGGAGGAGGTGTTTTTTGATAAAGTGTTTGACTTTGCCTATGTTCATGGGTTAAGTATAGCATAAGTATGGAGCCTTTGCACGGAAGGTTCTCCGAAAGTGTGCGCTCCGGGCCGCTAGGCCGAGTCATACCCACTTTCGGAGGACTTCCGTGCCGGCTTCAACCTCAATCTAAGACAATAACTCTTACGAAATCCTCTGGGTGGTCGGGGGTGCGTGCTCTTTCGTTTGACGATGGGTTTCCATGGTTTATCCGCGGTGGCGATTCAGTTTCTGCCGTCACCTCGGGTGTTGAGTCTATTAGCTATAATGCTGGTGGTGTTCATGGTCTAATCGGTTTTCGTGGGGGTTATTCCTCCTCCTTGCCTTTTAGATAAGCTGTGAAGACTTCGCCTTCGATGGTTTCAAAGCGGAGGTGTCTTTTGCCGATGTCTGGGGGAAAGGAGTCGCAGTTTAGTTTAAGCTTCTTGCATATTTCTAGGATGTCGTTCTTGGCGCTGGATTTGTTTGCGTCCATGATTAGGGACTCTCGGCCTATGCAGTCTTCGCAGAACTCTTTGGGGAAGATGATCTCATGGGTGCTGATAATGACTTCTGTTGGCTTGAAGTTATCTGCGTCTATGCCTAGGTCTTTGTGGATTTCGTAGGTTTTTTTGTAGTGGATGAGCTTGGGTTTAACCCTCTTTTCTTCTTTTTTCATGTTTTCTCCTGTTGTTTAACTTGAATCGTGTGGAGGTTTTGCTTATCGGCTTAAAACAAAATCGGCACCGCACGGGTGCTTAACTTCCTACAACATACTAACCTTTTGATCAGAGTGTTCGTGCGATGCCGATTTCTCACTCCGATAAAATAATTATTCACGTTAATATATTGTATCTTAAGTTAAGCATCTTGATTCTAGCATGATTGGGCTGGGTAAGTCAAGGTGCCCTGCTCTTTTATGATTATGCCACATTTTGGGGAAAGTCAAGGGGAATCCGTGGGAAATTATTACTACTGTTATTTTGGAGATTTTTTGACATTTTGGGACTTTTTTGCTTTTTTCTATTGACTTTTTGGGCAAAGTGTGCTACACTAGGGGTAGAATGGAAAGAATTTCCCTTCTAAACAAAAAGGAAAAAATAAAGGAAGAAATGGAACAGGAAGAAAAGAAACAGAGCGCGTTAGATGCGGTTTCGTGGATAAGTTTAACGGTGTCCTAGGGGTTGCATAACGCTCAGGAGAATGACGCGAACTACGGTTCGCGAGAAAGTAAAAACAATATAAAACTTAAAATACCCAGCTTGCTGGGCGAAAAGGAGAAAACAAAATGAATAGACGATATAGAGTAATCAATGGAAAATTGTATGAGGTGATTCGGAGGACGCCGCCATAAGACTGGCCTAACTTTCTTTGGAAAAGAAAGTTAATAAAGAAACTCTAATTAAGTAAAAGCCCTGGAGTGAATCCAGGTCTTTTACAGGTTAATCGTGACAACTTAGTCTTCGGATGGGGTTTCGACTTTTTTGGCGATGGCTAGGGTTGCGAACTCGCTGCCGATTTCGATGCGGCTGAATTTCTTGACTTGGACGTTTTCGCTTAGTTTTGCCATGTTGTTCTTGATGAGCTGTCCGACTGTGACGGAATCGTCAAGGATGAAGGTTTGGTTTATGAGGATTTTGTCCTCATAGTACTTGGCAACTTGGCCGTCGATGATTTTGTCTTGGATTTCCTTAGGTTTTTTGCTAAACGAAGCGTCTTCTTTGGTGGCGGTTAGAAATTCCTTTTGCTTCTCTGCCCGCTCGTCCTCCGGGACGTCTGCGTCGCTGATGAAAATTGGGTCCATTGAGGCAACTTGCATGGCGATTTGGTGGGCTAGGGTCTTGAAGTCGTCTAGCTTTGCGACGAAGTCGGTTTCGCAACCGAGCTCGACTATGGCGCCGATGCGGCCGTCGTGGATGTAGGCGTCGATGATGCCTTCGCCGGTTTCCTTGAGGGAGCGCTTCTCGGCCTTGGTGAGGCCTTTTTTACGCATGTCCTCGAGGGCTTTGTCGAAGTTGCCGTTGGCTTCTTCGAGAGCTTTCTTGGCGTCGGTCAAACCTACTCCGGTTAGTTCTTTAATTTTTTTGATGTCTTCAATATTTACTGACATTTTATTCCTCCTTATCTTATAACTTCTACACTTTCGGCGAATAACTTTGTCAAGCCCTCCAGTCCGCGCTCTCCGTATAACGCAATACGGTTCGCTTGCGGGCTTCAGGCTTTTCTCGTTCTTCATCCGAAATTGTAAAAGTTCTTATATTATTATTTACTTAGATATTACGCTGATTTTTTCTTGGATGCGCCGTCTTTGATGGCTTCGGCTACGTAGTCCAAGATCAATTGGACAGACTGGATAGCGTCGTCGTTAGCCGGGATCACGAAGTCGATGCCGTCTGGGTTGACGTTGGTGTCGGTGATGGCGAAGATGGGGATGCCGAGAACTTCTGCTTCCTTGATGGCGTTTTTATCCTGGATCGCATCTGTGACAAAGATTGCGCCAGGCTTGCCTCCTAGGTCCTTGATGCCACCGTATCGTTCGTTCATCAGGTCGATTTGTTCCTGGAACCTTTGGACTTCAAGCTTGGAATAGCGTCGTTCGAGCTCGCCAGATGCCATTCGCTTTTCAAGGGTGAAGAGCTTTT
>Ga0099364_10009925_pt1 | contig 13167 bp, 8 predicted proteins | sample TergutTh196P3_FD_73070 | JGI IMG/M metagenome (GOLD analysis project Ga0099364, IMG submission 73070) | Microcerotermes parvus P3 segment gut microbial communities from Pointe-Noire, Republic of the Congo - Th196 P3 | ecosystem: Host-associated > Arthropoda: Insects > Digestive system > Gut ...
CACCTTTATAGCAGAAGGCGGAAACCCTGCAATAGATATTCAAGAGGTTGACAGAGTAGGCGGTAAGGCTACAGTACCGGTACCGTATCCTGTTAAGGATGAATATTATATAGAAGGATGGTATACGCTTAATGGAACAACAGCGTGGGATTTCGATGACGAAGTTATCGGAAATATGACGCTCTATGCAAAATGGGAGCCGGTACCTGCTGACAAATGGATTGTTACCTTCATAGCAGAAGGCGGAACCCCAGCAATGGATATTCAGGAAGTTGACAGAGCAGGCGGCAAGGCTACGGTACCTGTCCCCTACCCTGCCAAAGATGGCTATTACATTGAAGGATGGTATGAATTTGCATCCGCCTCAAAATGGAATTTCGACACAGAAGTAAACGGCAATATGACCCTATATGCAAAATGGGAGTCAGTACCTGCCGGCAAATTTATAGTCACTTTCATAGCCGAGGGCGGCGTTCCTGCAATGATTACGCAAGAAGTAGAAGCGAACGACAAACTCGCACTTCCCTTCCCATACCCCCAAAGAGAAGATTACTACATCCAAGGCTGGTATAAAGATTATCTTTTCAGCGGCGGCGAAGAAGCATGGGACTTTGCAAACGATGACGTTGATGACAATATGACCCTTTATGCAAAATGGGAACAAGAAGATATGGCAGATGCATGGTTTGTTTCCTTTATCAACGAGGACGAATTGTTCCTCCGCGTTGCAGTTGCCAAAAACGGCGACGGCTTGGTAGACAAACCCGCTAACGAGCCCATAAAAGTAGGCGTAGGCAATTATGTATTCACAGGCTGGTATAACGACGAAACCGAACGTGAAATTGAAAACCTCTGGCAGTTCTCGCAAGATAAAGTTACAGATAGTGACTTGACGCTTTACGCCGGATGGTTAGAAATACTTCCCGGTAATGTCGTAGTTACCTTCATGGGCAACGAAGGCTATCCTGAAAAGGTTGTGCGCGTTGTTCCTGCGGGCAATCCTATACCCGAAGCGCAAATACCTGATGTAGAGCGCGAAGATTATGCTTTCACCGGCTGGTTCAAGTCAGATAATGATTTCACTGTTGCAAATCAGTGGAATTTAGAAGTAGGAGATGAAGACCTAACCCTTTATGCCGGCTGGTTGCCATTGATTGCGCCCCAGGTTTATAACGTTACATTTAATATATATGAAGTAATAGAAATAGACGGCGCTGATGTTGATGTAGCCGTAATGGGCGCAGAAGTTGTATTTGACGGAAAAACATTGGACGATGGTATATACATTGTCACAGGCGTTTTGCCGGGCGAATATGACTACAGCGTTACAAAAACCGATTATACGGCAGACCCGAATAACGCGCCTAATATTGTGGTAACCAACAGTAATGTAATTGTAGACGTTCTGCTTATAAGAGGCGGCGCTACTCCTTCGGGCTACACGCTCACCTTCACCGTAGTTGAAGACGACGGCGCCGCAATTAACCCCGTTCCCGACGCGCAAGTAATGTTTAACGGAACTCCCCTTCCATTAACAGATGCTCAAGGCGTAACAAGGGTAACAGGCGTTAAAGACGGCGATTATTACTACAGCGTATCAAAAACCGGTTATATAACAAAATCGGCTCAGATAGAAGATGTGGACGATGACATGAATATTCAAATTGTCCTCGAGCGTGGTAAAACAGACACCTACTATGTAGTATTCAACGTAATTGAAGAAAACGAGCCCGGTAAAATCATTACCAATGCATCAATCATCTTCGACGGCAGACCCGTGTCGGGTAATATCGCTACAGATATTGCGCCGGGTATCTATCCATATAGCGTGAGCGCAGAAGGATATGAAACTGCAATGGGCAGCGTTGAGATAACCAACAGCAATGTAAACGAAACCGTTGAACTTACGCCTTCCGTCATTACACCTCCCACCGGCTTTAACGTAACCTTCATAATTACCGATGAAGACGACGCTCCGGTCACTGATGCAACCATTGTATTCAACGGCTTTACGGGCAGTTCGTTCTCCGGCGTTGAAGCGGGCGTATACGGATACAGCGTATCCAAGGCAGGTTATAAAACCATTGCAGGCAGTGTGATAGTGAACGACGATATCGATATTGTTCTGAAACTTGAACCTGTTGACGGCAACGAACCCACCTTCACCGTATCATTCGTAATAATTGATGAAGACGGCGGCGCGGCAATAGCCGATGCAACGGTTATCTTCAACGGCGCGGTAGTTGAAACGGGCTACAGTGTATTGAACCTCACTGAGGGCGATTACGATTATACAGTTCACAAAACCGGCTATCATTCAAAATCCGGCAGAGTAACGGTACCCAACCCCGACGCTCCCAACAGTCTGGTTATAGTAGAAGAAGTAGAACTAAGAAAAGACGGCACATCGCCGGTAGAGTTCTACACCGTAACCTTCGATATTGTTGATGCCGACGGCACCGGACCAATTGACGACGCGCGAATAACTTTCAACGGAGTCACTCTTGCCGCAGGCAACTATGCAGTTGCAGGCATCGCCCCCGGAACCTATTACTACAGCGTAACCAAAGCAGGCTACTCAACAGCAAGCGGACCCGTTACAGTAATAGACGCAGACGTGGCGGTACCTCAAATTTCGCTTCAAAGAGTAGTCGGCGTGCCGCAAACTTACTCGGTAGCGTTCAGCATAGTTGATGAAGACGGCTATACAATATCCGGCGCAACAGTTATATTCAACGGCGAAGCTATTGTAAGCAATATTGCATCGGGAGTTGAGCGCGGCTCATACGTCTACACTGTTTCCAGAAATGGATATATTTCGGTAACAGGCGTTGTTCAAGTAATTGATAATAGCATAATCGAAAGGGTAACGCTCCGAGAAGATATAGCTAATCCGGTGGAAGTATATAGAATAACTTTCGAAGTATATGACACTGATAAAGACGGCGGGTTACTATCTGACGTAGATATAGTGTTCAACGGACTGTCGTTGTTGAAAAACATAGGCGTTGTAACCGATGCGGGCGACTACAGCTACAGCGTATCAAAAGAAGGTTATATAACAGAATTCGGAAACGTTGTGGTTGATGTTGAACGTGAAATTACTGAAGAAGTATTTCTACAAAAAGGTTCATTGGATACTTACAATGTTGTTTTCAATATTGTAGATGAATACGATGTACCTGTAATAGGCGCTACCATAATGTTCAACGGCTCTATAACCTCCGGCTACACCTTGTTTGACGTTGAAGAAGGCGAATATATGTACAGCGTTTCCAAAGAAGGCTACAGAACCTTTAATGGCGTCGCAGTCATTGATGCCAATACCACAATAAAGGTAACTCTTACAGGCGACGGTTCACCCAACGCGCAAACCATAACCTTTGAAGTAACAGACGCAGATACCGGCATCGAAATTGACGAAAACGATTTTGAAATAATCTTCAACGGAATATTATTGTCCGGCAATTCAATAGCAGGCGTTCTGCCCGGCAACTATTTCTACAGCGTCTCTGCCGACGGCTATCATACGAAAGCCGCAGGTATAATAGCTCCTGTGCAGGGCGGCGTTATAGAAGTTGAACTTAATCCGCTTGTTGGAGTGCCAACGTTATACACTGTCACCTTCGATGTGCGTGATGAAATAGACCCGTCTATAATCATAGACGATGCTACCATCATATTCAACGGCGAGCCGTTAGACGGCTACGAAGTTGAAGTTGAAGAAGGACTGTATTTCTTTAGCGTACAAAAACAGGGATATACCACGTTTACAGGCACAACCGAAAACGTTGTTGCCAACGTAGAAATACCTGTACGCCTCAAAGTAGACGGCTCTATGTACGTTGAAGGCGTTGATGTTCAATTCATTATAACCGACGAGCAAGGCGGAGCTATTCAGAACCCCAGATTAGTGTTCAACGGAAGAGTGATTGAAGCCCCATACCTAATCCCCGACGTACTGCCCGGTACATATTTCTACAGCGTGTCAGCCGACGGATATCAAACAGAGTCAGGCACACTGCCGATAACAATGCCTTCAGACCCAATACTTAAAGAAGTAAAACTTGTTGCCGGTACGCCTCCAAGATACAACGTTACCTTCAACGTGGTAGACGGAGCAGGAGTAAGAATTGTATCGCCCGAAATATGGTTCGACGGCGAAAGATTACCGGCTAATGCACTTTCAATAAGCAATGTTCAAAATGGAAGATACAGCTTCACGGTTGTTAAAGACGGTTATTTTACAGTAAATGGAAACATAACGGTAGATAATGGAAACGTAAACAGAACAGTTACGCTTGACAGAGATATAAGAGTTACCGTTCACACTGTATCTTTCAACATAACCGCTGAAGGCTTGCCGATAGTTACGGACGCTCTGTTAACATTGCCCCAGTTTGGAGTAACATTAACATCGCCGCCCTACACAGTGGCAGGTATTCTTTCCGGAACGGCGTTATCATATAATGTAACGAAAGCCAATTATAATACGGTAACTGTAACCGGAAGCCAAGCCCCAGTCGTGAACAGCGATTTAACAGGAGCTTCGGCAATACCCGTGAATCTCGTCTTAACCACATTCTTCGTACAGTTCACTGTTACTGATGTAGAAGGACCGGTTTCAGGCGCAACAGTAACCTTCGATGGCAAACCTGTAATGGAATCTCCTTCCGGCTCCGGCATCTACAGAATAGACGGCATTCTTCCAAATTCGCAATATTCATACAGTGTAACAAAAGAAGGTTATGTGGACGTTCATGTAAGCAATTACTCTAAGTTGTTTACTAACAGTTTCATTAACGTTCCCCTTGTTCGCGTCCAAACCGGCGAGATAACCGATATCCTGATAGGCGGTCAGTCAATTGATTTTGACGGCAACAATATCTTCTACAATGTGCCGATAGCCAACTGCGGCGTCAATTCGGTACAATTGGAAGTTATTGCCCCCTATTCCGAAATAGTTATCAGACGCAACAGAGACAACGCAGTAGTAGGTTCTCTGGGCGAGGCAACGCTAAGCGGCTTGGAAGACGGCAACAACCTGTACACAATCAGCGTAGACGGCTTGCGCAACTACACCCTGACTGTGAACATGCCTATGTCTTTCGAAAAGTTGGTTCAAGAACGCTGGGATTACCGCTACACCGTAATCGATAATCCTTCCGTACATGGCTTGTCATTCAAAGATGGTTCATATCGCTGGTATAATAGCATTGATGAAAATGCGACTCAAATAGCGGCATATAGCGGCTTACAGTCAGTGGCAGGCACTCCGGGCGTTTCAGCCTCTTTGCCGGCAGTAATGCGCGTTGAAGCCGAAAGCAACGAGCGCGGATGGATTCGCAGTTGTCCCGCAACAGCGAAAAGCAAAACGCTGGTAGTGAACGTCAACGTGTATCCTAACCCCGTTGCAAGCGGACAGCCCTTCTACCTCGACGTAGAAATGGAAGCAGAAATGTTCGACGGAGCAATGGTCGAAGTATACGACAACATCGGACGTCGAGTCCACACGCAGCCTCTAAGAGCGCGTTTAACCGAACTCGACGGACGATACGCCTCAGGTGCATACGTCATAATTATTAGAGGTAAAAATGACTTCCAAAAAGATGTGAAACTGATAGTTGATTAAATAGTCGATAGTCGATGGTCTTTAGTCGTTTTCAACTCAACGGCTAAAGACCTGACTAAGACTAAAAATAAATAAGTAAAATAAATAACCGTAAATATCAATAAAGAACAATGAAAAAGTTAATTATAATATTCAGTAGCGCTCTTTTATGTATCAGCAGCGCAGTTTATTCTCAGCAATATCGCACCGGCTACGACCGCCACGAGTTCTCGGTAGGCGTCGGCGGCGGGCTTTCAGGCTTGAACTTCAACCCCGCAGGAGGTATCAACGGAGCCTCGCAAAGCAACGGATTTGGAGGAAGTTTCGGGCTTGGATACCACTATTTCTTTTCGCCCTACTGGGCAATAGGAACAGGAGTAGACCTGGCGCTCTACAACGGCAAATATAAGATGAACAGCGTAACACATAAATACATGACCGCCGATTATAAGGGCGACATGTTCGAGCTCACAAGCGTTGCCACAAATTTCAGCGAAAATCATAAGGCTATGATGCTGCAAATACCTCTGATGGTACAATACCAAACGGGAAGCATATTCTACGCAGCTGCCGGCGGAAAATTGGCGCTGCCAATAAACGCTAAATACGATGGTAGCGGCGCCTTCAAAAATACCGGATACTTCGAGCACGAAAATAAAACCTATGGACTTGAAGAAATAGACAAATGGATGGGATTGTGGGAATACCCCGGCAATAAAATCGACGGCGATTTAGACCTCAAAATGGCATTCCTCGCATCATTAGAAGCCGGCGTAAAACTCAAACTTAAAAACAGCCTGTCGCTCTACATAGGAGCATATTTTGACTATGGATTGAACAACGTCGTAAAATCAAATAACGCGCGTTTCGTAGATTATAAGGCAAACGATGTAAACCTGTCGCAAGGCAACTGGGGTGGCGATTTCTCAGCAAATAGCGTTGTGAACTCGCAATATCTTAACGGCGCCGCTAAAAACTCGTTTACTAATAAGGTTTCCCCAATGGCTGCCGGTATTAAAGTCAGGCTTACATTAGGCTCCGACGGATTCATCTCCCGCCGCGACCCAGGCGAACGCTACACTGCGCCACCACGTCAAACCGACGCACAACGCCTCACTGACGAAGAAGCAGCACGCCGCACAGAATACGACGCAGCACAAAGAGCAGCTGAAGAAGCAGCACGACGAGCAGCAGAAGAAGCGCGCCTCGCAGCAGAAGAAGCCAGAAGAGCCGACGAAGAAGCACGAAGATTAGCGCGCAACGTAATAGAAAAACCAACAGACGGTTACGAAGTCAACGAATCGATACTCGAACAAAGACAATTGCGCGAATTAGACGAAAAAATTGTCCTGCTGAACCGATATCAAAACATAAGATTCTACATCAACGGACACACCTGCGATATAGGCTCCGACGAAGTAAACGAAAGAGTAGGAATGCAACGCGCCGAAAGAGCCAGAGCATACCTAATCTCACAAGGTATAAGCTCAACACGCATCCTGACCCTAACCTCAAAACGCGACACTGAGCCGTTAGTACCCAACACAAGCGAAGATAATAGAAAAATAAACAGAAGAGTCCAGCTACTGATAGCAGACTAAAAAAAAACTTTTAATTAAATAGAAACGTCGGAGGTTGTAAAAAGCCCCCGACGTTTTTTTGATAATGCAAGCGATTTTTTGCACGCAGATAACGCAGATTTTTAGGATTTGCGCAGATTTTTAAAACGAAATATCGCTCCCCACGCTCACGCCGTCCCGTTAGGATTGCATTTTTGCAGAGCCCTAACTTTTAACAAAATTTAACACATCGCTATTATTCAATAATAGTACTGGTTTACGGTTATTATCATTGCGATCTTCTGTAGAAGCATTGCATTTTAATTTGTTTATGTGGCGCGAAAATTGTATCTTTGCACCTTCAATTTTTAAACAAATTTTTATGGCGACAGTACGCGCATATATAAGGATAATAAGGGCAAATAAGAATAATAAACCCACAAATGTTCGTTTCAGATTGAGAGACGGACGAGATTTTCAGTTATTTCATTCAAGTGAACTTGAAGTTCTTCCTGACAGATGGGATGATAAACAACAGAAAATCAAAGCACGTTGCGTGATTGATGAGGTTGAGCGGCAGATTTTTGACACCGCTGTTAATGATAGGAAAGCACTCATCAAAAATATTTATCTTGACAAAGGAAAAAGTTTGACTTCGGAACTACTTAAAATAGAGATAGAAAAAGTATTAGATCCCGAAAAACACGAGGACAAATCTAAAAAACTAACTCTGTTTCAGTTTATTGATAAATTTATTGAAAATACCCCTAATAGAAGGGATAAAAAAACAGGTAGAGCGTTGTGTGATAGAATTATTCAACACTACCAATCTTCAAAAAAGCATTTGATGGGGTTTGCAGTGAGCGTTAAAAAGAAAGATTTTGAGTTTGCAGAAATCAATCAATCTTTCTATGATAAGTTTGTTGCTTATTTGCAATCAATACCACTTACTCTGAATGGCGTGGGAAAGCATATTAAAATATTGAAAACGTTTCTGAACGATGCTAATACACAGGGATATAATAACACCTCTCAACACAAAAGATTCTATGTGTTTTCGGAAGATGTAGATAGTATCTATTTGACAGAAACAGAGTTACAACAACTAAAAGATGTTGATTTTTCTGAAAATCAAAAACTTGAACGTGTACGTGATTGGTTTTTGTTGTTGGCATGGACAGGTTGTCGGTTCTCCGATTTAGAAAAGGTTTCAAAAACAGATATTAAAGACGGTTTTATAACGTTTCGCCAACAAAAAACCAATACAAAAGTGACAATTCCATTACATCCCGTGGTTATTGAAATATTAGAAAAATATAATTTTGATTTACCAAAAACGATTACCAACGCAAAATTCAATATAAACATCAAAGAGGTGTGCAAAATTGCGAAGATTAATTCTTCGGAAACTATGACCCGAACTGTTGGTGGAAAACTCACAACCGAAAAGTTTGAGAAGTGGCAGCGTGTTTCAAGTCATACTGGTAGGCGTTCTTTCTGTACCAACATGTATAAGCGTGGACTACCCACCCTGATGATTATGTCAATTTCGGGTCATAAGACCGAAGGTGCGTTTTTGAAATACATTAAAATAAAGCAAGACGAACATGCCGGAATGATGAAAAAGGCGTGGGAAGGTATGTATAAGTGATTTTATTTCAACTTTTGACAAAATACGGTCATTTTCTTCTTCAACGTTTCTTCACATGTTGATACATATATATAATGTATAGTGCCGTAGTGTTAAAAATTGTTAAATATTGTTCGTTTTGTGAAATATATGAAATATATCTAAAAAAAATATTTTTTTTGTTATTTATAAAAAATAAAGTATTTTTGCAGAAAATTATCAAGAGTAAATATAGTATGTTGTCAAATTTTAAGGATGTGCGGGATGTTAATCTCGATGGAGATAGCGGCATGACGAGAGATTTTCGTCGGATGGGTGCTATGGCGTGGCGTGTAACGGATGGATACGAAAGTTACATTGAAAACCTTGCTTCGAGCGAGGCGGAGGAAATATTCTATAATTCCTGTGAGTCACACGCTCTAATCGTGTTGAAAAACTTGGTAAAAAATGCAAAACACTTAATACTATAATAAATAAAAAAAGAATAATGAGTGAAGAAATATTACAAAGGGATTTGAGAAACCCACCCAAATTTGGGCAATGGGATTTTTATAATATAGGTTCTACAAGTGTAAAAACATTAAAAGAATATGGAATTATCCGTGATATAAACTACGGTAATGAAGAAAAGAAAAAAGTTGACGCTTTGCTTGTACAAAAAAAGAAAGTAATTGCTGTAATTGAATACAAAAAACCGTCTGAGTTTAGGACCGAAAAACAAAAAAACAAAGCTATCAAACAAGAGTTGGAGGTTGCTCGCAAACTTGATGCGTATATTCTTATTGCAACAGACACTAAAGAAACAGTTTGGATTAATGTTGCAACTGGAAATGTAATTAAAGACGAAAATAACAACGAACTAAAAATAAATTTTAACCATAAAGATAAAAAATTGCCTGAATTATTTGAAAAGATAATCGTATCTATCAATAACCAAAATGACCAAATAAAACACAATAGGTTGGTTAATCCTACGGACTTGGCAAAACAAATTCGGCAGGATATATGGTCAGTTAGCGGTGCACCACCCGAAGATTGTCTTTACACTTTTATTGAATTGTTTATTTTCAAATATTTGAGTGACTTGGGAGTCTTGACGGGTATTCACGGTTTCAATACATTAGTTAATAGTTACACAACAAACTCCGACATTGAAGTACTTGAAAATTACGCAACCGTCATTAGACCCAAAATAAAAGAATTATTCCCGCCAAATTTGGTTGATAATACAACTATTATCAATGGGTCTATTTTTATCTACGACCAAAAAGCAATAACAAGTTTTAGTACTGTTTTTAAAAAAGTCTTGTTAAGATTTAAGGATTATGGAAAATTAGAAAATATCGACTATGAATTTAAAAGTCGCTTATTTGAAAGTTTTCTAAAAGAAAGTATTAGTAAAAAGAATTTGGGACAGTATTTTACGCCGTTGAGAGTTATTCGTGCTATTGTTGAAATGGCAAAAGATGATATAAAAGAGGGGATTACTATTTGTGACCCTGCGTGTGGAGTCGGAAAATTTTTGTTAGAACCGCTTGTTACAAAACTTGATTATTTTTATGACATTGACGAAAAGGGTATTACTCCAAAAATAAAAATTCAAGGATTTGATAAGGGTTTTGATAAAAACGAACAAAAAACTATAATATTGGCAAAAGCCAATATGTTAATTTATTTTTCTGAATTAATTCGTAAAAATCCGGGGTTAACAAAAGAATTTTCAAAACTTTTCAACAAATCTTTTACTCTAAAAACTAACTCTATTTTGGGTACACTTTCCGAACCTTCTAATGAAGAGTATGAATTAATCTTAACTAATCCACCTTATGTAACCAGCGGTAGCAGTAATTTGAAAGAAGAAATCAAAAAAAGTGGCGAACTTGTAAATTATTACAAAATCAGTGCTATGGGTATCGAAGGTTTATTTATGGAATGGATTATTCGAGCCTTGAAACCAAATGGAAAAACATTTGTTATTGTCCCTGATGGAATTTTCAATCGCCAAAATGATAGAAATTTACGACAATTTATTATTGATGAATGTTTTATTGACGGAATTATTTCTTTACCGTTAAATACATTCTTTACAACGAATAAAAAAACTTATATTCTTTGTCTTACAAAGAAAACAAACAAAAATGAAATACAGACAACCCCTGTATTTACTTATCTTGTCAGTGAAATAGGTGAAAGTAGAGATATTTACCGCTTTAATATTGAAGATGACGATTTGAAGGAAGCAGTTTCTTTATATTCCTTTTTCAAAGGAAATAAAACTAATTTTGAAAAAATAAACACAAATAAACGTTGTAAAATCCAACCCTTTGAAAATTTCACACCTGAAACATATTGGAGTATTGACCGTTGGTGGACAAAAGAAGAAAAAATAGAATTAGGAATAATAGAGGAAGATAAAATAATTGATATCATAGAATTTAGCGAAAAATTAAATGATATTTCAAATACAATCAAAGAACATTCTGAATTGTTAAAAGAAGTTGCCGAAAAACAAAAGTATGTAAGCGAATATAAGGAAATTTCTTTATCAAATAAGGATTATTTTAATTTATTCATCGGAAAGAGATTAACAAAAAAAGAACTAATACATATCAATGGAAATATACCTGTTTACAGTGCGAATGTAAAAATTCCCAATTCATATAATAATCAAAGTAATATTTCCGATTTTTCCAACAACTTTGTTCTTTGGGGAATAGACGGGAATTTTGAATTTAATTTTATCCCTAAAAACAAACCCTTTACTACCACAGACCATTGTGGAACAATTAGAATTTTGAATGATAATATTTTACCTGAATATCTGATGATGCAACTTGAAAAAGTAAAACACAAATATGGTTTTGATAGAGGTTTACGTTCTTCCTTGAAAAACATGCAAAATATTAAAATCAAAATACCATTTGATATAGAAGGTAATATAGATACTGAAAAACAAAAAGAAGTTGTTGAAAAATATGAATATGTTTCAAAAATTAGAGAAATAATAAATGAATACAAAATCCAAATAGAAGAATTATCTATTCAAATAGAATAAGTGATTTTATTTGTATTCTATTTTTTGACCACAATACGGACATTTATCCAAATAAGAGTTTTCATAATATCCGTCATTACATTCTTCATCAAATGCTTCTTCACAAGTTGGGCAAGTTGTTGGATCCCATCTTTCGCAAATTGCTTCTCTTGGAGTGTTAATGAAATTCCAAAACTTGGATGCACCAACAGCCCATTCTTCTTCGATTAGTGGACTGGATGTACCAGCGACGCTACTAATAAACTTGCGTAAAACACGCTCACCAATGGGGTTGGAAAGAAATTTTTCTCGTTCCACTGCTCTTTCCATTCTTTCTTTATCTTCTTTTGTCATTTTTTCCAATTTAAAAATCCATGAATACTTAATCCTATATATACCACAAACATAATTATTTGTGACCAATTTATCTGTATACTAATCAAATTAACTACAATCCAAATAGCATTAGATACTATCCAAACAAGAAATCCTAAACGTTTCTTGTAGTTAATCAAGACGTTTCCACTTAATGAAAATATTAATGCTATTATTGATAGTATTTGATACATATTTTTATATTATTTTTCGATTTCAAAATTCCATCCTTCTGGTTGAAAGAACTTTTCAAAAATTTCTTTTCCAAATGAGATAACTTCTTCTCTTGTGTCAAAAGCATTTGTGAAAGACCCTTTCTTATAACCATACCACCTATCAAATTTATCTTTACTATTTTGTAATTCAAAATCGGTTACTTCCCTCATTAGGTCGATTTTGATGTCTTTTGCAAAACTAGGGCAGTTGAATATCAAAGTGTAACTACTATTTTCGGGATTTTCTTTCCATCGTATATTTGAAGTGTAGTCTGTTCTCAATACACCATAATAATGTGTTGCACCAGAAGATACTCCTCTGAATGATTGTATTTCAAGAAGAATAAGTTGTTTATTTCGTCGCGAATCACGACAGGAAATATACTTTTTACCCATTTGTTCTACCCATATACCTTCGCCAACATCTAACGGAATTGTTAATTTGAGTTCATTTGACATCCCATTAACTACTCCGCCATTGTTTTCCCATTCACTCCATTTATTATATTTTTCTACTTCTTTCATTTTTTATTGTTTCATATATGTTTGAATACCACCATTTTCATCAATTTTGTACCAAGTGTCATCATTTCTTGCAAATGCAGCGATTCTTCCTGCATCTTGTTGAAATGGATTTGCTTTATCAAACCAACAATCACACAATAGTTGGTTATTTTTTAGATAATTGTATTGACCGCTATTTGATACTACAACCGATATGTTGAACATTGTCATTCATTTCT
>Ga0099364_10009926_pt1 | contig 13165 bp, 13 predicted proteins | sample TergutTh196P3_FD_73070 | JGI IMG/M metagenome (GOLD analysis project Ga0099364, IMG submission 73070) | Microcerotermes parvus P3 segment gut microbial communities from Pointe-Noire, Republic of the Congo - Th196 P3 | ecosystem: Host-associated > Arthropoda: Insects > Digestive system > Gut ...
TAAACTTCCGCTGCAAATATTCGCTCTTGGCCAATATTCTTCGCTTCCTTCTTCTCTCCCCTGCCCTATGCCATGTCTTCTCAGCCACGGCCTTTTGCCAATTATCATGGGACACTTCTATCCCCTTGTCTTTCACCAGCCTCGTGCCGGTTTTTGTAAACTACACTGTTTCTATCCCTTTTGTCAAGTGGTGTGAAGTTAATCCGCCACGAACAAATATCGGGCAACCCGGATTTGAACCGGGGACCTCTTGGTCCCGAACCAAGCGCGCTACCATCTGCGCTACTGCCCGTATCAAGCTACGCTGTATTCATGGGCAGTATGCGAAAAATAAAACTAAATTTCAAGCCCTCTAAAGTATTTAATATGACCACCTGACCATTAAAACCCATAATTTGCATTTTAGTGGTTAGGCGGTCAGGACGGGAGCGACGGGGCTTGCCCTCCAGTCGCAAACATCCTGTTTGCTCCTTACAGGCCACCTACGCCCCCTGCCGGCGGCATCCATGCCGCCTTTTCCTCGTATTCACTCGGCGGGGGCTCCGGTTCAAGTCCCCTAAAGCATTTACGCATGAAGTTTTACGTAGTAAAACTTCAAAACAAAAAACACTCAAGGTGTTTTTTGTTACGGGAGCGACGGGGCTTGAACCCGCGATCTCCGGCTTGACAGGCCAGCGTGATAAACCAGCTTCACTACGCCCCCAGATATACAACTTAATTAATTTTAATTAATAAGTCAATAGTCCGGAGAAAAAATCCTTATGCCACATAAGCTTCCAGCCTGGATTTCCGACTTGGATGCTGGAGCCGCATCAGGGCTTTTTCTTCAATTTGCCTAATCCTTTCTTTGGTAAGGTCAAAGCGGTCACCGATTTCTTTGAGTGACAGAGGGTGCTGTTGACCAAGCCCGTAACGACAACGGATAATTTCTGCCTCTCTGCTATTTAAGGTATTAAGCAGATCATTAATATCAGCTTCAAGGGCTTTTCTAATCATTTCCTGATCCGGTGTTTCATTTCGGCAGTCTTCCACAAAACAACCCAGAGGCGTGGTGCCTTTTCCGGAAACAACCTGTTTTTCCAGTGAAACAACCTCTCTGGATATTGCGATCATGTCTTCTACATGGCTCTCATTCATATTTAATATACAGGCAATTTCCTTTATGTCATTATCGTTTTTATGACTGTCAGGAAGCGAATTTTTTATCTTTACAATCCGCAGGAGGTCTGCAGCTCGATTTATCGGCAGCCGGATAAGTCTGGATTTTTCTGAAAGCGCCTTAATAATAGACTGCCGAATCCACCATACCGCATAAGAAATGAAATGGTAACCCCTTTCAACATCATATCGCTCGATTGCCTGTATCAATCCGATATTGCCTTCACTGATTAGATCTGCAAGCGGAATACCTTGTCCCTGATACTTCTTTGCTATATTAACAACAAAACGCAAGTTTCCGTTTATCAATTTATTACGTGCGTCAAGGTTGCCTTTCGCTGCAGCTCGTGCTGCCTCGTTTTCTTCCTCTCTGGTTAAAAGCGGTATTCGGCTAATTTCATTGAGGTATATAGAAAGAACATTTTCATCAGGAATTAATTCATCAGATTGCCGATTTTTTATAGCCTGCTGTTTTTTCTTCTTTTTCATCTTTTTTATCCTCCTTTGTTTCCTGCCTATATATAAGCAAAATCCATGCCAAGCGATTTTATTACAAAAAAAATAAAGAATAATTAAATAAAATATAAAATTTACATATATTCACCAAAAAACAATAATGTACCTGATTGCAAACAGGAAAAAATGACACAGCAGACAAAAATAGGAGAAATGTGGGTCATTTTGACACATTTTCTAACAACAATCCATTTTGCCTATAGCTCCACCAGTCGGTTTCGGAAAAAATTAAGTGCTCAAGAAAATGCAAACCAAGAATTTGAGATGACTTTAGCAGCCTGTCTGTTATTTCGTTATCTTCAGCGGAAGGGGTGAGACGGCCTGACGGGTGGTTATGAGCTACAACAAAAGCGGCGGCTCGATCCTGGATAATATCGGCAAAAACCTCCCGCGGGTGAACAATAGTCCGATTTACCAGGCCAATTGTGACTACCCGTGCAGCAAGTACTTCATGTGCGCCATTGAGAGACAAGCTGATAAAACGTTCCTGTTTCCTGTCGGCATTATGACGTACCAGAGAAAAAATATCTTCGGGACACTTGACAACAGAACCGGACACTCCCCAGCGTCTTCTGCCAAACTCCAGCATAGCCGCAACCGCACAGGCTTTCGAATTACCCATACCAGGAATTTTTGACAATTTGTCTATCGATGGAATCTCTTTGTCATTATCAAGCATGCGTAAAAGATCACGTGCCAGTTCAGACACATTTTTTCCCTTGATACCGGTATTTAACAGGACAGTCAGAAGTTCAATATCGGAAAGCGCTGCCGGTCCATTGCTGGCAAGGCGTTCGCGGGGTCGAAGCGCAACGGGCAAATCAAGCGGGCCTATTACACAGGAACTGCTTTTTTTCGCCTGGTATGATGCCACCAACGCATCAAAAGAACCGGCATACATTTCATTACTCATACCTGTTATATGGTGTGAAAATGGGTTTTGCTTGCCTCGTAAACCCTTATTGCACTGTTGTACAACTGGTTAAAACAGCACTATTCGTACCTTAGGCGCGCAACTGCTGTACATAGGCGGCTTTGTCGGGACTGTTAAAGAATGCGGAGCCGGTTACCAATATATCCGAACCAGCAGCTAAAGCCGCGGCTGCGGTTTGAGTGTCAATGCCGCCATCGACCGAAAGTAAATAGTCCAAACCACGCTTTTGCCGCTCTTCAGCCAGAATATGCACTTTTTCCAGGCATTGAGGAATGAGTTCCTGCCCACCAAAGCCGGGGTTTACGGTCATAACCAGAACCAAGTCTGCATACGGTAATAATTCGCTCAGCATAACGGCGGGAGTGGACGGAACAATGCTTATGCCAGCTTTTTTTCCCATACGGCGGATTTCCTGAAGCAGCCGATGGGAATGGGTTGCCGCCTCAAGGTGGAATGTAATAGCATCAGCCCCGGCGGCGGCAAAAACCGATACGATATGTTCAGGTGTATTAACCATCAGGTGGACATCAAAAAAACCAGAAGAACGTTTTCTGAGATCTTCTACCAGTTTTGGGCCAAAAGTCAGATTCGGTACAAACTGTCCGTCCATCACATCAAGATGAACCCAGTCTGCTCCAGAATTTTCAATACAGACAAGCGCATCGCCGAAACCGGCAAAATCAGCCGAAAGAACCGAAGGAGCGATGATGGGTATTTTCATAATGCAAGCATAACCGTCAGAGGCGGTATTGTCAAACTATGTAAAAATGATATAATAAAGCATAACACACAGAAAAATGGACACAGAACAGTCGGTAGCGAGGCTTATTCAGAAAGCCTATGAAAAACTGAAAGCCTCAGATGCCGAGAGCGCGGCAGTATTGCTTGATGAAGCATTACAAATCGACTTTGACAATGAAGAAACGAAACATGCGCTCATGTCTGTAAATTGGTGGCTGGAACGCGAAACGAAAATTAAAGAAATAAAAAACCCTTATGAAAAAGGGAGTTTTATTCTTTCCCAGCTCAGACAGTACTACACATTTTTGGACAGTATTGCCGGGAATTATGACTTGTGCCAGTACGCTATAAGACGCTATGTGTTTTCCAGCGCACTGCATTGCTTTAGCGACCTGCTGGGCGACGGGGTAAACCGGCACGATCCCGGCCTTTTATTGCTGGTAGGACGCTGCTATAAAGGCGTGGGCAACTACATTGAAGCGTTGAAATACCTTGAACAGGCGGCACGCTTCAAAAGAGAAGACGGCGAAACGCTTGCCGAGTTGGCTGATGTGAATGCCATGCTGGGCAATGAAGATGAAGCGAAATTATTTTTCCGTGAAGCGTTTTTCCTCAATCCGGAAAAGATCGACTTGCGGGCTATGGAATCCGAGATGATATGCAGACTGCGCAACAAGATAGCCGGCGAAAAAAGTTTTAAAGAAGATGAACTGCGTGAATGGGTACCGGTATACGGTAAACTATGGGGGGTATTTTCGGTAATACGGGAGCTGACGGTTATTGAATTAGGAAAACTAAGAAATTCGATTTTTACCATGGAAACAGAATACCGGAGTCATCCCGGTCAGGGCAATCTGAAACCCCGGCTGATCAACCGGTATTTTTGGCTAATAGACCATTATGATAATAAAAAAGAAGATCGCAGTATCATAGAAGAAATTTTATTGAAAATAAAAGTTGCCGATCCGGAGATTTACGGTCGGTACATTCGATGAGGAGTAAATAAATGCCAGACATTGGAACAGGAAGTCAGGAACAGACGGCACAGCCGGAAAGCAGTCTTCCGGAAGAATCAGCTGCCTTGCTGAAAAAAGTACGGGAAATGCTGAACGAAGAAAAATGGACAAGAGCCGCACTGGGTAATTACTCAACAAACCAGTTCAACGACTTTGACAAACTACTCAGAGAAGCCAGGAATTTACGGTTAATTGATGAAATGAAAAAAGACTGCGATGAGCATCTTACCCATTCCAGAAACAGCATCATTGCACTGTATATGTCGGGCATGATTGCACTTTCCCGCCAGATCATTGATGACGCGGCTATGGTTAACCTCATTACCATTTTCACGGATAACAATAAATGGGCCATTGTTAAATACCTTTGTGAGCGAATTCTTGATAAAGGGGAATCCAAATTTGCACTGCGTACCCTTATAAACTGCTGTAAAAATGAAAATAACGAAACAGCGCTGCCCGGCATCTGGGAACGCCTCGTAAAGGTGGACTATGAAGAAACTGAAATCGTAAAGACCCTGGCAGAATATCACGAAAAGCAGGGTAATGATGCAGCGGCTGTTGAATATTATAAAAAGGCGCTGCACCGTTACATTAACAAGGGGCTTTATGCCAGTGTCAAGGAAATATGGGAAAAGCTCCTTTTATACTGCCCCGATGACATTGATTTTTTCATCCATGTGGAAAAAAAAGTGGCAAAGACCATCAGTGAAGAAAAAGCAATTGATCTCCTGAAAATGGTATACTCATCCTGTAAAGACCAGGATGTTAATACCGCTATTGACATCCTTAAGATAGTTTTACATTACGATGATAAAGATTATCAGGCGCGAAAAGCAATTGTCGAATGTTACCGGAAAAAGCACTCGGATCACAGCCAGATTGAAGATTATATACGTGTATCCAATCTTGCTCAAAGCTACCGTAATGTTCATGAAGCTATATCCGATTTTGAAAAACATATTGCTTTTGACAAGGGAAACTTTGTATTTCACCGTAGTTGGGGTGTGGGGCGAATTGCAGGTATTGAAGGCGACGATATCAGGATAGATTTTGCCAAAAAGCGCGGTCATGTCATGTCGCTCAAAATGGCTATTGGGGCTTTGCAAACCCTGTCCAGGGATCACATTTGGGTACTCAAAGCAACATGGAAAAAGGAAAAGCTGCTGGAAAAAGTAAAAACGGATATTCCATGGACGCTGCAAACCGTTGTGAGGAGTTACGGTAATTCATGTGATACAAAAAAGATAAAAGCGGAACTGTGTCCGGGTATACTTTCCGAAAAAGAATGGCCGGCATGGAATACCAGGGCAAGGGAAGTACTCAAATCCGATCCCAGTTTTGGCGTCAGCCCCGAAAATATTGACATAGTTACCATCCGTGAACGTCCGATAAGCATTTCGGAAAAACTGTATAACGAATTCAAAGCCGAAAGAAATTTCTTTGATCGTGCCGCAACCATCCGCAATTTTGCGAATAACGACAACACCGATATTGATTCGGAATATTTTGTCGAAATGGTTTCATATCTCCACTCATTTCTGAAAACCATAAATAATATAGGCGAACAGACAGTTGCGGCGTATTTACTGGTCAATGAACTGGCGGGTAAATATCCTCATTTGGATGCAAGTCTTTCGTTTAGCTTTACCGATATTTTCAAGGGATTAAAAGATATTCCCGGAATCTATTTTGGTCTTAAGGATAATATGCTTAAGAAAAATTTCCTCAGCCATGTCCAAAAATATATACCCGGCTGGGAAGATGTTTTTATCCAGATGTTTCCCATCAACCTGGATATTCAGATTATCAGCCAGCTTGAAAAAGAAGGTCATTACGAAAAACTTACCGCAATGACGGCTGACTGTTTTGAGCATTTCCGGGACAGACGCGAGGCAGTGGCAGGGCTGTATAAAATGTATATTTCGGCAAAAACCGAAATAAAAAACAGGGATGAAGCAGAAAAGGATATATTAAAAAAAGCTGAAGCCGCACCGGATCCAAAAACCAGAATGGAATTCGAAGCGAGGGCAAAGGCTGAGGCAAAAGGCAAGGCCATTGCCGAAGCAAGGGTAAAATGGTATGAAAACGCCAATATCAGCGAAGAAAGGCAGTTCATTGTTTTAATCCATATACTTGATTTAACATATCGCGACATTGATAACCAGCGTGATACAATTGAAGCGCGCAAGATCAATAAACAGGTACATACGATTCTTTTCAAAGATTCTCTTTTGGGTTCATTTATTGACAATGCCGATACGGATACCATTACCCGGATCTACAACTTTATTAATGATATTAAATATCTTGATCCACAGGATAAAATAAACCTGAAAATAAGAATACAGGACCGGCACCCGGATTTCCAATTCTTTGAAGTAACAGAAAAACAGGTTCTCCAGGGACTTATGACGACAAAGATAAAATATGAGGAAAAGCAAAAAGAACTTGACTTCATCACTGATGTTGAAATTCCCGCCAATTCCAGAGACATAGAAAGTGCACGATTACACGGCGATCTTAAGGAAAATGCTGAATATATTGCGGCAAAGGAAAAACAGAGCATCCTTAACGCAACAGCTGAAAAACTCAGAGAAGACATTGAAAGAGCCCAGATATTCGATATGTCTATGATAGATACAGCCAGAGTATCTTTTGGAACCGTTGTTACTTTGCGTAATGAAAGCAAGGACAGAACAGAAGAGTACACCATACTTGGCCCATGGGAATCAGATACTGAACACAATATTATTTCATATCAGACACCGTTCGGGAAAGCTATGCTGAGCAAATCCGCAGGGGATCAATTCCGTTTTACGAGCGACAGTGAAAAAAATGCGTACAGGATAGAGGGTATCCGGGCAGCGGAGTTTTAATCCCCTATCCCCAGCCTCTCCATTGTCCGACGGGCCTTGTTTGCAAGACCTTCGTTTCTGTCGTCGGCAATGACCCTGATTTCTGCGGCAAGGCTTGTGAGGTTGTTATTGACAGCCATGTCCAGGGCGTAAGACCGTTCGATTACGCCTCTGTCCTGCATCAGCCGGCGGGTAATGGGTTCCATCCCCTGGCTTGTTGTTCCGCCGATAATTCTTAACAGACCGTTGTACAAAGCAGTTTGGTTTCTCTGCTTTGCTTCATCAAGTTCCCTGATTAAACTGTCAAGAAAACGTTCAGGCTGGTTTTGCATGAGCATTTCGCCCGAAACAATACGCACCTGTACAGAATTTCTTCGTTCGGTAAACAAACCTTCAATAACCTCAATTGCTTCACCGGTGGATATCTCTCCCAGAGACCGTATTGCCTCTTCCCTCACCGAGGCAACTTCGTCGTGTTCGGCACGGTGCCGCAGATACGGCACGGCGGCTTCAAGTTTACGCTGACGGCTTGCCCGCGCCGCGGCAATACGGGTAGGAGCATGAGAATCCCGGAAAGCATCAAGGATTGCATTATCAACAGCGGTACCGGAAAAAGGCCCCAGAGCCGCGACAGCGGCAGATCGGATATTAGGGTTATTCACGGAAACACAGAAAAGCACTGCTTCAAGACCTGCGGGGGATTCGATTAAGGCAATGGCTTCAAGAGCGGCTATACGCAACGGAAACCGTTCATCGTTATTCATGGCAATTCTTACAAGAAAATCCACTGCCGTTTCAGAACCGGCTGCACCCAGAGCAACAATCATGTCACGGCGGTATCCGTCACTCGGCTCACGGTTTTCATAGAAATCAATAATGTATTCCGCGATTTCTTCGGATGCCTCGCCGTCCGATCCGCTGACCCTGCCAAGGGCACGGAATGCCGCATTCATAAAACGCGCTTCTCCCGTTTCAATAAGCCTTTGCAGAACCGGCGCTGCCGCCGATGCTTTAACCCTGCCAAGATAATCTATCGCCGCAAGAACCGTATCAGTTTCTTCATCTTCCCATTCTTCAATGGCGCGAATGGCGCGATCATCCAGGCCGCCCTTCTCCCGCTCGGCAAAAAAGGAAAATGCGCCGGTGAGTATCCTCCGGTTGCGGGTATTTTCTACAAGAGTGATAATTTCATTGTCAAGATAATCGGCGTTTTCACTCTGAAGTGTCTGGATAAGCGCAGCGATTTCCGTTTCAGTACCATATCTAATTGTATTATACCTTGTTGTCTCGGTGGAATCTCTGGTACTTGTTGTTGCTTCCTGAGCGTAAAGCAAAGTAAAAGGTAAAAAGTAAAAGGTAAGAAGTAGAAATAAAAATAGGGATCGGGGGTTATTGTTCATTGTTCAATGCTCCTTGCTCATTTTGTTTATATTTTGATAAAAAATCATTTTTGAATTCAGTGAAACGGTTTTCTTTGATGGCGCGGCGGATGTCCAGTATCAGTTGATTGATGAAAAACAGGTTATGATAGCTTGCCAGCATGGAACAGAGGATCTCCTGTGTTTTAAATAAATGGCGAAGGTAGGCGCGGCTGTACGACCGGCATACTTTGCACCCGCACTCTTTATCTATCGGCATAAAATCCATGGTATTCTCGCTCTTTTTCAGGGCAATAGGGCCGCACCGGGTGTACACCCTGCCGTTTCTCCCTTCTCGGGTTGGCATGACACAGTCAAACATATCAATACCGTTTTCAATGGCTTCGAGTATATAATCCGGCGTACCGATGCCCATTACATAGCGGGGTTTTTCATCGGGGAGCAGTGCGGCGGTGAGACTGAGGGTTTCGCTGAAAGCCTCATGCGGCTCGCCTACGGAAAGCCCGCCAATGGCAATGCCCGGCATATTGGCCTCAATGCAGGATTCGGCGCTGCGGCGGCGCAAATCGGGGAAAAAGTTCCCCTGGACAATGCTGAACAGGCTGCCTTTATAACCCTCTGCCTGTTTTTTTTCCCAGGTTGTTTTTCCCCGTTCCAGCCATTCAGTTGTCATTGCAAGAGATTTTTCGGCTTCTTTACGGCTTGCACCCCACCCGCTGCATACATCAAGCTGCATCTGAATGTCGCTGCCAAGGATGCATTGAATCTCTACCACTTTTTCCGGAGATAAAAAATGCCGCGAGCCGTCAACATGCGACTGGAACCATGCACCTTCATTGCTTAGCTTGCGCAGGCCGGAAAGGGAGAACACCTGAAATCCCCCGGAATCGGTCAGTATATTCCTGTCCCAGTTCATGAAGCGGTGCAGCCCCCCTGCCCCCGCCATTACATCCATACCGGGACGAAGATACAGGTGGTACGTATTGGAAAGAATTATCTCAAAACCGATTTCCCGCAAATCATCAACAGTAACGGCTTTTACCGTGCCATTGGTGCCAACGGGCATGAATACCGGCGTGGAAACCGTGCCATGGGGAAGTTGCAAGGTTCCGGTTCGGGCGCGGGATGTGGAGTCACGGGTATTGAGGGAAAAAATCATTTTTTACTATACTGTTTTATAGACTATTTTGGAAGCATTTAGGCTCAACGGCGGCAATCTGGTTAAATAACCCAAAATTCCACAATTCCTAACTGCTTACGGAATGTATCCCGACACTGCATAGCGTGGAATACATTAATACTATGTTCATCAATGATATGTGTGGAAAGTGCCCATCGTATGTCTGCTTCTGTATACCCATGTCTAAATGCACTTGGGTTAAACTCAATGGTTCGATACATGGTATGAATATACCGTTTTTCAAGGCTTTACGGCAATACGGCAGGACAGAGCCAGAGATGCGACACCTTTTATACGGTATTTCAGGCTTTTTGGAAAGTGAAAAATATAGCACTCACGCATCAGCACTTTTCCCTCTTACCTTTTCACTTGAAATTTCCACTTGTAACCTTTTCCGGAAATTGGTATTATATTACTAATGAGCCAGAACAAAGCCCATGCATTAAAACCCAGCCCATTAGAGCAGAGTCCTTGCCAAGCCAAAGTCAATGGCAATCAGGCAATCAGGCAATCAGGCAATCAGGCAATCAGGCAATCAGGCAATTATACACCACATTAGATAAATCTTGTCAACCAGCTTATAGTATACATTCAACCAACTTAATTTTTACTCATTTTTTGGAAAAACGCCGGAGGTTTCCGTATGGAGACCCACCGGCTTTTTATATGCTGTCCGGAAAATCCGGATAGCCGCCGGCGGGCGTTGTACGTATAGGAGTAGAGTATGAAAATTTTTACAAGTTATCGAAAATTCTTAATTACAGTTTTTTTGATCTTTATCGTAGCAATTGCCGGTTTTTCCTATGATGGCACTATTCAAGGTTCAATAACCGGGACTTTTAATTTTGATGATTGGTTTAGTGGGGCAGGTGATATAGAACTTGTACGAGAAATACTTATTGACGATGTGGTTGGAAATAACAACTTAATATCTCTTTCCCAAATAGGCTTGTTGAATCGCAGTGCAGAAGATTATAGAATGTTGGGTGATCTTGAAGCGCATATCACAAGAAATAACCGTGTAGCCAACAATAATGGTTTTGCACATATATTTGTAAGAAGCTACACTGATACTACCATATCCGCTTGGTATGTTTTATCACATTATATACAAATAGTTGGAGGGCTAGGAACCTGGAACCACATCATCTATTACTTTACCGCCAGAATGTAGAGATGCCACGCAACGGTGCCTGTCGCCACCAGGTTTGTCTAAACACATAAGGCATTCAGACAAATCACTCGGTGTCAGGCACTGTGTCCAATTTGTGGGAATATTTTATTTTGTAAACAACCTGTATGGGATGTAAATATGCCGGCGGGCGTTAAACGTAATGAAGGAGAAAGAAGATGAAAAGAGTTGTATTGTTTGTGTTGTTGGTTTTGGGATCGGGATTTGTTTTTTCCCAGACTGCTCAAGTGAGATTAACAAGGTTAGTGGTAGGAGGAGAAGACCTTACTTATCGCGTCTATGGAGCGGTTGTATCCGTCGTCGCCTCTCAAACAACAGTTTCAATTGTTTATAATAATGGAGATGAGTTAACTTTTATTATTCGCGATCAAATTCAAAACAGAGATGGATCTGTCAGTTCTAATAATGTAGTTGTAGAATATGCCGGACAATTGATTACCGGCGTATCGTCATTATCAAAGGATGATACGCAGAATGGGATTTCCGTAATATTTTTATATCAAAACAATGGACAGGAATTGATAGCCGAAATAACCTTGCAAAGAATGTAAAAACAACAATGGGAGCGCACGGGTGTCAGGCATTGTTTTCGGTTGATGGAGAACAATTTTTTTTAGTAACAACCCGTATGGGATGTAAATATGCCGGCGGGCGTTAAACGCAATTAAGGAGAAAGAAGATGAAAATAAAAATATTTATATTGCTTATACTTTCCTGTTTCATCACCGGAAGCATCCTGGCACAGGTGACTGGAGGAGTTACTTACCAAATTATCACCAATCGAAATGATGGACAGGGAGGGGCAAGAATCATGGTGCGAAACCAAACAAATAGGGATATAAACGTATTTGTTCAGTATAGGGTTAGTCATCACACAACAACCGTAACTCCAGGTAGAAGAGGAAACACTTCTACTTCTGTTTCAAGACAAACTTCAGGGCTGATGGCAACAGAAAACCCAACCCTCGTGCCGGCTAATGACAATAGAATAATTGTGCTTCCTATGTCAGCGAGTACCAGAGGTAGAATCACCACTTTATTAGCAGATAGTATCGTTCTTATTTATTAGGCGAATGGAGCAAGTGTCCAGGTCACGCACCGGTGACAGTCACCTCTCTAAAACGCAGGTTTGTGCCTGTACGATTTTTTTCCAAGGAGAAAGAAGATGAAAAAAGTTGTTTTGTTTGTGTTGTTGATTTCGATAATTGCGGCGGGTGCTTTTGCAAGAGTCTACTCGAATGGCGGGGTAAATGTTGAAATCGTGGATGCAAGAAGGCATATGGCTCGGGTTACCAATACGACATCAGAGCCAAAAACAGTATCACTGACAGGCATGGTTAGTTTTGTAGGTATGCCATGGCGGCCAAACATGGTTCAGGTTACCGTAGAATTGGGGCCTCGTGAAAGGAATAAATTAGTCACTTTCGGCCGTCCTCAAAATGAACGTTCTTTTTATACTAACTTGAGTAATATCACAATTAGGGTCCTCAACAAAGCTTGAAAATAACAAGGCTTAGCGCGTTTGGCATTGTTTAAACATATAAAACGCAGGTTTTTCTGTATGGATGAATACTGCTTTTTATATATATATAGGCTTGTGCCTGCAAGATTTTTTTCCAAGGAGAAAAAAGATGAAAAGAATTGTTTTGTTTGTATTGTTGGCTTTGATGGTTGTGGCAGGTGCTTTTGCACAGAGAAAAGTTTGGACTTTCATGGACTTTAGTGGCGATAGGACACTAGAAGTTGGTAGAAATGATGTCTCAGGCATTGAGATTAATCATGTAGAGGAATCAACCACAGGCGTTGTAATTCATTACACGGTTACCAGTGCTTTTCGGGGAAATGTTCGATTTGAAGTTGAAGTTGCAAGGGAGTATCATCACGATTTTCCTTCTATGGTAACCAGAAGAAGATGGCATGAAGATGAGTATATAGTTACAACTGGACCTAAGACTGTTTGGGTTATAGTGCCATATAGTTCAAGAATAAACACAATAACCATTAATGTAACAAGGTAACACAGCAGCTTCTACAGCCCAGCCCTCATTGATGGCCACATCGAATAACGGCAGCAATGTGTGCACCCATAAAACATGATAAGGCGGGTGTCGACGGCAAGCGTGCCGCGAAGCGGCGCGATTGGCCGCCGACGGGCCCCGCCTAAGTTATTTGACCGGGCACACATTGCTAT
>Ga0099364_10009927_pt1 | contig 13165 bp, 15 predicted proteins | sample TergutTh196P3_FD_73070 | JGI IMG/M metagenome (GOLD analysis project Ga0099364, IMG submission 73070) | Microcerotermes parvus P3 segment gut microbial communities from Pointe-Noire, Republic of the Congo - Th196 P3 | ecosystem: Host-associated > Arthropoda: Insects > Digestive system > Gut ...
CTGCATATTAAATAATATTAATTTAATATATTTTTATCCTACGGCTCTCTGTAAACGCAGTCAAGTTCAGCCTGACTCACGGGCAGACCCTGCGCCCTGAACGATTCGCGCACTCTGACAATCGAATCAATGTCGACGCCGAGTTCTTCCGCCGCTTCAAAATCGCTGTATACGAACGGGCTGCGCATTACTTCTATATATTTTTCGCGCGGGACAAGATACTGGGCTTTCCAGTTGTCGGCTCTTGACTCGTCTATCATTTTTGACGCGGGAACAGAAAAACACGTGGCGCAGTCCATATAAAAATGCCCCATTTCGTGCGCCAGCACTATATATTCTTGTTTCTCGCTCAATTTTACGCTTATATATATTAAAGTAAAACCGTCTTTGCGGAAAGTCGCCCCGTCCTCGTGCGGCAAATAAGCGTTCCAGAATTTTACGCCTTCTTTTTCTCCCAGCCCGTATAATTTGATTAATCTTTTATTCAAGGCGGCAAGCTCCTTTTTATTTATTTTCCTGTTCTTCCTGCGCCAGCAAATAGCTTATATAGCTCAACGCCTTTTCTTTGCCCTCGCCGGTCAGCCTTTCAACCCCGCTCATAAAAGAAACGCTGTCCAGTTCGTCCCATTTTAATATTTCGCCGGGAGCCGACAAATCTTCCCTCAGCAGATAATCCGTGGTCACGCCGAAATAATCGGCTATCCTGTTGATATATTTTTTATAAGATTCGTTCTGCCCTTTTTTCCATTGGCTCATAGCCGTCCTGTCAAACTTTAAATCAAGTAAAAATTTTCTCTCTGTAATTTCTTTTTCCTTAATCAGCTTTGAGATTTTTTCTATTGTTTTCACGTTCATCACAACCTTCTATAAATTTTGTTTATATTATATAAAATATACGCGTTTTTTTGTGCAAATCGTCGAAATTCAAAATTTCGGAACAAATGTACTTGACTTTTGAAGATTTTTCAATTATAATAGTATATAATAATATTATAAAACAAAATTCAGGATTTGTCAAGAGGGAGGAGAACAAATGAACGGAAAAAATGAGCATAGCGTGAGAGAATATTTTAACAGAATTTATACGGACGGGCGGGCTTTGCAGTATATCAGGGCGTACTGGAGCGAGGAAAAAACGGAACGAAGCATAAAATGGCTGAACGAGCCTTATAAAGGCAGGACGCTGAAGGACTGTTTTTTTAAAAATATCGACGCGGCAAAAGATTTTATTGAATTTTCGGAAGAATACTAACAGTTTGAAAATTTTATGTAAAAAAACATTTAATTGCATTAAAAATGATAGAAATATATAATATTTTCTGATAAAATAATTAGGATAACAGTAAAATGCGGGATAAATATAAAAAAGTAAATTAAAGAAAGTAAAAAAAGGATAGACAGGATTATGCCGAACATGAAAACTATTTCAATCGCAAATAACAAAGGCGGCGTGGGCAAAACCACGACTGCTTTGAATCTCGCCGCGGAACTCGGCAAGCTCGGCAAAGCCGTTCTTCTCGTGGACTTGGACCCGCAGGCTTCGCTCACGATTTACCTGCGTTTTGACCCTGCCGCTTTCGCTAAAAACACTTATCATCTGATAACGCGCAAATGTCAGGCGACCGAAATCGTCGTTCAGACGGATTTGAAAAACGTCGATTTAATTCCCGCGTCGATAGATTTGTCCGGCGCGGAAATCGAGATAACGTCGCAGATAAACCGCGAGTATATCCTGCGCGAAAAGCTCGAGGAGCTTTCATGGTACTATGACTACGCGATTATAGATAATATGCCGTCTTTGGGTATATTCACGGTCAATTCTTTCATGGCGTCGGATTATATAATTGTGCCGGTCGAGCCTTCGTTTTTATCCTACAAAGGGCTTGAAATAATAGCGAACACTATAGAAGAAATAAAAAAATATAACCCGAAACTAAAGTTCTTGGGTACTCTGATAACTATGTACGACCCGCGCACGCAGCACGCCCGCATGATTACGGAGCGAATAAAAGATAATTTCCCGTTTCTTGACGTAACGATAAAACGGAGCGTAAAGTTTTCGAACTCGGCTTTCGCGGGGATTCCGATAAGCGATTACGCGGAGGATAATTTCTCCGGCGCGAACGGTTATAAAAAATTAGCGGAGGAGGTTGACAAAATTGTCTGCGCCGAAAAATAAATTTGACCTTGACAAAAGGGAGCGCAATAAATCCGTCGTTCAGCGGTTTATTACCGAGGCACCCCCTGCGGATAATAATAACGAGGAATCCGCGCCTGTTTCGCCGCCGGCTGAAGAAACGAAAAATCCGGCTGTGTCTGCTGTTCCGGCGGAGCCTGAGCAATCTTTTAACGGCGGCGCGGACGCTATTGCGGCGCAGCTTGAAAGGCTTGAGAGCAGGTTCGAGCAGTTTGAAAACAAAGTGAGCGGGCTTGACAAACTGGACAAGCTGGATAAACTTGACACGATTCCGGATATTCGGACGGAGCCTAAATATATTTTATTTAACGCGATGGAAGAAGCCGTCCGCGAGGAAGTGAAAGCGACGATGAACAACGTGAACATCTGCCGGTGCGACAAATGCTATTATGATATATGCGCGCTGGTTCTGAATAACTCGCAGCCGCAGTATGTGACTTCGCAGGAAGGCGTGCTGTTCAAGAAAGCCGCCGCCCTTTTAAGTCTGGAAACACTTACTAAACTTTCGAACGAAATCTTTAACGCGATAAGCAAAGTCAAAGACAATCCAAGCCATTAAATTAAAATTTTTAAACGGCGGGAGGGGATTTTTGTGGAATTTGAGCATAACGGACAAAAATATGTTTTTGCCAATGCGCTGGAAGAAGTAGTGTTTGAAAATGTCAGGAGCGCGATAGCGCGCGACGGCGAGATGTGCAAATGCGCGAAGTGCTATTATGACGTGTGCGCCGTCGCTCTGAATAGTCTCGGCGCGTCGAAATACGTAACGTCCTCGCAGGGTTCGCTTATGTCCAAAGCGGCGGTTTCGGGTATGCGCGAATCGGGGATAATGTCGGTTGAAATTATCAAAGCGATAAACTTAGTAAAATGCAGTCCGAATCATTGATTAATAATTACAGGTGCGGGCGGCCATGGAACGGTCGCCCCTGTAAGTTATTTATTCGGGAGATTATTAATATTTTGGAGATTATAAAAATTTATGTTCAAGCCTGTCAGTTTTGAATCGAAAGACGAGATAACCGGATTTTTAAACGGGTATAAAAATATATCGTGCGAAATGTGCTTCGGCAATCTGTTTGTCTGGAGCGGTCTTGAAGACACGGAATATGATATACGCGGAAATATTTTATATTTGAGGAGCGGTAAATTAAATTATTATTTTCCCGTTATTGCCGGCGGCTCGGATTGCGGTCAAGCCGTCGCGAATATCTTAAAATCCGGGGAAAATATAAGGTTTATAAATTTACTGCGCGGGCAGGCGGAGTTTTTGCATGAAAAATTTGATTTTAAAATAATCGAGCGGCGCGACAAAAGCGAGTATATATATGAAGCCGATAATCTGCGTAATTTTCCGGGTCGCAAGCTGCACGGCAAGAAGAACCATCTTAATAAATTTTACGCGGTTTACGGCGGCAGGTATAGTTACGAGAATATCGACGGGAGGAATATCTGCGAATGTCTTAAATTAAGCTGGAAATGGCGGAGCCTGAACGAGCTGTATATAAATGATTCGATACTTACGGAGCTTGACATGGTAAAAAGATTTATAGATAATTATGACAAGCTGGACTTATCGGGCGGGTGCATAAAGATAGACGGCGAAATAAAAGCGTTTACAATCGGGGAGCGGGCGTTTGCCGGGTCCGACTGCGTGGTTATTCATATCGAAAAGGCGGCGTATGATGAAATTGAGGGAATATACCCGGCGATATGCTCTATGTTCCTGAAAGCGCATCCTGAATTTAAATACGTGAACCGCGAGGACGATTTGGGCGACGAAGGTTTGCGCCGTTCTAAATTATCGTACAGACCTGTGTATTTGCTCGACAGGTTTGAAACGCTTTGAATTTACGGGTAAAGGATATAAACATGGAAATAAAACTTGCGGATTTTTCGCATAAGCAGGAGCTGCTGGAGCTATGGCGCGAAGCGTTCGGCGACGGCGACGATTATATTTTGTCTTTTTTAGACGCGTATTTTTTCCCGGAGTACAACGCGCCCGTTGTCATAGCTGACGGGAAAGTTGCGTCGGCTTTATATTTAATCGAGTTTGAGCTTTACGCCGGCATGAAAGTTATCGGCAGGTGCGCGTATTTATTCGCGGCGGCAACGCGTGAGTATTACCGAGGGCGGGGATATATGGGCGCGCTGATAAAATATTCGGCGGAGCTTTATAAAAACCGGGGTATCTCCGCGATATTTTTGTTCCCGCAGGAGGGCGGCTTAAAATTATTTGATTATTACGCGAGGTTCGGGTTTAAGCCAGTTTACGGCGCGAAGAAAATAATATACGGGGAAACGCGGGGGAATATAGATTTAACGGGGTTCGCGCTCGTAAATCACGAGATAAATAATACGGAAGTTTTCGACGGGTTGTACAGGGCTTACGCGGATTTTACGGCGAGGCAGAGTCTGTCGCCGATGAAAGACAGGCTGTTTTATTTCAGGTGCGCGGCGAGCTATCTGGACGAGCCGGACAGGTATTTCGGTGTGTTCGGGCGCGGGACAAATAATAATGTCGAAAAATTTTGTTATGTTTTTTACAAAAAATTTGAAAATAATTATTATATTGATGATATAATAATTGCTGAATATAATAATATTGACGGCATTGCGCTTGATTTTAAGGAAACGGCGGAGCTTCTGGCTGATTATATACTGGCTTCGGGGGAGGATATAACGCTTGAGATGAATATTTTGCCGGAGGATTTTGACGATAAGAAGCTAGCTATGATTTTAGCCCTTGATGAAAAAGCTGAAAATATTGCCGGGAATTTAAAATCGCCGGTTTATCTGAATATGTATATGAATTTATAGGAGCGTGATAATATGGTATATGTATTTCTTGCGGACGGATTTGAAGAACTTGAAGCTCTCGCGCCGGTTGATATGCTCAGGCGGGCGCGGGTTGACGTGAAAACCGTAAAAGTCGGCGGGGAGGCTCCGCAGAATAAAGTATGGGAAAAAATAAGAAAGTCAATCGCGCCTGAACTGCCGGACGATTGCAGCGTGACAGGTGCGCGTAATATAGAAATAATATCTGATTTGAATATCGCGGGCATAGATTTGGAAAAATTAGATGGGTTAGAGATGATTATTTTGCCGGGGGGACTGCCCGGCGCGGATAATTTATATGAATGTGAAAAGCTGAAAGAAATTATAGAGCGTTGCGTTGAAAATAATATAAAAATCGGGGCGATATGCGCGGCTCCGTCGATTTTGGCGCGGCGCGGATATTTAAAAAATATAAGGGCGACGGCGTTCCCGTCGTTCCGGTGCTTTCTGACGGAAAACGGCGCGAGGCTTGAAACTGATAAAAACGTAGTGACGGACGGCATTTTTACGACGGCGGACGGTGTGAGAAGCTCGATAGATTTCGCGGTTGAACTGGTTAAAATTTTAAGGGGCGGCGAATGGGCTGAAGCCGTAGGCACGGACAAGCCCGCCCCGGTTATTTAAATTTATGAATAGAGGATTAGTATGAGTGAATTGCGTAAGCAGAAAAACGACGCGCGCGCCGAGCTTTTAGAACGGCGGAAAAATTTAATGCCGGAGGACCGGATTTTATGGGACGATAAAATAGCCAATGTTTTGCTGGGGTCTATATCTTACAGGTTCTGCGACATTGTTCTTGCATACGCGTCGAACCCGCTTGAGGTTTCGACGGACAAAATAATAGATAAGGCGCTGGAGAGCAAAAAAATCGTGGCGTGTCCGGTGTCTAACACTGAAGATAACACGATGTCTTTTATAAGTATAAACTCGCGCGGCGAGCTGGCGCCGGGCGAATATAATATACTTGAGCCGCCGAAAGATAATCCGGACTGGCTGTCCTGCGCGCTTCCGGAAAATAAAAGGGCGCTGGCGATTTGCTTGGTGCCGTGCCTCGCTTATGATAACTACGGGTACAGGATAGGCTACGGCAAGGGCTATTACGACAGGTTTTTATCGGCGTTCGAGGGGACGAAAATAGGCTTGTGCTATTATGATTTTAAACTTGACAAGATGCCCAGAGGCAAATATGATATAAAATTGGATGTTATAATCACGGAAAAAGGCGTTACGGTCATAAAATGAAAACAAGTGTTACAGCTCCCGTTCTCCTGATTTCGGCGATGCTTGCGCTGGTTTTGTTTCAGCGCGTGCTTTTCGGCTACGCCGTTTACGCGGACGAGCCTGATTCGGCATATATAATTTATAACGGCGTAAGATACCTGCCGGACCGTTTTTTTGTGTTCGCGTTTATATCTTATATATTCGCGTTCGTTGTCCCGGTATTATTTTATATCAAGCTGTTCAAAAGCGAGGGCTACACGAAAGAGCTTTATTTCAGGCTTCCCGCGCTGAAAAATATATCTCTCGCGTTTTACGGTTCGGGCGCGCTTGTTTCCGGCACTGCGGCAGCCGTTTCTTTGATTTATTATCTGGGCGGTTCGCTCGATTTGACAGAGCCGGTAATAGACGCGGGCGGCAATCCCGTGTATGACATAAGCGCGGTGATAGCGTTTGTAATAATCCCGGCGGTATGCGAGGAAACAATGTTCAGGTCGGTCCTGCCGCGCGAGTATGAAAAATACGGCGCGTTGTTCGCGTGCGTAATAAGCTCGGCGGCGTTCGCGATGGTTCGTTTTTCGTTTGCTTTGCTGCCGGTATATTTTTTCGCCGGAGTAATATTATATATTATTACGAAGGCGTCGGGGAGCATATTTTTTCCTGTGACCGCGCACGCTTTCTATAATTTTTTTAATTTATATATATGGGGCAGGTTTTCGAACGTGCTTCGCTTCGAGCAGAACCGTATAATATTTATATTTTTATCGGCGGTAATATTTATAATATTTTTGATTGCTCTGATTAACAAGATTGAGAAAATATATTTTAACAAGTCGTATCACGGCGAGCCTGTTCACGCGGAACCGGAGGGCAAAATCCCGGCAAGAATAAAAGCGGTTTTTTTTTCGCCGGTATTAATCGCCGCGGTTATCATATATATTATATGCGCCGCGACCGCGTAGGGCGGTTTATTATATTTGCGGAGGTTAAAACAAATGCGGTATGAAAATAAAGAAGCGGTATCAAATGCGATAAAAGAATACGGCGGTAATTTTTTGCAAACGCCTGCTGATTTTAACGTGAAAGACGAATATTTACTTGACGGAATCTCAAAAAATGATTTTATTAAGTCTTTTAAGGATTACCGTGATTTAATTTCGGATATTTATAGCGACATGGCAGACAAGCCTGACGAATACGGGTTTATTTTATATGATAAAAAAGGGAATTTTAAAAGCGCAAAGCAGCCAATAGAATGTATAATATGGCTGATGTACGCGCTTGGCAAAGCCGGGGAAGTTGAGAACCGCACCTTGGTAATTTCAGCGGAAAAGTTGAGCGGCATTTTCGCGGGAAAACACGATTGCATTATAAAAGGCGTCAATAATTTTATAATAGACAAAAATAATATTTTTAATAAGCTGACGGGCTTCGGTTTTAATTTTTCGATTTCTGATTTTGACAGAATCGAAAATAATTTTAACGTAACTCTGGCGAATCCTGATATAAGCGTCGCGATTAAGGCATTTACGCTGTCTTGGTATTCCGACGTAAGTTTTAAATGCGACTACGCCGGTTTTAATTATCATGTTTTTTCGGCAGGGTTCACCGAAGATTTACCGTATAAGCATTTATATATTGCGGCAACGGCTTCGGAAAAGACTAAAGTTTATATGGAAACTGTCATAGGGGAGCTTGCGAAGCTGGGTTATAAATGCAAAAATATCAGGCATCATAGTTTCAGAAGCAATGTCTGGATGTACAGGTGCTGTTTCTTTTATCAGGAAAACGACAATATATGGATGAATTTACCCGCTCACTACGCTCCGAAACATAGAAGAAACGCTTACTTGGAGCATCTTGAAGCTATGCCGGAGAAATACAGGAGCCGCAGGCTATGCAGAGGCTGCCGGAAAAACTGTGCTAATTTGTCAGTCGAAACGGTTGATAATAAAAAAACGGCATATTGCTATCCGCATTTGCATCTTCATAACCTGAACCAACTGGAAGATATTCCGTATCTTATTGATTTGATAAAAGTTACTTTTCAGCATAAAGCAAAATAAAACCGGATTTCTCCGCAAATATATATAAATTTTTCTGACACAAGCAATTATAAATAATAAAAGGTAAAATATGAACGAGCAAAATAATAACAAACCGAAAAATCCGAACCCTAACAAGTCCGTACAGCCTAGGAATCCGCGCCCCGTAAATAATAAAAGCGCGCCGACCAAGCCCGCGAATCAAAAGAGCGGACCCGTGCGGAACGCGCGCGCCGCCGACGAGTTCCAGCCCGGGCGGACTGCCGTTTTCGACAGCGTTTCAAATGATAAAAACGCCGGGCGGCCTGACGGCACTTATCATTACACGGCTCGCGATATAAAATCGAGCCGCCAGAAATTCGTCAGCTCCGACGAAAATATATCTGTACGAAGAAAAAGCAGGGACCGCGCCAGCGACGACGATATAACGGAAATGCGCGGCGGCGGAGTCATATCCGGCATATTCAAAGCTATATTATATATACTGGGCGTCGCCGCGGTTTCGGGGATACTCGGCTATAATATAGTTTCGATGACCAACGACGTTTTCGCGTTTTTAAAAGACGAGATTGTCGTCGAAATAACTCTGCCGCAGGACGCGGACATCGACAGCATTTCAAGAATACTGGCTGATAACAAGCTGATAAAATACCCGAATATTTTTAAATTATACGCGAGCTTGCGGGGCAGGAACAAACAGTGGGAATTTCGCGGAGGCGAAACTTTCGTCGTATCGGCGGTTATGCCTTACGACGAGTTTATATCCGAGTTCAGAGTTAAGGGCGCGGCGCGTCAGGAAGTCAGGCTTGCGTTCCCGGAGGGCTGGACGATTGACCAGATTATAGACAGGCTTACCGAAAACGGCGTCGGGCTGCGGAGCAACTACGAGTATATCATAAATAATCACGAGTTTACCGAGTACGAATTTTTAGAGCCGCTCTATGATTTAGAGCGGGACCCGGACAGAATATATTTGCTCGAAGGCTATATGTTCCCGGACACTTATGATTTTTACACAAACGAAAGCGAGTTTGACGTTATCCGCAAATTTTTGAATAATTTCCGGGTAAAATTTAACGTTCGTTCGTTTGAGCGTCTGGATATATTGGGAATGACGCTCGACGAGCTGATTAATCTCGCGTCGATAATCCAGCGCGAATCGCTCGTGCCGGGAGATTTCGGCAAAATATCGCAGGTTTTTCATAACAGGCTGTTAAATCCCGCGCTGTTCCCAAGGCTTCAGTCCGACGCGACTATATTATACGATAAAAATATATTCCCGGAACACAGGCTGGTAACGCCCGCCGATTTGGAGCATGACGTGCCGTATAACACGTATGAGCGCGACGGTCTGCCGCCGTCGGCGATATGCAATCCGGGCAGGGACGCGATACACGCGGCTCTGGAGCCGGACGAGGACTATATCGGCTATTATTATTTCGTGTCGATGCCCGACGGGACTAATTTATACGGCAGAACTTTAGCCGAGCATAATATAAATATCGAAGAATCGCGCATCGCATGGGATGCTTTGGGGAATTAGCGCAGAATCCTCGCGATATTTTCGCCGGTTCTCCGCAAATCGTCGAAACATGACTGCTTTACCTCGTCAAAACTTGCGTAAACGCCGGAAATTATACTGAAAACCGCGCTTATTCCCAGCTCGTATACCTCGTCGCCGTATGCGTTCGCGCCGCCCGCGATTACTATGACAGGCTTGCCCTGCAATTTCGCGCGCTTCGCAATGCCCGAAACGGCTTTCCCGCGCAGGCTCTGCGAATCGAATCTGCCTTCGCCCGTTATAATCAGGTCGGCGTCTTTTATAATTTTATCGAAAGACGCCGCGTCCAGTATTATATCTATGCCCGAGCATATTTTACAGTTTATATATTCAGGAAAACTCAAAAGCGACGCAAGGACTCCGCCGGCGGCTCCGACTCCGGGAATATCTTTAATATTCCTGCCCGTTTTTTCAAAAAGCATACCGGCATATTTAGAAAGATTTTCGTCCAGTAATTTCACGGTCCGGCTGTCCGCGCCTTTCTGCGGTCCGAAAATATAAGCCGCGCCGCTTTCCCCGCACAGCACGTTTTTCACGTCGCACGCGACTGTTATTTCACAGTTTTTCAAACGCCTGTCAAGCCCGGAGCAGTCAATATATTTTAAATCCGCAAGCCCTCTGTTCGACGGGATTATCTCGCGGTTATCAGCGTCTTTAAAGACCGCGCCCAGAGCCGCAAGTATTCCCGCGCCGCCGTCGCTGGTTGCGCTTCCGCCCAGCCCGAGTATAATTTTACCGCAGCCTTTGTCAAGCGCGTCCTTGAGCAATAAGCCGGCGCCGAACGTGGACGCGTCTAGCGGGTTTTTCCTGTCCTCAATCAACGGCAGCCCCGAAGCCGCGGCTAATTCTATAACCGCGGTATTATCTTTTAATATGCCGTAAAACGCGTCTATATCTTCAAACAGCGGATTTTTAGTTTTAACCGTTACTTTCTCGCCGCCGGAAGCATACAAAAACGCGTCGACCGTGCCTTCGCCGCCGTCCGCAACGGCGATTTTCACAGTTTCAAGCTCCGGCATTATTTTTTTAAACGCGCCCTCCAAAACCTCGCACACTTGCACGGAGCTCATTGTCCCCTTGAAAGAATCAGGCGCGAATATTATTTTTTTCAAATGACCCGCACTCCTTGCCAATTTATTATTTAAGCAAATGCCTCTTGATTTTTCTTGACGCCGTTTTTTCAAATTCTTCTTTTCGCACCTCTATTTCAGTTATTTTTTTATATAAAGGCAGCATCTTATTTATTTCCTGCGCTTTTTCCGTTATATATTTTTCGATTTCCGAAAACTCTTTGCCTTCGAATTTCTCGAAATCCGGCACAATCAGAGCCGTTATATTTTCATCGCCGTCATTTTTGCGCGAAATTACGGCGCACTCTTTTATTTCCGTGATTTTCTGCAAGTATTCTTCTATTTCCTCCGGGTATATATTTTTGCCGTTGCTCAATATTATTATATTTTTCTTGCGCCCCGTTATATAAATATAGCCCTCGCCGTCAACATAGCCGACGTCGCCCGTCCTGTAAAACCCGTCCTCCGTGAAAACTTCAAGCGTCGCCTGCTCATTGTCAAGATAGCCGAGCATAACATTGTCGCCCCTGACTAAAATTTCGCCGTACCCGTTCTCGTCCCTGCCGTCTATTTTAACTTCGTTGGAAAATATAAAATGCCCCACAGAACCCACTTTTTTCATTGTCATATCATGCGGAACAACAGAAATAAGCGGCGCGCACTCTGTCGTGCCGTAGCCCTGACAGATTTTTATGCCGAAATTATCCAGCGTGACAACGTGCTCAGGATTAAGCGGCGCGCCTCCGCAGATTATAAGCTCCAACCTGCCGCCGAACGCGTTTATTACGTCTTTAAATAACTTGCGCCTTACGTCAATGCCGATTTTTCTCAAGGCGTTGCTGGCTGTTACAGCCATTTCGACAGTTTTGCGCTTGCCTTTTTTATCAATCTCGTCCCATATTTTTTTTACCATGTTATCGACAAACAACGGCACTAAAACTAATTTAGTAGGCTTGTAAAACTGAAAATTGCGGAGAACCAGTTTAAGCGACTCGTTCTGGCAGATATTCACGCCCAGCGAGTAAGTCGCCAAAAATGTGCAGGTCGTTTCGTAAGTGTGATGCGCCGGAAGCACCGAAACTAATTTATCGTCAGAATAAAAATCGACGGAACAGGCGGCGCAGTATACGTTCGACGCGATATTCCTGTGCGAAAGCATTACGGCTTTGCTCGTACCCGTCGTCCCCGACGTGAATAAATACGCGCACGCTTTGTCCCTGTCTATCTTAACGTCGGTAAAATCCGTGCAGTTATTTTTCAAAAGCTCCTCGCCCGTTTTAATCAGCCCCTGCCATGACAATATATTATCCCGGCTTTCGCCGTCCGCGCTTAAATCCATGTTAATAAAGCAGTTCGCGGCTTTATCTGCGCCGTTTTTCGCATAGCCCTCTATAAGCTCCGCGAACGCTTCAGAATATATCACGCAGGTCACATTCGCCCGCTCGATAAAATTAATTATCTGCTCCGGCATTAGCTCTTTGTCCAGCGGCACGATTACGCCGTTGCCGTTTACCGTCGCCAAGTACGAAACTATCCATTCGTATCTTGTTTCCGAGAGAACCGCCGTATTTTTGCCCATGATACCGAGCTTGTGAAAAGCCGTGCCCAGCCGGTTTATATAACCGGACATCTTGTTAAACGACACGTTATATATAACTTCGTCTTTCCTGTACGTAAAATAAGGCATATCGCCGTACATTCTTTTTGAATGTTCGACCAGAGTTTTCAAATCTTTTAAGTTTTCTACTTTGTTTCTAATAAATGTTTTCGGAAACGCGCTCATGTTAATTACCTCTATTTAATTTATTTTGTTAAAAGCTCACGCAAAAGTTTCGCTTTCTTCTTTGAAAAAATCCATCAGTACTTTTGTTATCTTTAAAATTATTTCTTTTTCAGCGTCGGCAAACTGCCTGCTTATCGCCCTGACCATTTTTGTATGGAAAACATGGTGCGCTTTTTCAATTTTTCTGCCCGCCTCGGTCAGGCTAATCATCATGCGGCGGGTGTCTTTTTCACACTGCATTTTTTTTATAATGCCTTTGCTTTCCAATTTTTTTATTGCGACCGTCGCCGTCGGCACGGCGATATTTAACAGAGAGGCGATTTTGCTGATAGAATTTTCGTCGCCGTCCTGTTTGCCGATAACGTCAATCATATGCGCCTCCGTAATCGTCACCGGTATTTTAAGCGACTTTTTAATCGACTGTTCTTCATATTTTAAAATAAGATTAAAAGTTGA
>Ga0099364_10009928_pt1 | contig 13165 bp, 14 predicted proteins | sample TergutTh196P3_FD_73070 | JGI IMG/M metagenome (GOLD analysis project Ga0099364, IMG submission 73070) | Microcerotermes parvus P3 segment gut microbial communities from Pointe-Noire, Republic of the Congo - Th196 P3 | ecosystem: Host-associated > Arthropoda: Insects > Digestive system > Gut ...
AATGCAGTACTTCCATTACAAAATGCACCTGATAGAACTTTTTTCTATGATGGTGTAACTGTAAGAAATGCCGCCGCTGCCGGAAATTTTACGAGTTTGAACTTGGGCATACTTGCAAACCAAGTACTTAACGCCGAAAATGCTGGAAATGCCGATTTTCAAATTGTTCGCATAAGTTCACGTCGTGGTCACTATTTTAGTGTTCCGGGTGGAGTCCCGCTTTCATTTGGCGATCCTTCTCGTCTTTATTTGCGTGGTGGATTTGGAGCTGTTGGAGGATTAGGAGGAGAAGCAGGAATGGCTTCTCATGGATATAGTAGTGCACATCAACCAAGTGGTGGGTTCTCACAAGGATTTCCCCATACCAATACAGGCAGATATGGAACTAGTGGACATGAAACAGATCTAGAATGGATGGATCGTATGGCAAGAGAAGCTGCGGCTGCTACTGAGATTCAATTTGACTCTGTTACAAGGGTAACTACATCAATAACTCCTTCTATTGTTGCGAATATAATAGATAATACGGTTAATGTTTTTAATGCTGGTGCCGCTCCCGGCGACAATACTATACCTCCTGCAAGACTAAATGGACAGAAACTATTTAATGCCATAGAAAGAAAGAAACCGGGTTCTAAACTTATAGTGGTTATTTTTATCAATAGACCGTTCATTTTTGGTTCAAGACCTACAGGTGAACTGTTAACTGGAGCTGATGCAAATAAAGGCGAGCCGGGATTTAACATTAGAGAAGTTTCTACTCTCAAGAGATGGACAGATAGAGCATGGGTTGATGGAACCTATGATGGAACTAATCTTTATAATCCCGCTGTTGATCAAGCAGCTTTAGATTTACCGAATAGTAATCCAATCACATTGGTAAATAGACTAAAAGTTGGCGGATTAACGAGAATAACAGAACTGCCTAATGGAGTTAAACGTGGAACAGTTCTCTATGTAGATCCTGTTGCGGCTGCAGGTTGGGTTGCAAATCCAGGTAGTCCTACACCGGAAGAGCAAGCTGCTCTTAGAGTACTTCAGTACAATGGTGCAGGAAATAGCGGTTCGGTTCTATCTGGTGTAAGCAATCTTGTAGCTTATGGAATCAATCCGCTTCAGCAAGTTGAATTTATTGACAACCCATTAGATTATATTGATGGTTTTATGCTTGATTTTGGTATTAGAGATGATCAGCTTATAGCCTGTCTATTTAGAAGAGATGGACTTGCTTCTAATGCACCGATATATAAGCCTATGGCTACATTGCCTTTTGCTTTGTACAATACCAATACTCAAGTAGAAAAACAATGGGAAGATCTTCCTGATGATATTCCTACTAGAGATGGTTATCAAGACTATCTTGGGTTTATGTTTGGTTTGAGAGCCGGACTTGTTGATCATCCGACCGGTACCGGTTGGGAACGAGGTCGTGCATCTAACCAAAATAATTGGAATTGGACATGGGCAGAACCTACTTATCTCAACAGTATGAAGTAGACTATTAAGATTTCTATTGTTTGTAAATCTATAGAATAAAAAAGAGGTACCCTTTGGGTACCTCTTTTTTGCTAAAACATAGTCATATAAGAATCAAGATTTGTTATTTTACTGCAAACCCTATTGAGGCAGTCTTCTGAAGGAAAAATAGCACTTATGGTATAAGAAATAAATTTACTATTTTTGCTGGGCATTATATCTACAGAACCATCCATTTTTTCTTCAGCTAATATAGCCTTTATAGAGTCTAATGTATAAGGATTATTTCTAAAAATAGCCTTAAAAGTAAGCTCTGTTGGATATCCAATCTCTTTTTTGTTAGTTATATCTTGCATTTTGTCAACAACCATCATTATTTATACAATAAGATTTATTTAAATAGCAAAATTTCTCATTGCACGACGAACAATCTTTTAATTCACTCCAATTGCCAAAAAATCCCGATAAAGAAAAAATCGGAAAAATAGAAAAAGACTCTGTAAGAGTTAATTCTAAACAAGAGCTTTCTTCTTTAAGAAGATCAAAAATATGAGTTTGAACTTCAAGCGGAAAACTTGGAGAAAAACCCGGACAAAGAGGGGTTAAATTTAATGTATTAAATTTAGATTCAATAAAAATCTTAAATATAGCCATTGCATCATCAAGCAGTAATGAAAATACTTTACCCAGAAGAAATTGGTCTTCGGTTTTTTGAAGAGAATTGTATAATATTTGCGAATTATTGCCCAATGTCATAATGAAAGGATATACAATATCTAAATTTGTCATGTTTTTTAAAAATAAATCGGGAATTTTAAATTTTTTAAGCATAAAATCAAGCTGTATTGCCGTATAACATATATCAGCTTGCATATTTTGTGGTATTAAAATGCCTGATAAAGTATTAAATGCTTTAATATTTAAATTTGCCTTTTTAACTTTATTATCATCCAAAGATAAGGGTATTGAACAAATCATTTCCACAATTGAATGTTAAAACATGAAATTGTACAGTATAAAATAAAATTGTAAATTATTATGTAAAAAATATAAAAAATGCTTGAATTTTTTGTGGAATATTACTACCATGAAAAGCGTTGGTGGTGATTATGCAAAAAACGACAATTAACACCGCCTTGGTAAAACAAAGCATAATAGAAATTATAAAAGAATGCAGCTTTATTTTACCCGAAAAAGTTAAAGACGATTTTGATAAAATGGTAAAAACCGAGCCCGATTTGGGTGCGGTAGAAAATCTTAAACAACTTGTTCTGAATGCAGAACTTGCCCAAAAAGATAAAATACCACTTTGTCAAGATTGTGGAATGGCAATAGTTTTCTTGAAAATAGGGCAGGATGTTGTCCTTGAAGGGATGTTTTTAGAAGATGCAATCAATTCTGGGGTTGAAGAAGCATACAAAGATTTTTATTTAAGAAAATCTATAGTATCAGATCCTTTAAGAAGATTGAATACCAATACAAATACTCCTTCGGTAATACATACTGATATTGTGAAAGGAAACTCGATAGAGATAGTGGTGTATCTAAAAGGCGGCGGTTCTGAAAACATGACCGCATTGAAAATGTTTAGACCTACTGCATCTGTTGAGGAGATAATAGATTTTATAGAAGAATCGGTTATAAACTCGGGTCCTAATGCTTGTCCTCCGCTTTATTTGGGAATAGGTATAGGCGGAACTGCCGATGAAGCAGTTTTGAATTCCAAGAGGGCTGTTTTGAGAGATGAATCTCATACCGATGATTATTATGCAAAACTTGAGTTGACTATAGAGGATAGATTAAATAAAACCAATATAGGACCTCTTGGATTTGGCGGCAAGTATACGGTTGCAGGGGTATATATTAAGCCTGCTCCATCGCATATTGCTTCACTGCCTGTGGCGGTGAATATGGGTTGCCATTCTATGAGGTATGGCAAAAGGGTTTTAAAAGGCAGTTTATGAGCATAAATATCTCGCTCCCTTTTAGTCGATCAAAAGCCAAAGATTTAAGGGCAGGAGATCGTTGTTCTATTTCAGGAACAATATATAGTGCGAGAGATAAGGCTCATCAAAGAATTTGTGAAATGTTGAAAAATGGTGAAACATTGCCATTTGAACTTGAAGGACAAGTTTTGTATTATATGGGACCAAGCCCTACTCCTAAAGGTAAACTTGTTGGAGCGGCAGGTCCAACTACATCGTCAAGGATGGATGCTTTTAGTGAACTTATCCTAAAAGCCGGAATAACGGCTTCAATAGGAAAAGGAAAGAGAAGTATCGAAACAAGACGATTGTATCAAAAATATGAAGCCGTATATTTTAGCGGTTTTGGTGGAGCCGGGGCGCTTGCGGCTTCTAAAATAGTTGACATAAAGCTTGAGGCGTTTGAAGATTTAGGACCTGAAGCGGTTTATAAAATAGAAGTAAAAGATTTTCCGATTATCGTAGTAAACGATATTTACGGTGAAGATCTATACGAAAAGTTAAGAAATAATATTATTTCCATAAGTTAATGGAAAAATGTAAATACAGGTAACGGTGCTATTATGGCTAGTAAATTAGTAAACGTAGGTATTGCGCAGGTTATGTTGGGAGACAAGGAAACCATACTTAGGACAATTCTCGGCAGTTGTGTTGGGATATGTATTTATGAGAAAGGTTTAAAAATTGGCGCAATGGCTCACATTCTTTTGCCGGAGGATTCTACCAAAAGCAATAATCGTGAAAAATTTGCCGAAACTGCGGTACCGTATATGGTAGATCTTTTGACAAAAGAAGGAGGTAAAATTCCTAATATGTCTGCCAAAATTGCCGGTGGTGCAGCGATGTTTAATTTTGCAACATCTTTTGCACTTGGAAACATCGGCGAAAAAAATGTGGAAGTGACATTAAAAATGCTTCAAAGATTTAACATACCGGTTTTAGAACAAGATGTAGGCGGCAGTGTAGGCCGCGTAATAGATTTTAATCTTTCTGATGGAAGCCTCAAGGTAAAGGCAGGCGGGAAAGAACAAATTTTATACAAAATTTAATGATTGGCGGGATAAAATGAATCAGCAAATTAAATTAAGAATAGAAGCAGTAATAAATAATGTCAATCAATTGCCATCTGTGCCGGATGTTGTAGCAAAGTTGCTGGGAATGGTAAATAAAGAAGATTTCTCTTTTAAGGAAATTGCCAGCGAAATATCCAAAGATCAGGCTATGACTACTAATATTCTCAAGTTGTGTAACTCGGCTCATTTTAGCAAAGGGAATGTTATAACATCGGTGGAAAAAGGCGTTGTAACTCTTGGGTTAAACGAGATTAAAGAAATAATAATGTTGGTAGCGGCTAAGCCTATATTAGATAAGTCATTATTAGGCTATGAGATGGAAAAGGGTGCATTGTGGCAGCAAGGTGTTGTTGTAGCAGAAACTGCAAAAAGAATAACAGAACTTACAGGAAGAAAAGATGTATCTGATACCGTGTTTACCGGCGGCATTATACACAATATAGGTAAAGTTGTAATTGCTTTGTTTGTTCATAATACTTATGCCGAAATAATGGATTTAGTACTAAAAGATGGAATACCTTTTTCTCAAGCTGAGCATGATGTTATGGGATATTCTCACGAAGAGATAGGTGAAAGAATACTGTCTAAGTGGAATTTTCCACAAGTGCTTAAATCTATAGTGCGATATTATCAAGATCCTATGTCGGCTCCCGAAGAAGACCAATATGAAGTTTCAGTTGTTCATATAGCAAACGTTTTGGCTCTCATGGCTGGTATAGGGATAGGTAAGGATGGATTATATCATACTATTGCAGATAATGCTATACAAAAGGTAAACTTAAATCCAAATGATATGGGAAAAGTATTTTCATCTATTCCGGATATAATTGCAAAGTCACGGGAGCTTATGATGTAAATGTATTACATTAAGAACTGCAGTTTTTGTGATACAAAACTGCGTTTTCCCTTAGATAAGGGAACTATTAATGTTAAATGTAATTGTGGTCATTCGTTTACTGCTGATCCTGACAATCCTGAGCTGTATAAAGATGGTAAATTTGATTTACTTGGCTCGGCTTCCCAAAATAAGAAATCTATAAATTGGAATAATTTACGTATTAAGTTTATAGAATCGTTTTATACCAATAAGTATTTATTGCAAAATTATAAGTATCTTGCCAAAGCTGAAAAACGTAAAGCATCTATTATATTGGGTTTCATTATTGCCGTGTCGGTTGTGGTAATAATGGGGTTATTTATGTTGATTTTTTACGCATAACGTTTCATTTCACGTCTCATATCTCTATCAAGGTCTCTTTGTTGTATTACTTTTCGTTTATCGTGAACAGCCTTACCTCTTGCCAACCCAAGTTCCATTTTAACTCGACCTGTTTTAAAATATAAACTCAATGGAACAAGGGTAAATCCCTTTTCTTTTAGTTTGCCTATTAGTCTTTTGATTTCATATCTGTGCAAAAGAAGTTTTCGGTCTCTGTCGGGCTCGTGATTGTACCTGTTTCCATTTTCGTAATGAGATATTGTGAGTCCGGTTACAAAAATTTCATTTTTCATTATTTTGGCATATGCTTCTTGAATGCTAACTCGTTTTTCTCGAAGCGATTTTACTTCTGTGCCGCGTAAAACCATGCCTGCTTCAAAAGTTTCTATTATTTCATAATCGAAGCGGGCTTTTTTGTTTTTAATGATTTGGTTTGAGTTGTTATTTTTTAATTTAGCATTCATTGTCTTTCAGCACCAAATAACTGTGTCCAGTAATTTCCTTCTCTTGCAATTCCCATATCTCTGTATCTGGGATTCATTATGTTTCTGCAATGCCCGGGCTGCTTAACCAAGCAGCTATAACTTCTTCTTCTGTTTCGTATCCCCAAGCAACATTTTCACCAAGCGGTCCCATTCCATTCACATTGTATCCCCGGCGGCTTGCCCTTTGATTGGGGCTTGAACCATCGCTTCCGACATGGCTTATAAATTTGTTTGTATACATATCCAAACTATGGTCGTGTGCAGCTTGTTCAAGCCTTGTGTTCCACGACACATAAGTTGTTGGAGGAAACCAGTCTTCTCCACAACGATAACCCGATAAGCGAACATCATTGACAAGTTTTAATAAAACATCTTCTTCAAACGAACAGGCAAATAAACCGATGCCAAAAATTGCTATTAATATTTTTGCTTTCATTTTATAAATAGTTTAATATAAATCATCTACATTATGGTTATGTTCTCAATAATGTCAACAAAAAAAGTTGTTGGATTTAAATTATTGTTGACAAATGTATTTATTTGTAATGTATGGGTAATATAAACTAATACAAATGGAGGCTTTTGTATGGCAACTATTCAAGTTCGTGTAGAAGATAATATAAAGGCAGCTGCTGATGACCTTTTTATAAGTCTTGGTCTTGATACTTCAACGGCAGTAAGGATGTTTCTTTCAGCAGCACTTGAAAATGATGGTATACCTTTTCCAATTAAGCACATAAAAGAAGATAAACCTAATGCAGAACTCTATGAAGCGATGGAAGATGTACGATTACGCCGAAATCTTATTGGTCCTTTTGATACGGTTGACGAAGCAATGAAAGCTATGTTGGAGGATTAATGCTGCGTTTAGAGTTAACTCAAAAAATGAAGAGTGATGTCAAACGAATGGAAAAACGCGGCAAGGATATGTCAAAATTGGATACCGTATTAAAATTATTAGTTTCAGGAAAGCCTTTACCTCCAAAATATTGTGACCATAAATTAAAAGGTGCAATGATTGGCTTTCGTGAATGCCATATTGAGGCAAATTGGCTATTAATTTATAAAGTTTATGAAGATAAACTAATACTTTTAGCAACCGGCACAGGTTCTCATTCTGATCTTTTTGGGTAGAGTTTTTGTTGCTTTGACCCTAAAATCTAAAAATTTTATTGACAAAAACATAATTTAAAATATAAAGGCTATATTATGAAAATATTTACCAAAAGCACACAAATAGCCCCCAAGCCAAGCCAAGCCAAGCCAAGCCAAGCCAAGCCAAGCCAAGCCAAGCCCATTCTATAAATAATTCTCAAAAGTCAAGCATTTTTTATTCGTTTGAAATTTTTTTTGTTTTAAGAAAAATAAACCTGTACTGTGCAGGTTTACTTGCTTCATGGCAAGTGTACTTATACTATTTGAAAACTATCAGCTATCAACTACAAAAGCAAACAACAGGCTTTGTCTGTTATAAATATAATAGTCCAAAGACTTTAAACTAAAGGGTTTTTAAATGAAAAAGAATTTTTTCAAAATTTTTAAGGCAGTAATAGTGTTAATTGCTGCTGGCAGTATGTTAACAGCTTGCGGTGACGATGGCCTTTTTGGTGACGGTGGCAGTCGTTATTGCCGTCTTACAATCGGTGGAAACACAGGTTGTCAACCTCTTGGAGGTCAACTTACAGCATCCGCTTGCAGAGATGGTGGTGGAACAGTAGTTTCAAGTTGCTCCAAAGATGGAGAAAACTATGAATACTTAGGGGAGATAGATTCATGTATCGAATACGAATCTGAAGAGGTAGTTGAATATTCTGAATACGAATCTAAAAAAGAATATGCATCTGGAGAAGTTGAATATAAAGAGTAAATAGTTTTAGGCTCGAACCCCCAAATAAGGAAACCAAAAAGGTGCCAAACAGGGTAGAGACACAATGTATTGTGTCTCTACCTTAAAAAAATGAGACAAAAATCGTCTAAACTATGAAATGAGAGGGTTCCATTTGGATGATTGTATTTGACCATTTATACAAAATATAGGATAGACCCCCTCAAATAGATTTCTCAATTACCCTATTGAGCGACTTTACAAACTCATCGGGTTTTTTTAGCTCTACTCCCTCAATAAGCATTGCTTGTTCAAATAAAAGATTACTTATATCAGAAATAATCTCATCATTATCTAACGACTTTAATTTTTCTATAATAGGATGAGTAGGGTTAACCTCAAGAATAGGTTTAAACTCGGCAAGATTAGCCTGCCCCATTGCCTTAAACAGTTGTTGCATTTTTGCAGTAGGATCATTCTCATCTGCTACAACGCATGAAGGTGAATCAGAAAGTCTTGTGCTTGCCTTAACATCTTTTACTTTATCTCCCAATGCTTTTTTAATTTTTTCAATTAGGGGATCTATCTCTTTTTCTTTTTGTTTATCTTCATCGGTTTTTAGTGCATCTGCAGCATCGCTTCGGTTTACCGATTTGAAATCAAAATCCTTATAATTAAACATAGACGAGACCACTATCTCATCTATTTCATCATCAAGAACCAATACCTCAATATCTTTGTTTTTATACATTTCGAGAAGAGGCGAACTTCTTAAATTCTGCTCTTTTGAACCTGTTATGTAATAGATTGCTTTTTGATCGGTTTGAACTCTCGATATATATTCTGTCAATGTAGTAAACCCATCAATTTTTGTAGACTTATACATTACCAAATCCATTAGCTTATCTCTGTTTTCGTAATCTTGATATAAGCCCTCTTTCATTGGAATACCAAATTCTTTAAAAAACGTATTATACTTTTCGCGGTCTTTGTTTAGCATATTTTCAAGTTCGCCTAATATTTTTTTTACCGAAGATGATTTTATTTTTGTTAAAACTTTGTTTTGCTGTAAAATTTCACGACTTACATTTAGAGGTAAATCTTCACTATCGATTACCCCTCTTACAAATCTCATGTATACCGGCATTAAATCTTTATCATCATCGGTTATGAATACTCTTTTTACATACAGCTTTACTCCCGGAGTATAATCGGCTCTAAATATGTCCACTGGTGCTTTTGAAGGAATAAAAAATAAAGTAGAATAATCTAAAGTTCCCTCGGCGTTTGTGTGAATTGTCAAAAGAGGGTTCTCCATATCGTAAGATATTGATTTATAAAACTCATTGTAATCTTCATCGGTTAAATCGTTTTTTGACTTTTTCCATATAGCTGCAGCCGAGTTTACTTGTTCAATTTTAGGTTCTTTTATTTCTTTTTTATCATTGCCTTCACCTTCGGTTTTAGAATCAATATAATGTAAAAATATTGGAAAAGGTATATGATTTGAGTATTTTTTTATAAGGGTTTCGATACGCCATTTGTTTGCAAATTCTTTTCCTTCTTCATTTAGGTAAAGCGTTATGGTTGTGCCAAAATCGGGTTTGGCAGATTCACTAATTTCATACTCGCCCTTGCCGTCACTTGTCCATTTCCATGCTGTATCTTCTCCTGCTTTTTTGGAGATAACTTCAACTTTATCGGCAACCATAAACGAAGAGTAAAATCCTACTCCAAACTGCCCAATAAGGTTGGAATCTTTTTTTTCATCACCTGTTAATTGGCTTACAAAATTTTTTGTGCCTGATCGGGCAATCGTTCCAAGATTTTCTTCTAATTCTTCTTTGTTCATTCCTATTCCATTATCGGTTATGGTAAGGAATTCCTTACCATCGTCATCGTAGCTTATATCAACTCGAGGATCAAATGGAATTTTTTTAAATGCATCATCTGTTAAGGTTAAAAATTTTAACTTATCTAGTGCATCAGAAGCATTAGATATAAGTTCTCTCAAAAATATTTCTTTATGAGAGTATAGAGAATGAATTATTAAATGTAAAAGTTGAGCTACTTCTGTTTGAAATTTATGTTTAGACATATAACCTCCGTTTAAAATTCTGTTTGTTTGTCGCGTTCGTATTTAACAAAGCTAAGAAGTGAAAGCACCGCAAAAGCAAGCACTATACATATATTTAAATAAAACCAAATTGTTAACGAATATTGAGTTTTAATAATACCCTTACCTGCATGTAATACTATTAAAGATATACAGTAAGCTGCAGTAGTAAAAATCCGCATAGCCGATCCATACATTGCCGGAATATAATATGTTCCCAGTATAATCATAACAATTCCTATCATATAAATGGCAAATGGATTAAAAACATAATTAGTTCCGCCAAAAATACGATACGATACTATAGGCAGTGCATTTACTATCATTGCAGGTAGTATTAAAAAAACTATTATTTTTTCATAAGGGTTAAGGTTTAAAAAACGCTCCCAAAGTATCGAAATTATTTTAAAAATAAATTTTATTATACTCTTGATTAGGTTAAATAAAGTTTTCATAGTAACCTCATTAACCCAAACTAATATTTGGGTTAATATACGTCAAATCAGTTTTCGTCTTGCTTAATCAATAAAAATTCTACACGCCTGTTTCTACGCCTGTTTTCATCATTAGTGTTGGGATATAATGGAATTGTTGCACCCATTCCTATAAAACTTAATCTATTTTCAGGTATACCTTTATCTGTTAGATAATCATATACAGATTTTGCTCTTCTTTCTGATAAACCTAAATTGTAGGCATCTCTACCTATATTGTCGGTATGCCCTTCTACAAGTACATCATATCTTTCATATTTTAGCAGTATCTCATGAACCCTATCAAGAATAGATTTACTTGGTTGTAAAAGCACTGCACTGTCAAACTGAAACTGAATATTGCTTATGCGCATTTTGAGTCCACGTTCAGTTACAATAACAAGAACATCTATTTGAACTTTTTCAAGTTTACTTTCGGTTGTATTTCCTGCATTATCGACAGCTGTCAATTGAAGAAAGTAATCGCTTGCCGATTCTACCAGATCGAGATTATCTCCCTTGCCGTCCCAAACTATTTCTTTAGGTAATTCTGAACTGCCTGAAAAAGTTTTGAATATCGAACCCGATGGGGATATTACTGTTAATACCCAACTTCTTATTCCCGATTTGTCATTAGCTTGTGGGGATATATATAGTAAATCGTTTTCACCGTCTCCATCAGGAGAAAAAAGTTTTGGAGAATGCGTAACTCGCACTGTAGGGGGCGTGCTGTCTACAATGAGTTGTTTATCAAAAGATGTAGGATTATTTCCACTATCAAAAACAGCCGATAGTCTTACAGAATATGTTCCGTCTGATATGGGTTTGCCATTAGATAGTTTGCCATCCCATACCACAAGAGGAGATAAAGCAGTACCTGTAATGGTGTGAACAGGCTTTTTATTTTCAAGAATTTCTATTGAATAAGATATTAAACCAACTGTTTTAGATAATGAGAGATAAAATTTGAATTCTTTATCCACCAAATGGCTAAAATATAATTTTTCGGTTCGTATGTCGGCAACTTCATATTGTCGAGTAAGGGTTACATTTGGAATAGTTGTCGATGCTCTGTTGCCGGCTTTATCCCATCCTGAAATTGTAATATTATAAACTCCTTCGGGTGCTTCTTTTCCTGAATTATCGTTGCCGTCCCATGTTAGTCTTCGGGGCAAACTTGTGCCTTTCCATGTAAACTCTTTAACTGTTGTGTCCGAAGAATTTTTAATGTCAACTTTCCAGTCATCATCTGATTCTGTTTCAAAATTAAGTGTGGCTATAAATTCATCTTTGATGCCGTCATTGTTTGGAGAAAAAATATCCATTGCATTTACAACATTTATGACAGGGGGAGAAGCCTTTACAATAATTCTTCCGATGGCATTTGGTGCAGTATTGCCATGTTCATCCCATGCCGTGAAAGAATAAGTATATGGTCCATCGGATACAACTTTACCGGTTGAGTCGGTACCATCCCACATTATTTTATCCGGTACTTTTAAGGATATCTTTGATGAAAAAAGTCTTTCGATAAATAAGGATGGGGTTAAGGATTGCATTATTTCTCTGTCAGATATTTTAAATTCTCTAACTATTCTTCCATTAGCATCTGCAATGGAAAGCACCCAGCCTGTTATGGGGCTTTTATCTTTCACATCTATTCTAAAAATAGTATGATCTTGTATTCCGTCATTGTTTGGGGATATATGTGTTTGTGAAGATTGTATGGATATTGTTGGCGGTTCTTTATCGGGTTTTCCATAATAAATTGTTGCACTCACAAGATGTGTAAACTTGGAGTGGTTTCCGTAAGCTGTTGAATAGTTAATGCTTCCACTTATTTCCGAGAAATTGAATTGGTATCCTGCTCCGGCTGTAAGTATAACATTATCTTTGTCATTAAATAGTATACTGCCTAATTGAAAAACGAAATCATTTTTTAGATCGAGTTCAAATCCGACTTTAATTGGTATCGTTTTAAAAAGATTATAGGCTGTGACCTCATTATACCATGACAGCATGAAATCACTGTTATTGTAAAATCCGAAATTATATCCGCCCGAAAGGGAATTTAAATTTGCATAAGTTTCTTTGCCTATGGGAACTCCCCCTGTTGCTGATAAACCTATTTTTGGAGAATATATCCCAAATCCGTCAGAGATAGACATGCCTGCAAGTTTATAGATACCGCCTACGGTTAAGCCTGTAAAATTTAAAAAATTATCATTTTGTGAATTGCCAAAGAAAAGATTTAATGAGGCGCCAAAAGAAAATGCCGGTGATATTTCTTTTCCAAATCCTAAATCGTATCTAATGCCATTTGCAATATCATATTTTGAAGGCGATGACCAATATGTGGCAGATGTTCCAAGTGTTCCATACATTGTTGGAAGTGAAAACGAAAAGTTTGGAAACATTTGACCTCCAAAGAAGTGCATATAGCCAAGAGAAATTCCCATTAATTCTGAATCAGAAATCGAAGCCGGATTTGCAGGAAAGTATGCTGTTCCAAA
>Ga0099364_10009929_pt1 | contig 13164 bp, 14 predicted proteins | sample TergutTh196P3_FD_73070 | JGI IMG/M metagenome (GOLD analysis project Ga0099364, IMG submission 73070) | Microcerotermes parvus P3 segment gut microbial communities from Pointe-Noire, Republic of the Congo - Th196 P3 | ecosystem: Host-associated > Arthropoda: Insects > Digestive system > Gut ...
GGCTGTATGGCCTCCCACAAGTATATCCCTGTTGGGGTATCTCATGAGTATTTCGGCTATCATGTCCAGTTTGGGCCTTTCACTCGACCTTAATATTGCAGAATCCGGGGCGAATTGTATATCTTCAAGAACTATTACAATCCCCTCATCGGAGGTTCTCACGGAAACGCCGTCAATTCCTTCGATGTCTTCGGCAATATCCCTGATAATATCCTCCCTGTCCATGGGGGGCGCTTCCACGAGTTCCGCCTCGGCCCGGCCCCGGTGTTCCCAGTTTTCCCCGTTGGAAAGATCGATGGTGGTTATAAAAGACTCTTCATAGGCCGCGGGCTGGCCCAGGGCCGGGTCCCAGTAGACTATCTGGTCATGGGAGCCCTCTATGCGCCGGGGGAATACCCTCCCCTGGACGGGAGAAGGTTCAAAAAGTATGCGGTAGGAAATTGAAAAAGCGGGATAGCTTTTACCCTTCCAGATTCTGTCCCCGAGGTAGCTGTAATTCGCCGTAAAGGGAACGCGGTAGGGCTCCTCTATACCGAAGCTGTCCCGAAAATCGTGAACCACCGTGCCCTGGGAGCTCCAGGTATCGCCTATTTCCAGGGCCCTTCCGGGGAAAACCGGCACATTCCTCAGCATGGGCATAAAATACTGATCTGCTATATTTACGTAACCCAGATTGTCCTTATCGAACTCCGAGATATAATCCCTGGACCACTGAAAGACCGAGGAAGGGACGGGACGGGCGCTTCCCCCTATGGGATAACTCCTTTCGGCGGACTGAAAAATGGCACTTAAACTAATCCGGTTTCCCTGGACGGCAGTAACTTCGTAGCTGATTCTATTTAAAAATTCCGAGCGGTAACTAAGGCGGCGGTCCACGTATACGTTAGATTCTACTGTGGATAGGATCCGGTATTTGTCCCCCTCGTTATACCTAAAGACAAACTCAAAGGCCCCGGCCAGGGGATTTTTAGCAAGGGCCAGGATGCTTAAAAGTAAAAATGTCAGATATTTTTTTATCATATTTTAATGATATACCCCTGAAAGACAGTTTACAATAGGAGGACCCTGGTTTAAAATAATTGCCAGGGTTTTAATGTGCTGCCCTTCATCAGCACCAAACAGGAGGACAAATGGATAATCAGGTTTTAAAGGCAATTGCAGACAGACGGAGTATTCGCTCGTACAAGGAAGAAAAGGTCAGCCGGGAGCAGATCGATATTTTACTAAAGGCTGCTGTGGAAGCCCCCAGCGCCAGGAATGCCCAGCCCTGGCATTTTACGGTGGTTCAAAATGAGGCCCTTCTAAAAGAGATCTACGATGAAGTTAAGGCAAATATGAAAGAAGACATAGCAAATATATTCCACGGCGCAAAAACGGTCATCTTCCTTAGCTGCGACCCCGATTCACGCTGGGGCCGCCTGGACTGCGGAATCGCCGTTCAGAATATTGCCCTGGCCGCCCATGCCATAGGCCTGGGAACGGTGATCCTGGGAAGACCCGAACCGGCCTTTACAGGACAGCGGGGAGCGGAATTCGACAAAAAACTAAAGTTTCCGGAGGGTCATAAATTCGCCGTTTCCATTGCCGTGGGACATCCCGCCGGGACAAAGGACGCCCACCCGGTAGAAGCCGACCGCATCAGTTTCGTGGATTAAGGGTCAATAGCCGGCAAGCCTTTTACTCTTTAGCAGCCTCTACAACCAGGGGTGCGATTAGAGGCCCCTTTATCTTGAGGGCTGCCACTACGTTGACTATGGAGAATACTGCGGCGATATAGAAGACATACTCCGGCCCGTAATTATACCAGAGGAGTCCGCCTAAATAAGCGCAAACTATGGAGACCACGTGGTCCATGCCAAGTCCCATGGAAAGGGTCGGGGTAATATCCGCGGGGTCTTCCGCTATGGCCTTTAGGTGCATGGTTCGGGCTATGCCCATCTGCATGGTGAGCCTTTCGAAGATATAGAGTCCGCATACAATTATTACAGGAATACCAGTCATCAAGAGGCTTCCCGAAATAAAGGCGTTACTAAGAAAGCCAAAGGCGATATAAACAAAAATAAACAATATCCCCTCTGACAGGAGTATTATCTTTGGCCCAAAACGGTCTGCTATGCGTCCTATGGCGGGAAGCATAAAGATACCGACAAAGGCCCCTATCATTCCCAGGAGGGCCATGGTATCGGCTCCGCGGCTCAAGATCTCGATAAGAACCCAGGGGCCGTATACGACCATGATCTGCCGATGGACGCCCACCATGACGGTCAGGATATAGTAAATCGTATATTTTTTTCTGAGTATAATTTTAAACTTGTTCTCCCTGGGCTCACCCTGGACCTTGTATTTTGTAAGGAGCAGAATGTAAAGGGCGATAATACCTATAAAACCCACGGTGCCCAAAAGGAAGGGAAGTTTAATCTGGGTCTGGAAGCTAAAAAAGCCGGTCCTGAAACCAACCAGAATAATCAAACTCGCTATCATTGCAAAGGCGGTTCTGATGCCTGCGTATTGCCCCATACGCTTACCCACGTCCTGCTTTCCTATGATGGACAGGCCAATTCCGTCTTGGAGGGGCATATACAAATGCTGGCCCATGGAATGGATAAAAATGAAGATGGCCATGACGCCGAAAGCCGGGGTAAACAAACCGAGGACAACGGCGCCCACCATGGCGAGGGTCTGGGATATGATGGCCAAACGGACGTCCCCTATCCCGGCGGCCATGGCTACGAATAAAAAGCAGAGCACCCCGGGCAGTTCCCGGGGGAATTCCAGGAAACCCCTCTGGGCGGCGGTAACATTGTAAGCGTCTTTAAAGAAATTAGAAATGACGCTGTCGCTTAAACCCATGGCAAGACCCGTAAGGGCAACTATGGCGAAGAAAATCTTTAACTCAATTTTAATTTTACCGGGCCGGCTTTGATCGCTCATGTTAAATTTACCTCTTTTAATGTTTTTAAGGTTCTGGAAGTTAATAAATAAAGTCCGCCGTCTTACGACAACGGACTTTGTTCACTCTGGGCCTTCGAGGACTTGCCTTCCAGCCTTCGACCTCCTGTCTCAGGCTTCCAGGCCGGGGTTTTGTCCTGCCGGCGCCATCCCTGGCGCCTTTTCCTCCCATTTGGTCGGCGGACAAAACCCTTCAAGTCCTCGAAGCTAATCAACAACCCCGCTGTCTTACGACAGCGAGCTTAACTTACTCTGGGCCTTCGAGGACTTGAACCTCGGACCAATAGATTATGAGTCTATTCCAGAACCCAAAAGCCCATTTTCTTAAGTCATTGTTCTACAAAGACTTATATTTCTCCCTACTTTCTTCAATTCTATATTATCTTTTAAATAGTAGCAATAAGCGCAATAGTAGCATATAGTTGAAAAATAAACTACACGATAACTGCACGGAGGTCAACCCCATGGATCTAATTTCAAATAATTATGATGGCCCTAAAAGGCCAAAAAAGAGCGAGCAATTTAATCTAGATTTCGCCTACTCGATGGATGCAGCAGAAATTGACGCGGGGATAAGGGAAGCTATCAGGGGCGTTAAGGTTTCAATTATGGCTTCGGGAATTGCTTTATACAGGACAGACGTTTCCGGCCTCTTTATTGATCTCGGGTTTAAGAAGTTTGGCGAATATATCGATAGCCTAGCTGAGGATAGCGGCATGGCCAGAACCACTTTATACAATTGGGAATACATTGGCGAGGCTTATATAAAGCATCGCTCTGAACTTGAGCGTGTCGGTTTTACAAATGACGATGGGCCTACTAAACTACCGTTTCTGGCCAGAGCCCTTGAAAATCGGCCAAAACGTGAAGTATTTAAAGCAATTAAGGACATGGGTAAAAAAGAGTTCGAGGACTGGTCAAGAGGCGATAATGTCAAAAAAGTCAAAAAGTACAAATATGTCAAGGTAAAGGGAAAACATATCTTTGTAGGGAGATCTCCACTTGTCACCTTTGCTGATGGTTTGTCTCCGGAGGACAGAAAGTATTATGAATCACTGCTCTTAGAAGGTGCTAAGGCAGCCAAGCAGAATCAATACGCAAGGTGCTACCTATTTTATGACGCTGACGAGGCTAGGCGCTTTGACAGGGTTTATCAGCGAGAGATTAGGATTCTCAGGGGGAAAAGATAAATTATCGATACTATCTTCTCGGCGATTTTATATCGCTATGGGCTTACTTCCTGAAAACAAACCCAAAATGCCCAATAATGAACAGCAGGCACCCCAAAATTAAAAAGTAGTCCACTCTACCACCACCCAAAGGCCCAATGCCCCAAGGCCCATATAACCCCGGGGATAACCGCTACCCCGGCCCCGGCCAAAGTCATGGTTTTGTTGTCTTGACGTAGGCCCTCGACAACTAGGGGGACACCGGCCCCGAAAGAGACCCCGCCGACCGTAAAGCCTATGCCGGCCGACCGCCGGGCCTTTTGTGCTTGCTGCCTTAATAACTCGTTCCGAGCGTCTATCCACCAAGCGTAGGCTTCAGCGTCCTCCATACGGTCTACGGCAACATCGATGGCCCGAAGAGCATCATCAAGGCTCTGCCTCAAGGATGTCAACAATTCTTGCGATTGCCTCAAAAGCGATTCTTGCTCTCTGGTCTCCGCTCGCAACTCCGATAACTGATTTTCCAGCATCATCAATGATTCCGTGGATTCGTCCAAGCCCCTCAGCCCTTCGTCTATCCAGTTCCTCAAGCTCTCCCACGGATTGCTCTGCTCTAAGAAGGGCTGCTGTGGCTCGCTCCAGTTCTGTGGTGACAGATTCGAGTTGTCGCTGTAATTCTCCTGCGTTTGCAGATTCAAGGGAGTTTCTGAGGGCATGGTGCTGGTGTCGGTGGTAGAGGCCAAAGGCGATAGAGCCAAAAACAATAACATAAATAAAAATAAGTAGTTTTTTTTCATTCATGTTTTCTCCTTATTTAAAGAGGGCTACAACACACAAGACACAAATAGTAACAACCAAGATAACCAATATAACTTCGAGTATTTTTTCACGCATATACCTTCCTTTCGTCTAAACCCCGGATAATCTGATCGGGGTCATGCTGCCCAGGCCAAATTCGCCAGGGCTTGCCGATAGTGATATGCTGACCGTAACGGTAGAATCGTAAGGCCCTCATCCATGTAACCGGGTCCCAGATAGACCTGACAAAAATCGTATTCTGTGCCAGCAACTCTTGGTAGTGTTTCGGTATCCAGCGCCACGGATTAACAGGGGCGTAAAAGATGCCTTTAATATCTCGCTTACCCCACCGATGGAAGCAGTCCTGCATGAATATCTGTAATTCGGTGCCTAGAGAAAAGCCGTCAACTCGAATTGCGTAATCCTCATGTGCATAAGCAGCATCGAGTAAAATATTCCTAATTGCTAAATACTGACGTAAGAATCCGGCATGAACCATGATCTCTTTATCCGGGAACCATCTCTCTGCTTGAGAAAAGGGTCTGACTCTGAAATCGAAATTGTCAGGCCAGTCTTCTTCTGCGCTCGGCTGCCCTGTGACGTGGATTGTTTTATTTTCGTGGCCGATATCGAGGCGGTAATGCGTTCTGTCTTTTACTTCCCAGGGGCCATCGATTGTTTTTCTAAAATGATCAGAGCTAACTTCAAACATTAGTCAGCAACTCCTTCCCCGGTGGGGATTTCGTAAAACTCTACGTCAAGGCTGGCGAATCTTGGCCTGACATAGCCTATTCCGTTTACTGTACCGGCACCGCCTACTCTGGGACCCCTGGCTGCCTGAAAAGGCACATCGTCAAAGACTACCATCTCCACATGGCCTGATCCTCGGGGGTTATGGGCCACGGCGATAACGAGGTGTCCCATGTTGGCCAGGTTCTGAGCGTCCTCGGGCTTTTCTACCCTCTGGCAGTTTTCCCGAGCGTTTTTGACCATAGCGTTTGCGTTTGTCCAGTTAATTCCCTTGGGTTCAAGAATAAGATCCACCTGGCCCCCAAGCATGACAAGAATCCTATGCAAAGCCCGATTACACCATGTAACTGGAGAGCCGTTATCCCAATGCGTCCGTCCGTTTGCGTCAGGGCTGCCGGGCTGCACGTCTTTCATGACGATCACCTTTGTAACCGCTTCTAAAACTCGTCTTGTTTTATCGTTCATCGTATTTCCTTAGCTCCTTAACGTCCTCTACAATATGTTCAAGGGTGGTTCTCACTTGTACCAAGGTCCTGTCTATCTGTTCAACCTTATCTTTTAAATCAGATAAGGCATCGTCATTTTTTTCACAGATAGCGGCTACCTTCTTGCCTACGCCGTCTACATCTCGTTTTACTTCGTCTAGCACCTGGTCTTTCCGTCCTTGCTTGTAAAAGATTAATAACACAGGCGCAAGGAAAACTGCCGTCTGCACTACCATGACAATAAAATGCCCTGTATCTCCGTTCATTTGCTCCCCCCCATATCCTTTTTAGCTTCAGCTCTGGCTGCCATCTCCAGTTTTATCTGAGCGTTACTTACTGCCTTGTATATCGCTCCATAGAGTACAAACATAACCAACGAGGCCCCCCATACGATGATAACCACCGTGGTATGTTCACCGTTTATAAGCCCGGAAAACAGCGCAACCCATACCAAAATAGATGCAAAGACAAACGCTATAAATTGGTTAGACAGTTTGCCTATCCAGAACTTATTCCATGACCATTTCACCTCGGGCAGATCTTCCCCGCAAAAAGGGCATTTATCGCTCATGCTTATGCTCCCACTCGTTTACTGTCTCAATTAACCACTTGCGGAAAGCCTTCAAGTCGACCGCAAGGCCATCAAGGCTTATTACTTCCCGCTTCTTCCCCTTATGCCCGAGTACATCAATGTCTTTGTTGTCCACGCCATTAATAAAGATCCCCTCTGTAACCATACCCATTCTGTAAGAGGTGCTTGCCCCGGATAGTTTCTTACCGTTTACCATTATGTCGTTACCTTTTTGGGATACAAACTTTACGCCATTTTGGTCGGCAAGATAATTCATTATCTTTGGCTGAATAAAATCAAGGAACGCGCCTTTTTTCATGGGATGGATACAAATAAGCAATATGTCACCTTTGTTTACAAGGACTGCCCCGCCCTGTGTCGGGAAGGGGGTTATTCTTATATCGTTCTTCTCACAGTATTCACGATTGATATAATCACCCTGCATACCAGCAAAGACTTCCGGCTTTTGGGGTTCAAGCAAAATAAGTTTAGTCTGGCGTTTCTTGATAGCACGGGCAACAAAAGGGAAGCTCCAGGTTAAATCTTGTGACTCAATCAAAAACTTGTCATCAAAATCTTTTATGTCGGTATTCTGGGAGGCAAGTAATTCTACACCTTCCCGATAGCAACGCATAACATTTTTTGCGCCTTTTAATTTTTCAAGGATATTCATTAAATCCCTCCTACTTTCTTAATATGCGGAATTAATATCATGTTAGAACCTTTAACACCATAAATACCAACAGGCATAACAGTTACGGGGTTGCTGGAATCTTCTACTGCATACTGGAAGTCCATTTTGAGACTCATTAAGCGGGGGTTTATCTGGTCTATGATATTAAGCATTTCTAAAATCTGTTGAATGTAATCATAAATATTCTGATCATGCCAATCGTTATAATCAAACTCACCGTACTGTTCGCAGTATTGGTGTATCTCCTGGAACATCCATTCTAGGCTGGAATAAACATCGCCGGGGTTGTATCCAAATAACTCATCAATCGGATCAAATAGTTTGGCGTCAAGAATTAAATGGCTTGTCAGGTCAATATCAAGTGCATTAGGCACATCGAGGAATGTCAATTCGTATTGTAACCCGCCTGTCATTGCCATGAGGTTTTCATTGGGTTTGAGTATTACCCGTTCGCCTTGCCATAAACAGGTTATGGCGTCTATGTTTGGTTTTGCGTCTAACAGTTCTTTAACCTCTGTTGACAAATCTGCTTTAGGTATTCCACCAGCAGGGGGAGAATAACCGCCGCCTAGATTGTCAGGGTCTAGGCCATTGATGCTTGCCTCTTTGGTAACAGGGTCTATTTTTAACTTGCCCCTTTTATCACTGTCTATCATGTCAACGCCAGTTAGGGCTATGGGGGCTACAGATTCGGGAGGAATGAATTTAATCCTTATTGTTCTATCAGCATGAGCAGATATTGGTACATTGCTTGCACCAGAAACTTTGAATTCTATTAGCCTATCCCTGCCTATTGGGATTAAAAATGTAGACAGCGCTTGAGAACCGCTAGCCCCACCACTCGAAGAAAACACAGCATTCTCAGGAAAAGACAGATTCACACCATCCACAAAAATATCAAACTGAATGTATGCTGAGACGGTTGATACCCAAATGACGCTTTCAATAAAGAAATAACCTGCTCGATCTGATTTCCATGACATCGTCTGTGGGGAAGTTAACGTAGCGGGTAGAATCATTTCAGCGACAGTTTCAACCTTGGCAGGGTCATAGTCAGGTGGCCCTATCAAATTGACGTTAAACTTTGCGGCATCGCTGGTTGCCCAGACTATCTTTGCAGGGATAAAGTAACAACCCGCCCACCTGCCACCTGTGGTATCAAAAGGATTAACAGACCATACCCCCGCTGCGGGAGCATTCCCCGAAACCTGCCACAATGTAATTACATCGCCACCAACAACACGGAACATTACATCATTCAATCCCGTTCCATCTGCCTCACTCCATGACTTTACAGCCCTGCCATTTTTTCTTATCTGTAAAAGATTTGCAGTATTTGCCCCACAAATGGCACACCTGACATATCCTAACTTAACGTCCAGCGGTACAGTCCATGATGTATTTCTGGCGGTGATTTTATTAACTGGATCATAGTTGTCTAAATCCGGCTCGATGGTAAAAGTATTCCTGCCTCCCGTCTCCGGGTCTATTTCCCTAATCGCCTCCAGTAGTTCCCTGTTATCCCACCGCTTAGTATGCCCAGCAGGATCACCCACATAGGCGTAGAACACATCGTCCCAATCCCCGCTAAAGTCTACAAAGGTATCTTCAACAGGGACAACCGTAGCATACACATCGCCCATGCTGCGGATGGTAGCATTATGCACATCGCCTGTTAAAACTATCACCCCGCCGTAGGGCTGAAACTCTATCGTATGATGATCAAAGTTTATAGCCCCACCATGCGGATCGCCGAAGGGATTGTGCATTTCCAGACTGACTACATAATCGCCAGGTTGTAATTCATCGATACGTTTCTTTTCTGCGTCTATGTGTTCGTTGTAGACTTTGGATATGTCGGGATCATTGATAGGACTGCCGTTACCGCCTATCTCTGTCCATGGTCTTGCCCAACCATCTTCGTACCATGTCCTAAAAACGGCTGGAGCGTCCCCGGTTGTTTCGTAGACTCTGACAGTACCCTCCATAGTTGCATCTATGCCTACTTTCTCGATAACGACAATATTCCGGTCGTTTCTCCATCCGTCTCTCGGCCTGTCTGCCCAAGTATTACTCGGCATGGAGTCGGGGTCTGCGATATGGTAAACTCCATTAGGTGTGCCTCTGACAAAAGACAGAAAATCAGGGAAAGAGTTTACATAGGCAGGGGTTAAAGACTTAGGCGGTTCTTGTTTAGCGTTCCATGCTGCTCTGTCTGTAGCAGAAACGTGCTGCCCGTCGTCTTCGTGATGGTCGGTAAAATCTTGCTGTAGTTCCTCAAGAGACTCTTTTTCTGCTTTTTCGTCTTCAAGGCGAGCCAGCTCGGCTTCTGTAGCGGCCTTAAAAGCGTTAAAGGTTATATTGTCTACTTTGCCCGACAACAAATCATTTACTTCTGTTTCTGTCAGATAATCCGTCAGGTCTACTTTCTCGGTCTCAAGTTTCTGCGCCTGTGCGCCATCCCACCAATAATCTGGCACGTCAAGGGCAAGAATATATAAATTATCCCCAACATTAAGGGTGTCGATATTTGCCTGATCAGAGAGCCATGTGTCCATTGCCTCAAAGGTTGCGAAAACTTTTGCCTGATTGCGTCCCTCGGCTATAGATCTGGCGTCATTTACTGCCTGTCGTATATCAGGGTGGGCAGTGCCGCTGGTATTATGCTCATCGATAAAAGCTTCAACCTCGACAAAACTGGTTTTGCCAGCTTCTAGCTGCGCTATTTTTTGAGTATTGACAGTTAGTTCCCCGTCTATTGCGGTAAGGTCCCCTTTTATTTCGCTGATTTCTGTATCGATATCCGTTAGTTTTTGGGCAGTTACACCGCTGTTCATTGCTGCGCTCTGTGCTGGGCTTGGGGTAAACCCGCCGCTGCTGGTCTGCGGGACGTAAAGCTTACCTTCACTGCATAGGCCGAGGGCGTTGTCTTGCTCAGTAGAGACTAAATCTGCGGGATTTGCGCTGCCTCCGCTTGGCGGATCTTTCCATACGGTATCTTGATTAGCGTTACTATTTTTAGCAAGCAATTGGCCAGTCGTACCTCCGCTTGGAACGCCAGGGCCGGTGTCGCCTTTATCTCCCTTTATCTGTACTGCTCCTTGTCCTAATGCCACAGAATCAGTATATTTCTTTGCCTTTTTTAAGACTCTGTTAATAAGTGTTCTTATATTCATAATTGCTTCTTCCATCCATCGGACATCATAATAAAATCCTCGTCTGTTTCAGCACACCATATAGAGGATCCCCCGCCCGTATTCAAAGTAGGAAGCTGTGGAAGATCGTCAATATCAGACAAATAGTCAACGTCAAAGTGCATGACTCGACCTATGGCTCGGTTGGTATCTTGTGGATCATATAATAATCCAGCAAACTGTGCGTATATCATTTATCCCCTCCCATCATAAAGGTAACTTTAAAATAAGGTCTGCCTCGTTTTGCGCCTCTCTAACCTGTTTCCTGACGCTCAAAGGCAAATCTTGAGGCGAATTAATGGTACAGATTTTCATCCACTTTTCTTGTTTTTCGTTATAAAGATAGATACAACCATCTTCTTCACAAGTAAATTGGATTGCGTTTTCAAAACCCATAAAACCCTCCCGTCTACAAAAACAATAAAACCGCTTTTTTAATATTGCAATCCCGCCATTTTGGGCGGGTACACAAAAAAAGGCCCCCGACCCCGACACTTAATATCGGGATTGAGGGCCTCTGTTTATCAGTCAGCTCTAATCTTAATTAATTATACCCTATAGAATTTTACTTGTCAATATATTTTTGGAGGTTAATATGATTTACGGCTACATAAGAGTAAGTACAGACAAACAGACAGTAGAGAATCAAAGGTACGAGATCAAGGAATTCTGCAAGCGTGAGAAGCTAAAAATCGGCAAGTGGATAGAGGAAACTATAAGCGGGACAAAATCGCTGGAAAAAAGACGACTTGGGGCGCTACTGCAAACGGTACAGGCCGGGGACAAAATAATCTGCTCTGAATTGTCCCGTCTTGGCAGATCATTTTTTATGATAATGAATATCCTTTCGGGCTGCCTTGAAAGAGATGTGAAGGTCTGGACTATCAAGGACAACTACCGCCTGGGGGACGATATTCAGAGCAAAGTGTTGGCCTTTGCATTTGGCTTGTCAGCAGAGATAGAGCGCAATTTAATAAGCACCCGCACCAAGGAGGCCCTGGCTCGGAGAAAAGCAGAAGGAAAGGTCTTGGGTAGGAGGCCCGGAAAGACGTTAAATGTTAAGCTTACCGGGCAAGAGAAGAAGATCCGCAAGATGCTCCGGGAGGGTAAAAATAATGTGGAAATAGGAAAAGTTTTCGGTGTCCATCGTCAAACGGTTAGGTATTTTATCCGGGATAGGTTGACAAAGTGGAAGCTCAAGAAGCTGTTCCCAGAGGTGTAAACTGAGGAACCTATGAAGCTGGCGTACAGCAAGGAAGGATAGCTAATATAACAGCCAATGTCCTGTCAAATAGTAATATGGGGTTGATAGACCTTCAATGGGGAGGGCATAACTATTGGGGGGCTTTTCATCTCGGGCAAGAGGTAAGCCATGCCCTCTCGGGCGTAGCACGACAGGGCTACGGTTTGGCTTTTGATGCTTCCAGGGTAGTGAATACCGGCCCTGATGTCGCAGTGGAGAATTGGGGTGAACTTTATTGGCGTAGGATTAGCTAACCCGCCTCCACCAGACCTCGGGCCAATTTTCAGGAGCATTGTCTATGCCGGTAGGAACGACACGAGAAGCGTCAAAAGCAAAACTCCCAACATCATGAATAGCGCCTGCTGATGCCCACGTTTGTCTGTTTTGACGCTCTATCACCTCAAATACTCTTGTTGCAACAGGCGCATAAAAAGTAGTTGAAGAATGAAAACTGCCCTCGATATTTCGTATTCTGTCGCTTTGTACGCCATTCTCATAGGTTCTTTTGATCTTGCCTATTAATTTATTATGTGTTATACTAAATTTAGCGGAGGGAAACAAAATGAAACTTTACCAAGTTATCGATGGTACAATAATAAACATACGAGTCAGCAGTGAAGCATCACTGGCCGATAAAGACTGGATAGAAGTACCTGAACAGTCCAATGGCTCTGTCGGAGACAAGTGGCCTGATATGTTTGATGTCAAAACCGGAAGGAAACTTCCCAAACAAGAGCTGATCGCAAAGGGCTTAGAGGAAGATGAAAACGAGATTTATTACAACATGGACGATCCAAATGACAAAAAACCTCGCTTCCAATTAGGTAAACTGGAGGGCTGGACAAAAGAAAAGCCCCTTGATGAACCCTACCAGAAGTTTGACAAGCAAAAAACGAAATGGATTGTCGATATCGAGAAGAAAGAAAAAGCCGAGAAGGATAAGGTAATCGCTGACAAAGAACAGGAACTTGCCCAGGTGCAGGGAGAAATTGACGATGCTGAACGGCGGTGTATACGCTCCATACGAGCAGAGAAGAAAGGCCGAACAACAGAAAAAGATACAGAAAACTTTGATAAGTGGGACTCCCTAATTGAGAATGAACTAAGGCCCAAATACAATAAAGTAGACGCAGAACTTAAAAAACTGAAAAGCGCTTAGTCCTTCAACCCCGGTCATCGCCGGGGTTTTTTAATGAACCTATGACGGTGGCATACAGGGCGATAGGATTAGGAATATCGTTGGCAGTACCAGTATAAATTACAACATGGGCCTGATAGATAACTTTGAAGGAATAGTCTCGCAATCAGGTG
>Ga0099364_10009930_pt1 | contig 13164 bp, 3 predicted proteins | sample TergutTh196P3_FD_73070 | JGI IMG/M metagenome (GOLD analysis project Ga0099364, IMG submission 73070) | Microcerotermes parvus P3 segment gut microbial communities from Pointe-Noire, Republic of the Congo - Th196 P3 | ecosystem: Host-associated > Arthropoda: Insects > Digestive system > Gut ...
ACAATCGAAAGTTTGACATACGGGAGCGTTGTAACCGTTGAATTTGAACTTGTGGACTACAATATAACCTTCGGCGTTATCGGCAACGGCTCTCTTACGGCAAGCGTAGACGGCGCGGGCATATCTTCGGTAGCGGCTGTTCAGCATGGAAAAAATGTTGTATTTACAGCCACGCCATCAACAAACTATAAGGTTAAGGAATGGAAGGTCAACGGCTCTGTTGTAAGCGGAGAAACAGGTACGACATTGACCATTCCGACCATTTCAGCGGCACAGATTGTAACGGTCGAATTTGAAGCAATAACCTATACTGTTACATTTGACGGTACAATAACAGCCACAGTTCAAGGCAGCGGCGGCGGTATTATCGTATCGGGCGCAAGTGTAATGCAGGGGCGCAACATTGCATTTTCAACAACTCCTCCTGACAACCACAGTGCAGTATGGCGCCTCAACGGTAGCGTAGTTAGCCAGACAAACAGCTACACGCTGCAAAATCTGCAAGCCAATGCACTTGTTACCGTCGAATATGTACATATAACGCACATTATTACGTTCAGCGTCGTTAACGGCACGGGCGGAATCATAACCGCCACAGCCAACGGAACGCCAATAACATCGGGCGACCCCGTAAATCAGGGCAGCACAGTAGTTTTTACTGCAACAAATAACACCGGATTTCGTATCTTACGATGGAGAAACAACAACTCTATTGTTAATGGAAGAGCGACAATATATACTTTGGACAACATCACATCTGCGCGAAACGTAACAGTAGAATTTGAAACGGGAACGGCTACCAATGTGACTTTTAGTATTGCAGGAACAAATACTAACGGAACACTTACGGCAACGGTAGACGGCATACCTATAAATTCCGGCGCCAACGTTGATCTCGGCAAAAACGTTGTATTTACGGCTACTCCCATTCAAGGCAACAGTATAACAGGCTGGACCGACAACGGCATTACTGTAAACGCTAATAACGCGAGTTATTTAATAATGGACATTGAAAAATCGCATAATGTCACTGTTTCTTTTGGTTCGGGAGGAGGCAATCAATCGGCTACCCATGCAGTCTTTTTTGAAGTTGAAGGGGGCAATGGTACGCTATCGGCTAACAACATTTCTAATTCGGGTAATTCGGTAACGAATGGCAGTAACGTCACTTTTAATGCAACGCCCGCCGAAGGATATGAAGTGAAGGAATGGAAACTTAACGGAGCGCTATTAGCGGGACAAACCGGAGACAGTTATCCGCTGACTGTAATTTCAATGGCGAAGGTAACGGTAGAATTTAAAATCAAAACACACGAGGTTACATTCGCAGCAATCGACAACGGCAACCTTGAAGCAAGGGTTAACGGCGCAATGATAACCTCGGGCGCAATGGTAGACCATTTCAGCGATATAGTGTTTACAGCCGTCCCCGATGAAGACTACCGCGTTAAGGAATGGAAACGTGGCGGGGCTACCATACAAGGCAATACCCCGACCGGTTACACGTTATCGAGTCTGGATGCGGCAACTGATGTAACAGTCGAGTTTGAAGAAGACGATTTCCCTATCATCTTCGGCGTAACAGGTAATGGCTCTCTGAAAGCGGCAGTCAACGGAGCAGAAATTTCATCGGGAGCGTCTGTTCTGCGCGGAAGAGATATTGTTTTCACTGCAACGCCACAATCGGGCTACCGCGTGCTACGATGGACAGACGGAACAACCATCATAACGGGCGACAACCGAAGTTATACCATCGACGATTTTGATTCGGAACGCAATGTTTTCGTTGAGTTCGAACCAATACCGTACAGTATTACGTTCAGCAGAGTAAATATTTTCGGTTATCTGACGGCAAGTGTCAACGGTTCAGGTATTTCGACAGGAGCGCAGGTACCGTTTGGAAGTACAGTAAATTTCACAGCCACAGTAGATGATCACTATGAGATTAAGCAGTGGACGCTTAACGGCGTTGCGGTATCGCCCGAACATACGGGCTTAACATACAATTATGAACTCAATGTTCCCGGCGATGCAGACATCAAGGTCGAGTTTGCTCCGATTAATCATGGTGTAACATTCGGCGTTGTCGGAAGCAGCAACGGCTCGTTAATAGCCAACGTCGATGCAACAAGTATATACAACGGTAATGGAGTACATCAAGGCAGCGACATTGTTTTCACAGCATCGCCAAACGGCGGCTATCGCGTGAAAGAATGGAAACTTAACAATGTTCCTGTAGCCAACAATAAAACAAACATTTACAAGCATGAAGATCTTGCGGGACCAATCAATGTGACCGTTGAATTTGAGTTAAGCAAATATGCAGTTAATTTTTCGAGCATTCAAGGCGGTACTAGTACTATTACAGCCACTGCTAATAACGTCGGAATCAATTCAGGCGCGGAGGCAGATCATTTCTCCAGAATAGTATTTACTGCAACGCCGGCAACAGGATACAGGATAAAAGGATGGAAAAATGGCGAAACTACGGTTAACGGAACTAATCCGACGTATACTGTACAATCTTTGACGTCGCCGCTCAATATTTCAGTAGAGTTTGAACTTATTCCTTATCAGATAACGTTTTCAGTTCTGGGCGGCAATGGAGATATTTCAGCCCGAATACTTGACGGCGGCGCGCCTATCTCGACGGGACAAACTGCTCTGCACGGTCAACGTATAGAGTTTACAGCCGATGCGGACGAACATTACGCTGTCAGAAGATGGTTTCTCAACAACGTAGAAATAACAGATCCTACGGCGGCAATCTGGACTTCGCCAGCATTAACGTCTGCAATAACGGTTCAAGTAGAGTTCAAACCCGTATCATTCAGTGTTGATTTTAGCGTTGTAAACGGCGGCGGTACTGTTATTGCAATGGTAGGCGGCGTGGAGATCGCTTCGGGTTCTTTTGTTGAAGGCAACAAAAATGTTGCTTTCAGGGCTACTCCTGTTAGCGGATTTCGTGTAAAGGAATGGAGGCTGAATGGCGATTTACAGACAGAAACCGTCACAGGATTGGGTAGAAATTATACGCTGAATGATTTAACTGCCCCCGCGAATGTTACAGTCGCATTTGAAGACGACAATTTCGAAATAACATTCGAAGTCGAAGATAACTTTGGAGGAGGTCTTGATGCGGCATATACGGCAACCTACGGCGGCGAAACAATTACTTCGGGAGACCTGATTCTTCGCAACAGAAGTATCGTTTTTACGGCAACTCCCATAACAGGATACCGCGTAAAAGAATGGAAAGTAGACGGCGACCCCGTTACCCCGCCCAACACAACAAACAGTAATACGCTTTTGGTATCAGCCGACGCTCATGTCACTGTGTCATTCGAACCGATACGTTACAGAATATCATTCAACGCAATAAACAGCATTGGCGGAGGTTTAGCGGCAACAGTAGACGAAGCGCCAATAGGAAACCCAACAATGGTAGCATTTGGAAAAACGGTTGTCTTCAAAGCGCAGCCCAATGCTAATTATAAAGTTAAAGGCTGGACGCTCAATGGCGTCGCTGTTCCCGAAAATACAACCGTGGACTACAGTTACACCCTTACAACGGAGGCAAATGCTACCGTAAGGGTTGAGTTTGAGCCGATAACATACGCTGTTTCGTTTAACGTAACCGGTGGAAACGGTACGATGAGAGCCGATATTGTTGGCGGCTCCCGAATATTCAGCGGTAATCAGGCGCAGCAAGGAAGCGATATAACCTTCACAGCAAGTCCAAACTCTGGATACAGCGTTCAAGAATGGAAGGTAGACGGCGAAGTTGTTCCCAACGAAACGGGAATTATATTTACGCTCAAAGATCTAAAAAATGCAGTAACCGTTACAGTGGAATATACGTCGCTTGCCTTTGAAGTAGCCTTCGGGGTTGCCCAAGAAGAGGAAGGAAGAGTTACGGCAAGTATATCCAACAATCCCATTTTTAGCGGCTATTGGCAAACTTATGGCTCGCGTATCGTCTTTACCGCAGAGCCACAATACGGATACCGTATAAAAGAATGGAAAAACGGCGAAAATACCGTTGTTAGCGGAGATATTCCCGTATACACCATATCTTCACTGACAACCGCGGTTAATATATCAGTTATCTTTGAACCGATACCGTTTGTTGTCTCATTTGCCGCGCCAGATGGTAACGGAACAATTGTGGCGACAGTTATTGAAACAGACGAAGATATAATATCCGGAGGTACGGTACCCTACAATCAGCATGTAGAATTTACAGCAATACCCGATGAATATTACATCTTTAGCGGATGGATGCTAAATGGCGTCGAAATTCCCGACTATACAGACGAAACGCTGGAAATTCCGATAACTGCCGCAACTACGGTAACGGCAGTGTTCAAATTTGAATCATACGAGGTAGAATTTGAAGTTGCAGGCGGCACAGGCGGTACTATTACCGCGTCGGTAGACAATGTTAATATTCAGTCGGGAGATTTTATTGAGCGTCACAAAAACATTGATTTCAGATCATTCCCCGCGCAAACTTATCGCGTGAAGGAATGGAAACTCAACGGCTCGAGTATCTCCCATGCAGACTTAAATTATACGCTTTCAAATCTTACCGCCTCCGCCAAAGTTACGGTAGAATTTGAATTGGACTTAATAGAAATAACATTTGGAGCAGAGGGCATGGGAACTGTTTCAGCGGCATTTACGGAAGCATTGGGCGGAGACGAAATTACTTCGGGAGATTATATTATCAGAAACCGCACTATTGAATTAACAGCAACCCCTAATTATGGTTATCGTGTGAGAGAATGGATAATAAACGGAGAACCAGCAACGGCAAGTCCTTCCATCTATACGCTAACCGTTACCGAAGACACAGACGTAAAGGTCGTTTTCGAGCTTAGAACGTATTCTGTAACGTTCAATGTAGCAAGCGGAGAGGGCAGTCTGACAGCAAAAGTAAACGATGAACGCGAAATAGCGTCAGGCGAACGGGTAGAGCATTTCAGCAAAATTGTCTTTACAGCCGTTCCCGACCCGGGATATCAAATCAGGTGGTATCACAACGGAACCGAAGTGACCGGTCTAACAGACGATACCTTTACGATAGAAAATATTTCGGCTTCAAATACTGTATCTGTCGTCTTTGATTTAGTGACCTTCCCTGTAACGTTTGGCGTAACAGGCGACAACGGCTCTATTTCGGCAAGCGCAAACGGCGTGGGTATATCGTCGGGAGCGGTTGTAAGATATAACAGCGAAGTTATGTTCTCGGCAAGCGCAACGCCGGGATACCGCGTGAAAGAATGGATAATTAACGGCGAAACAATTCAAAGCAGAGCAAATATTTATTTGATACAAAATCTGACAGAATCAGTAAATGTATCTGTTGAGTTCGAAATATTGGTTAACGACATCGTATTCAGCGTAAAAGAAGGAAGCGGAACTCTTACGGCAACCATAGACAACCAGCCGCTTCAATCGGGCGAAATAGTAAACTTCGGAAGCCGTGCAGTATTTACCGCAACGCCCGATGAAAACTATCGTATAAAAGAATGGGAACATAACTATACTATTGTAAATGGCGTTAATCCAAACTATACGATAAACAATATCACTTCATGGCATGTCGTTTCGGTCAGTTTTGAATACATAACATGGGCAGTTGAGTTTAGCGCAGTAACCGCCAACGGAACTGTTCGGGCAACGGTAGACGGAGTAGAAATCGTTTCGCGCGAGCAGGTAAGGCAAGGAAAATCAATAGTATTGACCGCCAACCCCAACATAGGATATCGCGTGAAAGGATGGACGGTAAACGGCATGGAGATAGACGGAGACAATGATACGCATACAGTCTATAATCTGACGGAAGCGATGACCGTTACCGTTGAATTTGAAATTGTTACAAACCCCGTTGTTTTCTATGTTCTAAACGATGAAGAAGGAGTTGTTTCGGCAACGCTCGAAGGAGTAGGAACAATTTTGTCGGGAAGTATGGCGCCATACGGCAGAACATTAACATTCACTGCAAATCCTAACAGCGGATACCGCGTGAAAACTTGGTTTATTAACGATAATCAGGTTGTAGACGAAAAAGCAAATACTATTACGCTGCCGATGCCGTTAAATGCTCTTACCGTCACAGTTGAATTTGAACTGATAAGTCCTACTATCATAACCGTCAGCCTTGCAACAGGCTTCGCAGGGACTGTGTATCAGCAAAATATGACAGCGACGGGCAACGCTCCCATAACATGGAGCATCGTTTCGGGTTCGCTTCCCGATGGACTGTCAATATCCGACAACGATGGCGTCATTTCGGGCATACCAACAAAAGCAGGTACGTTTGAATTTACGCTGCAAGCCGAAAACTTAGGCGGTATAGATACAAAAGAAATGACCTGCATAATCGAAAAAGGTGCAGGACGTTCGGTAGAAATTCCCGTTGCATCGCAAATAACGCTAACCAGCATAACAGTACAAGCCATTGCCACGCTTGTAAACGGACAAACAGTGGAATATGCAATATCGACGATAAATAACGATTCTCCTGAATCACTGATATGGCAAGACGGTCAGACATTCAGCGGATTGAACGCCGATATAGTCTATTACATATACGCCCGCGCCAAAGAAGACGACGACTATCATGTCGGTCCCGCTTCCGTAAGCGCAGGAATAAAAACGCAACTTACGGGAACGCCCGAAATACCGTTGGAAGAGCCGCTGACTGCATGGGTTCATGCCGGCAGACTGTATGTGAAAGGATTGACGCCGGGAAAACCATGGAACGTATACACTTCAACCGGAATGTTGATATACAGAGCAACAGCCCCGAGCGAAGATACGGAAATACCACTGTCGGCGCAGGGAGTATTCATAATTCAAAGCGAAAATAGAACGATTAGAGTTGCAAATTACGGGCAATAATTACCCCTAACCCATTTTGAGCGCGTCCCTGCGTTCGGCGGCATTTGTAATGCCGCCGTCGAGCGCAGTTGGATTTGTAATCCAACAAACCTCATTTTTACCTCATTCAACAAACAAAACTACTGTCATGTTATTGGTAAATTGTCGTATCGTCGTCATGCTGAACTTGATTCAGCATCTCCTTTATTTTGTGGAGATTGCGGGTCAAGCCCGCAATAGCCTGCCCTGAACTTGATTCAGGGACGCGGCTCTGAACAAAAAGAATGTTTTACGTCATAATATCATTAACTTAACAGGTTAGCGGCGGCATTGCAAATGCCGCCCAACGCAGGGGCACCCAACGTTTTCAACAACGTATCGACAGCCTCTTTCGGGTCGTCTGTGGCGCCCAGCAACTCGACAAATTTGCTGCCTACGATGGCTCCCGATGCGTGCTTCATAGCCATTTGAAGCGTATCGTTATTGCTGATGCCGAAGCCTATCAGTTGCGGAGTGAGCAGGTTCATTGCTTGAACACGTTGAAAATAAGCATGTACGGCTTCGGAAAAACTTTTTTGCGCTCCGGTGACGGCGGCGCTTGATACCATGTAGATGAAACCGCTTGTGTGTTCATCAATAAGTCTAATTCGTTGTTCGGAAGTTTCAGGGCTTATCAGCATTATCACCTTCAAACCGTATCGGTCTGCTACATCTTTGTATTCAGCCATATAATCGGCAAACGGCAAATCGGGAATGATCATTCCATCTACTCCTGTTTCGACGCACGAACGACAGAATGTCTCAAATCCGTATTGCATAACAGGATTCAGATATCCCATCAGGATAACCGGAATATGTATTGTTTGTCGAAAATTTTTCAACTGTTCAAACAACAGACGTAGCGACATACCGTTGCTTAATGCCTGATTTGCTGCACGTTGAATAACTGCGCCATCAGCCATTGGGTCGGAAAAGGGTATGCCTATTTCAACCATATCAATCTCTTTTTCCTGTAAGGCGGCAAGTACGCGAAGCGTGTCGTCCAATGCCGGATAGCCCGCAGTGAAATATACCGACAAAATTTCGGATTTTTTTACTTCAAAAAGTTGTGTTATTCTATTCATTTTATTTTATTTATAAAATTTTCAAGTATTACAGGGTCTTTCAACGCGGGCGACAATTCAAAACGGCTGTTCAGGTCAATACCCGCCATCTGCGAGTGACGAAACTCCAACAAGTCATCAAGATGTTCAGGGGCAATTCCGCCGCTCAGCAAAAACGGAGTGTCGCCCTGATACGTCTGCAATATCGACCAGTCGAAACGCTTTCCTGAGCCGCCGCGTTCACTGCTTTTTGTGTCGAAGAGAAAATAGTCCGCACAAGATTCATAGTCCGCAGTTTGTTGCAAATCAGTTTCTGACGCTACTGAAAATGCCTTTATGATAGAACATCCGGCGCTACGCAATCGGCGGCAAAAATTGGGCGTTTCGTCGCCATGCAGCTGCACATGGTTTAGTTGATATTTCACAATCTTACGCAATATCTCCATCGGTTGTTCATTAACAAAAACTCCTACCCTGTTTTTTGCGCAAGATTGAATAGCGGCGCAAAATGCGCTTTCTTCCGGTACATAGCGCGGCGAGCCTGAATAAAAGATAAATCCCATCCAGTCAATATTCAATTTTTCAACTGCACGGATGTTGTCTACATCGCGCATGCCGCACACTTTTATTATCATTTTTGATTTTTGATTTTCGATTTTTGATTGAGTACGTGCCGAAAATCTTCTGATAACAACATACTTATCTTCCTCTCCTTATTTCGTCGAAGTTATATCCGAGAACTAATTCTACTGTACCGGCGGTATATTTTCTAATCTTGGCAAAACTGAAATCGTATGCTATTGATACGCACAGTCTGCGTTCGTGTATGTATCCAAAGATGAGGCTCAGGTCGTCGAATGATTCAAAGGTGTTACGCGCGCTAATACCGCCCCAGAATGTTTTGTCGTATATCACTCTTGCGCAAAAGTCCATTTGCAGCGGCGCCGATGGCACCATGCGCATCAAAACTGTCGGTTCTATTACGAAGCTGTTTACCATTATAAAACGGTAGCCGCCATAGCCGTAGAAATGCGGTTTTAGCCGGTTTTCGTCGCCTGTTTTGTATTCGCCGTCAGAAGAGAGTTTTAAGGAACTGTTAAACAATTGTTGCGCTGAAATGCCGACAAACCAATCGTGATGGTATATGTATATTCCTGTTCCTGCATCGGGTTTTAAGTTAGACATTACCGTTTTAGGCGCCTTTGGGTCGGTTTCGCTGCCATCGGGAAGGGTAAATTGCGTACCATCGGCGCGATATTGAATAATTCCCAGATTCAGACCGAGCGAAGCGCGAATATCGGAAGTTATGAAAAAGTTGGTAGCAAAACCACCGTTTGCTTTTAGCATACTGACCGGTCCTGTTCTGTCAATTAATAAATTTACGCCGTACCCTATATTTTTGACAGCATGAGGACCATAGCCGCTCAAGACGTTTGTAAAGGGTCCATCGCCAAATCCGAGCCATTGCATACGGCTGTTTATGCGCGCCTTGAAACCATTATCAGAGCCGGCAACAGCAGGATTAAACGCAAACGGATTCTCTACAAATATGGTCGATATAGGAATTTGTTGCGCCGAAACCGACAAATTTACCATCATCGCAATGATTGCGATTAACATTTTGAACCGTAATTCCCTAACAGAACGCCGGCAGATATGCAAAAGATTTTTTATAAGTTCTATCATTTTCATTATCAATTATCAATTATCAATTATCTTATCACTGTCACTGTTCCTGTGTGTTCATAAGGCGATAGCCCCGGCAGCTTAGGCTTCATTGATAATACCCACCAGTATGTGGCGACGGGTACGGGAATGCTGCCGTTATTCATATTTCCGTTCCAAGCGTTGCCGCCGTCAAACTCAGGATTATTATAAACAACAACTCCTACGCGATTGAAAACTATCAGGCTCATATCGTAAAATCTGGAGTATGCTCGTACTATGTCAAGATCAAATTCCCATAAATCATTTTGTCCGTCGCTATCGGGCGTAAAAGCAGAGGGAATAGCAAACTCGGTAACCCTATTAACTTTCGCTACATACTGCAACTCACAACCATTAAAAACTTTTTCACCATATGCATCATAAACAGGAATTTCAAAGTCATAATCGGGATGATCTGACCACCACATCCTTAATGTCAATGTATAGTTTGCACCCGGAACCGGTATGTTTATCGGGAAAGGCGATTCTTGATTTTCATACAATGGAGGCGGTGGATTAGTAAGTTGACCGATTGGAGAGGTTAACCACACATAATCATTCAATGTAGGGAAATTAGAGGGATTTAACTCAACGCCTTCAAAATCCAAATCGGGTATATTTATATCGGTATATTCTCTGGTTGACAGTACGCTGATTGTGGGAAGAGGCAATATTTTTATTTCTATTGATCTCGTTTCATAGCACAAGTAATTAGGATAAGTTGAATTACTTATCCGAAATTGAGCGCGAAACTGCATTTCCGGATAATCGGATGGATTACTAAAGCTAAAGCTATTTTCATTTTCCTGATATCGACTATTAGGGTCGCGCGGATCTACCCACGATGTCTCAAAAAAGACGCCATTGTTAATAAAAATATCGGGATAATAATCCACATTACTTTCATCTATCTGTACCCCAGTATGGTGGAAGAGTTTCGCCCCACAAGTCAATATCACATCATCATCATCCGGGCAGAACTTATTATACAGTTCAGGATTGTGTCCGTTGCCTGATAATTTGTCAAACCTGAGCTCATATTCATAATTAACAGTAAATTCTCTTATGACTGTACAAGATCCGTCGCTATTTGAAACTTCAACGGAATATTCGCCCACTGCCAAACGTCCGCGTGTATCACCACTTGAATTTGTATCAACCCAAATATAATTATATCTATTATCCAGCACAAGACGTCCGTCTGCTAATGGGCTACAAGTCGCAGGAAGAGAACTGCCGTTGTCTATAAGTTTTTCTGCTAATGGTACCGGCTTTCTTAACTTATCATCAAAAAGTTCATTAAGATCTTCATCTCCAAAAACTTCGCATCCTTTACTGTTTTCTACTTTCACAGACGTTAACTCATAAAAAGTATCGCTGTATGTTCCGTCGGAATAAAACGGATATGGAATATCGCTACCGTTAATAAAAAGACTGTATTCGTCGACAAATTCGGGTTCAACATCAAGCTTGAAGGTAAAGTATGTACAAGTTTCTTTATCCTGTGTAATATGTAATGGTACTTTTCCGCCGGGTATTATCACAGTTACGGTTTCTTCGACATAACAATCGCCAAACTCTACTTTGATATTTGCTTCGCTTGTGTTCATATCGATGCGATAGGTCGCCATGTCGTCTACAATGGGGAGGATTAGGTCAGCCACTTCGCCGTTGACCGTTACAGTGAGGTCGTCGAAGGAGAGTACATTATTGACGTCGATAAGTTCAATTTCAAACTCGAATACTGCTGTTTCGCAGTCTTCACCCTGCAATTCATAATTGGTAACGATGATATTTACCGTCCGCTCAAGTCCAACCGTAATATTATACCATGCGCCTTCTCTACATTCTTCGGCAACCGGATCATCAAGGTCGAAAAGCGGAGTTATGAATACTACATAATTACCGTCCGCCAAATCTGTTATATGCTGTGAATTACCTATTTGAGTATCAAGGTCGTCTTCGCTATACCACTCAAAATCATATTTTTTAGTTTCCCATGCGGGGAAGAGCATAATTTCGCCGTCGGAACTGCTTGCACATTCGGCGTCTGTAACCAAATACCAGTCGGTTTCATTTGCATCGGGAAGTCTGGGCAATAATACTTCAAACGAATATTCAATATCGTGGCAATCGGTGAATTTTTTATCTTTTACTTTTGCTACGTATGTGTCTTCATACAAACTTGTTTTTGTTGCGATAACGTATATATCGGTTTCAGGTATTTTGGATATTACAACAAATTCGTCTTCATAGCCGTCAATAATATCAAAAGGAGGTATTTCGGGAAGAATGGTTTGCCCTCCTCTGAATAATGATATGTTATAACTGCCTGAGCCGCCGGAAATAGTGAAGATTACGTCGCGTTGCGGGGCGATTTCTTCTACGCTACAATCCCAGCCGTCGGGAATAATAATCGTGTGGGCGATGGTTATATCTTCGGGGAAGAAGATTTTTAAGTCGTCCGAGATTTTAGCGCATGGTTGCGGCGTACCGTCAAGCGTCAAAAACGCTTTTATTTCTATATCGATACCCTCTTCGAGTTCTTCGGTTGTGAAATAGTCTTTGTTGAGATCCTCAATAATCGTATACGTCCAAGTGGTAATAAATATTTTGTCATTTTCAGGATCCTGTAAGGTTTCTTCTTTCGTAAGCTCAACATATTCGTCAAAAATTGACTCGCGGTCTTCGCCAAAAAGAACATAATCTATTTCAACACCAACGGGAACAGTAACATTGTCATCATAGCCGGCAGACAATTTTGATTTGTCAATCAATTCTACAATAATTCCAACGGTTCCTTCTTCCTCGCAATCATATGCTTGCCATTCGTAACTGATATTGATAACGTATGCTGTATCGACGACGAATTTGGCGCTAATAGGCAACGAGCTTGGAGCTTCCGGGTGGTCGTTGCAATAACTTCTCTTATGCGAAATTTCCGCCCAATATTCGCCAACGTTCAATCCTGTGCGTATTTGCAAGGTTCTTTCAGGCTCGGGCAAATAAATTTTTACGCCGTTCACAATGTCATCTTCCCACTCAAACCAGTTGAAATTGTAATGTTTAGGGTCGAAATTCAGCTTTATTGCGCCGTCGTTCATGCCTTCGCAGGTTGCATAGGTGATTGACGAATATATTTCATCTAACAGTCCGTTTTCTTCATCGGGATCCGGAAGTACTTCGGGTAGATTTACTTCGATGATTTCTTCGTATGAGCAAAATTGGTCTCTAAAAATTACCTTGTATTTGCCTTCGGGCAGCATGATAGTAAATTTCGAGCCATCGACATATTGTGAAGGCAGAGGAACGGAATAATTATTAACAGTCACATTGTAATCACACGTAATCGTATTTCCTTCAAGATCTTCACCACAAACAAATTCATGTTTGTACTCCCACGGGGTAACATATATAAACTCGCCATCATTTACCGGATGCGGCTCTTCTATGAATATTGAAATCC
>Ga0099364_10009931_pt1 | contig 13163 bp, 9 predicted proteins | sample TergutTh196P3_FD_73070 | JGI IMG/M metagenome (GOLD analysis project Ga0099364, IMG submission 73070) | Microcerotermes parvus P3 segment gut microbial communities from Pointe-Noire, Republic of the Congo - Th196 P3 | ecosystem: Host-associated > Arthropoda: Insects > Digestive system > Gut ...
GAAAGTTCGGCGATGCCGACGACGTCATGGTTGTTTCTCCTGACGTCGGCTCGGTCGGACGGGCACGCGCGTTCGCAAAGAAAATGGGGATGGGGCTTGCCATAATGGATAAGCGCCGCGAAAAAGCGAATCAAGTCGAGGTCATGAATATTATTGGCGCCGTAAAAGGAATGCGTATCATTCTTTTTGATGATATTGTTGATACAGCCGGCAGCTTCTGCGAAGCAATCAGGGCCTTGGAAGAAATCGGAGGAGCAAAAGAAATTTACGGCTGTGCAAGCCATGGAGTTCTTTCAGGCCAAGCCATAGAGCTTATAGAAAACAGCAATATAAAGGAACTGTTGTTTACTGACACAATACCCTATCGCGGTGAAAAGCCCAGCGGGAAGATAAAATACCTCACAGCCGCTCCCCTGTTTGCGGAAGCGATCGAGCGTATATTCCAGGAAGTATCAATATCTACACTATTCAGATAAAGTAATACTAACTCTGCGAGGCACTAATAAAATGATTTTTGGCCGTAGATCCGCCCCGGTGTCGTGGATTGCTGTTTTTTTGGGAAATCCCGGTACTCGATATGTAAATACACGCCACAATGCCGGATTTATGGCAGCGGATGCTATTGAGAAAAACGCCGGCGTCAGAATAAACCGGCTCAAGTTTAACTCACTTACCGCCGTAGCTCCGCTTGGCGGCATCCGCGTTTTTCTTATGAAACCGCAGACATTCATGAACCTTAGCGGCGGCGCTGTCAGACAAGCGATGAGCTATTGGAAAGTGCCACTGAGCAATGTGGTAGTTATATCAGATGACGTGTCTCTGCCTTTGGGAAAGCTGCGGATTCGACGAAGCGGCTCGGCAGGTGGTCACAATGGACTCAAAGACATCATCGCAAAGTGTGGCGGTGAAGATTTCCCGAGGATAAAAATCGGAGTTGGAGCGCCGCCGCACGAGGATTACGACATGGCGGACTGGGTTCTGGCGAAGCTTACAAGCTCAGAAAGAAAACTCATCGCTGACGCAGCAGCCCGCGCCTCGCAGGCGCTTGAGATGATTGTCACAGGCGGAATCGAAGCCGCAATGGCGGAGCACAACTGACCGGCACCAGCGGCGTCAGAGTTAAAGGTAGGGGCTGAGGAGGAGCATGCACAATGACCCCAATGATGCGGCAATATCTTGACATAAAGGAACGTGCAGGTGACAGCATCCTTTTTTTTAGGCTTGGTGATTTTTATGAGATGTTCGGCGACGACGCAAAAACAGCCTCAAAAGAACTCGACCTGGTGCTTACGTCACGCGACAAATCGACGGACGACCCTGACGGGCGAATACCGATGTGCGGAATCCCATACCATTCGGCCGAAGCGTATATAGCGAGGCTTATTGCCAAAGGGTATAAAGTCGCGATATGTGAACAGATGGAAGACCCTGCGACGGCAAAAGGGCTGGTAGATCGCGACGTCGTCCGAATCATTACACCGGGAACGCTGATGGAATCGTCAATGCTTGACGAAAGCATACCTAACTATCTTTGTGCGGCATATCTGGGCGAAACGTCTGCCTTATGCTTTGCCGACTTATCAACAGGAGAAATATCAGTTACAGAATTTTTAGATAACGACATTACCCGCATGGAGAATGAACTTAGTTCTTTTTCGCCTTCCGAAGCTATAGTCGGAGGGGCTTCCGTTGAATGTGAAGCGTTGCAGGAATACATTGCCACCCGTATGGAATGCCTTGTCCAACTCAGCTGTGAGAGGTTTGGCGGGGAGTGCGCTGGACTGCTGCGCGGACAGTTCGGACAAGATGCCTGCGATGAGCTTGACGATGCCGCGATTTATGCGGCGGGCGCACTTGTGTCGTACATCATTGACACGCAAAAAACAGACATATCACACCTCCGGACACTCCGCCGCAATGTCGGCGGTTCATATATGGAACTCGACTTAAACACAATGCGGAACCTTGAGCTTGCAGCTTCGCTCAGGACAGGCGAAAAAAAAGGCAGCCTGCTCTGGGTAATAGATAAAACAAAAACTCCGATGGGTAGGAGGCTAATACGGTCATGGGTACTGCGTCCACTGCTTTTGACCACGCCAATAAAACGGAGGCAAAGCGCGGTATCCGAACTTGTTAGCGCTACGGTGGCACGGGGGGAAATAATACAAAGCCTCAAAAGCGTCGGCGATATGGAAAGGCTGATAGGGAAAATCGTCTATGGCAACGCCGGATGCCGCGACATGAAAGCACTTTCGTCATTTATTAACGCTCTTCCGGGGCTCGCCGCTCAGCTTACGCCGATGAAGTGCGCTGCCCTGCGCGAATGCGCCGTGATGGATGTTATGAGCGACGTCGCAGGACGAATCGATGCGACGGTGCGGGACGACCCGCCGTTTTCAATACGTGAGGGCGGTTTTATTAAAGACGGAACCGACCAGGAGGTCGACCGCCTGCGGTCACTGCTCGAAAACAGTACAGCCGCGCTTATGAACATCGAGGCAAAAGAGCGGGAGCGCACTGGAAAAAAACTGAAAATAGGGTACAATAAGGTTTTCGGTTATTACATAGAAATACCGCGGTCCGTATCGGATGACGTGCCAGGCGATTATGTCAGAAAGCAGACGCTGGCAAACTGCGAAAGGTTCATCACGCAGGAATTAAAAGAGCTTGAAACAGAGCTTCTGACAGCAAAAGATAAACTTGCGGCGCTCGAATACAAGTTGTTTGAAGAACTGCGCGGTCAGATAGCGGCTGAGGTCGGACGCGTACAAACAACCTCAAACAGCGTCGCCGAACTCGACGTACTCTGCTCGTTGGCTGAAACTGCAGCCGCAAACAATTACTGTCTGCCTGAAATCGACCTCTCCGGAGTGATAGATATTCGCGACGGTCGGCATCCGGTGGTGGAAATCATGCAAAATGACTCGCTGTTCGTCCCAAACGATGCTTTCCTTGACGTCGGCTCTGCGCGGATGGCAATAATTACAGGTCCGAACATGGCAGGGAAGTCAACATTTATGCGCCAGACCGCACTAATAGTACTGATGGCGCAAATAGGTTCGTTCGTACCTGCTCGGTCGGCTCATATAGGTCTCGTTGACCGCATTTTCACGCGGATAGGTGCGTCTGACGACTTGTCGGCAGGCAAATCGACGTTTATGGTCGAAATGACGGAAGTCGCTGATATACTGAAAAACGCGACCCGCACCAGCCTGCTTATTTTAGACGAAATTGGACGTGGTACATCAACATACGACGGCATGTCTGTCGCCCGCGCGGTTTTGGAGCACTGTGCCGACAAACGCAAACTCGGCGCGAAGACCTTGTTTGCGACGCATTACCATGAACTGACTACACTTGAGGACGAGATAGAAGGCGTCAAAAACTACAACATATCAGCAAAAAAACGCGGGGATGATATTATCTTTCTGCGAAAAATAGTACCCGGCGGCGCTGACGACAGTTACGGCATCGAGGTTGCGGGGCTCGCGGGCGTAACTGACAGCGTAATAAAGCGAGCAAAAGCCGTACTGAAAGCACTTGAAAGCGAAAACGCGCCGCTCATCGAGCGCGCCAACCCTGAACCGGAATCAGGCCAGCTATCCATGCTCGACATGAGCGGCAGCGAAATCGCCTCAATATTGAGTTCAACCGACCTGAACACACTTAGCCCTCTCGAAGCGCTGAACTTATTGTTTGAACTCAAGAAGAAGTTATAATGACTATTTATCGTAGTAAGTCATTCCGTAACTTTCATACTCCTCGGTCATCCATCGTCTCCTGTTCTCAGTCGCCTTATCGCCTACAGGCCCATATGTACTGCCCCAGAAGCAAAAACCGCCGCCCGGCGCAAACCGGTCTATCGTATCGCGTACCGTCTGCCTCACCATTTCCTCCGTCGCATCAGGCCAGTTGACGGGACCGTGTGAATCCCAACAGCCGCAAAGCCCAAGCTTGTTGCCGTATTTTTTCTTGATTCCATCGAGATCGTTTACGATTTGCGCCGGATTCCATGCCGTTACACCACAATCGAACCAGTCTTCGATTTGATCTTCACATCGCCCACAGTTATGCATCATAATATTAAGCCCCTCATCGACCGCCGGCTGCATCTGAGCTTTGTGATAAGGCTTTATCAGTTCGCGGTACATGTCGAGCGAAATAAACGGGTTCAGCGCCGTCGCCGTATCGTCAAGAAGTTCGACAAAATCAGGCTTGTAGTACTCAAGACATTTCTTAGTCACATCAGTGTAGAAATCGCACAAGTAGTCGAACAGTGCCAACACTTCGTCCGGCTCCTCGTGCATTGCGCACAAACCCTCGCTAAAACCCATAAACGCCATAAGCTGCTGAAAATAGCCGACATGGACATGCTGGCTGACGGCCGTTTCTTCACGGTTTACATGCGCGAGATCTTTCTTTGCCATACCTTCCCAGTCTATATTTGAGATGTCGGGAGCGCGAACAATGTCACGCCATTTTGTGATATCGTCAAGTATAAAGCTGTTCGGAACCGGAAGAGACATTCCGCCGGTATCCTCCGTTGCAATAAACTCCACTCCCCAGATATCAAATCCCCCTTCAGGCGTCTTGCGCTCATTCATAAACCCGGGAGTGATTCCGACGACCGCCGGAGGATACTTTGAGATTGGATCAGGAACCATCCCATACCGAGGCACCCACGCAGGTTGCTCTCCGCGAATAAACATCATCAAATTTTCTTTCCCGCTAATCCCTTTCATTAGACTGCACCCTTTCATTGTTTATTTATACTTATTCATCCAGCTTCAGCACCGCCATGAACGCATCCTGCGGAACGTCTACGCTGCCTAAGCTCCGCATGCGTTTTTTGCCTTCTTTCTGCTTCTCAAGCAACTTTTTTTTGCGTGTTATATCGCCTCCGTAGCATTTTGCCAAAACATCCTTACGTAGCGCTTTAATGGTTTCCCTTGCAATTATCTTGCCGCCAATCGCTGCCTGGATAGGCACTTCAAAAAGCTGCCTTGGTATGTTCTCCTTGAGTTTTTCCGTGATTTTCCGCCCTCTTGCATATGCCTTGTCTCTGTGAACGATGAAGGACAGGGCGTCGACCATTTCGCCTTTGAGCAGGATATCCAGCCTGACTAGATCAGACTTGCGATAACCGTGAAAATCGTAATCGAGCGACGCATAGCCCCGGCTTCTTGATTTCAACGCATCAAAAAAATCATAGATGACCTCACCTAACGGCAGTTCATAGCGTAACTCCACGCGCGAGGTGTCCAGATAGACCATCTCCTTATACTCGCCGCGCCGATCCTGACACAGTTCCATAATATTACCGACAAACTCCGGTGGGCATATGATAGATGCGTTGATAAACGGCTCCTCTGCAAGCTCAATCAACGAAGGATCGGGGTAGTTGAGCGGATTATCGACATAGACGGTTTTCCCATCCGACCTTGTGACGCGGTAAACAACGCTTGGCGCAGTCATAATTAGCTCGAGGTTGTATTCGCGCTCAAGCCTTTCTCCTATAATCTCCAAATGCAAAAGCCCGAGAAAGCCGCAGCGGAATCCGAATCCGAGCGCGGCTGACGACTCAGGCTCATATGTCAGCGCTGCGTCGTTGAGTTTTAATTTCTCAAGGGCATCACGCAAATCGGGATATTTTGCGCCGTCGGTTGTGTATAATCCTGAAAAGACCATTGACTGAACCTTTTTGTAACCCGGCAAAGGTATTTCAGCAGGATTATCCGCGTCTGTGACTGTGTCTCCAACGGTCGTATCGCCTACATTCTTAATGCTCGCGGTAAAGTACCCGACATCGCCTGCGGATAAAGTATCGCACGGTGCCATCCCCACAGGGCGCATATGCCCGGCTTCTACGACACGGTATTTAACCCCTGTAGACATGAGTCCTATTTCCATATCACGCCGGATTTGTCCGTCAATAACGCGGATGTATACGATGACGCCTTTGTAAGCATCGTATTGGCTGTCGAATATAAGCGCACGGAGCGGAGCGGCAGGATCGCCTTTTGGGGCAGGGATATCAGAAATAATACGCTCAAGCACATCTTCGATGCCTATGCCTTTTTTAGCTGATATTTCCGGTGCATCCTCAGCAGGAATACCTATGATGTCCTCAATTTCTTTTTTAACACGCTGCGGATCAGCCGCCGGCAGGTCGATTTTATTGACGACCGGCATTATTTCAAGGTTGTGATCAAGCGCAAGGTACGTATTCGCAAGCGTCTGTGCTTCAACGCCTTGTGCGGCGTCTACCACGAGTATCGCGCCTTCGCATGCGGCAAGCGATCGCGAAACCTCGTAGTTAAAATCGACGTGCCCCGGAGTATCTATGAGATTTAGCCTATACTCATGTCCGTCCTGTGCTGTATACAGCATACCTACGGCTCGTGCTTTGATAGTTATCCCGCGTTCCCGCTCAAGCTCCATGTTATCGAGTATTTGGTCTTCCATATCGCGCACATCAACCGCGCCGCATTTCTCAAGCAGCCGGTCAGCTAGAGTCGATTTACCATGATCTATATGCGCTATAATGGAAAAATTGCGAATCTTATCTTGCATTTATCAATGTCCCTCGTTTTACTTGGTCTGTGAAGCAGGGAATATCCGGCGGACTTGATTCACGAATTCTGCTTCAGCCAGCTTTAATTCCGCGTCGCGAACCGGTTCATAAGGTGTTTCAGGATTTCGGAGCAGGACGGCTATATTTTGTATAGGAATCAGCAGATAATTGACGGCGGCGGCATAAAGCTCAGGGTCAAGTAAATCGTCAAGCTTTTCAAATACCGAACGGGCTGCTTCTATCAGTAGCGGCGCACTTTCACAGCCCCGTGGTGCAGGCAGATTTTGCGGCGTGCGTTCGTCGTCCCGCCCAAGGATATAATCAGCAGATACGCCATAGTAATCGCATGCCTTAACGACGAACCCAAGCTTAGGTTCTCTCGCACCGTTTTCGTAGTGCGACAGCAGCGCTTGAGAAACTCCGAGATCGAAAGCCACCTGTCTCTGACTAAGCCCAGTCTCCCTCCGCAATGCGGACAAAGCAACGCTAAAACTTTTCATATCGCTCCCCCATTACTCACCGGCTTTAAGCCCGCGTTTAGTATACTCGCAAAACACAGATTTGTATAGTAGAAAATTTTGCATTTGCGAAGACTGTGAAAATGATATATACTCTTTTTAATTAATAAATGAACCAGAAGGAGCACACAATGGCGAGAAAATTTCCGAAACTGTTCAGCCCTATGAAAATCGGCGGACTTACGATGAAAAACCGCATAATCTCAGCGCCAATGACATACCCGATTCTGACGTCAGACGGTTGTCTGACGCCGGAAGCATCGGCTTTTTACGAGCTGCGGGCAAAAGGTGGAGCCGCCGTTGTGACAGTCAGCGAACTTATCGTAGATAGCAAAATGGGAAAATACTACCCGGTTCAGGTAACGATCGATGCGCCAAATGCAAAAGACAGTCTCGCCGTCGCGGCGCGTGCGGTACGGCGGCACGGCGCGATAGCGAGCATGGAGTTGTCGCATGGCGGGATGTTCGCGCTAACAGACGGCCCGACATGGGGACCGGTCGATATAACCAATGACGGTGTGCTGGTTACTCAAAAAATGACAAAAACCATGATCGACGGACTGCTTGAGCTATACGCCAAAGCGGCGGCGCTCTGCCGCGACGCAGGTTTTGAAATGCTGCTTATCCATGCAGGGCACGGCTGGCTGCTTGAACAGTTCTTGTCTCCATCTACAAACAAAAGGGACGATGAATATGGAGGAACTCTTCAAAACCGTGCTAAACTCGCGCTTGAAGTAATAGATGCCGTGCGTTCGGCGGTCGGGCCGGATTTCCCGCTTGAACTGCGCATGAGCGCTGAGGAGTACCTTGACGACGGTTACACGTTCAAAGATGCCATTGAGTTTGCGAAACTCGCAGAAGATAAAATAGACATGCTGCAAGTCTCGACAGGTTCGCACAAGGGCAGCTTTGATAGAACGCACCCGTCGATGTTCTATGAGCGCGGGGTAAACGTGCATTACGCCGAGGAAATGAAAAAACACGTAAACATCCCCGTATCGACTATCGGTGCACTTTGCGAACCGGAGATGCTAGAGGATATCATAGCAACGGGGCGGGCCGACGCCGTTGTCATGGGGCGGGCGCTGCTGGCGGACCCATACCTCCCGCGTAAGGCATTTGAAGGCCGCGACGACGAGATCGTTCGCTGCTGCCGGTGCTTTACATGCATGGCTGAGCGGCTTATAACCGGCTTGCGTGTCTGCTCTCTGAATCCGGTCATAGGACATGAATATGAGCATAACTACGCACAGCCTCCCGCAAAACCAAAGAAGGTTCTGATCGCGGGCGGCGGCCCCGGCGGCATGCAGTGCGCGATTACAGCAGCCGAGCGAGGACACGAGGTCATACTATGCGAAAAAACCGCCTCCCTCGGAGGCGCACTGAGGAGCGAGCGTGGGATCCCATTCAAAGCGGATCTTTATAAGTTCATAGAGGTAAAAGCGCTGCAAATGGAAAAAGCCGGGGTTGACGTACGGCTCAGCACTGAAGTGACGCCGGCGCTTGCCGGCGAAATCGCACCCGACGCGCTTATAATAGCAGCAGGTTCACAACCGATCGTACCGCCGATTCCCGGTATTGAGAAAGCTATACCTGCAGACATTCTGCCCGATGCGCGTGAGAGACTTGGTAAAAAAATCGTTATTCTAGGAGGAGGGCTTGTCGGTTGTGAAACAGCCGTGCATCTCGCACACGAAGGTTTCGATGTGACAATTGTTGAAATGAGAAATGATATTTGCGCGGATGCGAACCCACGCCACAGACCGTTGCTACTGGAAGAGCTTAATAAACACGTCAGGTGCCTGACCGGCACACACGCTGTCCGCGTGACGGACGATGGTCTGATTTGTGAAACAAAAGACGGCGAAACACTTATCCCCGCAGACACAGTCATCTGTGCCGCCGGCCGAATCCCGGACAGAGGCGCAGTGGAATCTCTCGCGGACTGCGCGCCATATGTCGATGCGATTGGCGACTGCGTAAAGCCTGCAAATATCGCACAAGCGGTCTTCCGCGGACACTACTCCGCTCTGGACATATGAAAACCGGGGGTTGAGTTATTGGAAAAGCAAAAAAAGAAACTGATGTGGACAATCCTGATAGTCGCCCTCATCCAAATGCCGGGATTGGCTCTGACACCGGGAATAAATCAGATAAGAACGACGGCATTTTCAGATTATTCACTTGGGTTGGTTCAGACGGCGCTCGCGTTTTCAAGCCTTGCTCAGCCGGCTTCGGCATTTTGCGCCGCGTTCTTGATAAACAGGAGAATTGTCTCAAAAAAGGCGGTCATAATATTTGGTCTGTGCCTTTTAGCGGTAAATGGTTTGATGGCGACGCTTCTTAACACAGAATTTTGGCATCTCATCCTTCTGAGCATTGTCCTCGGCGTCTCGACCGGATGCTTTATCTCAAACATGTTCGGGCTTATGTTTGACAACTTTGAACACGCGGAACGTCAGGCCATAGCCGGGTATCAATCAGCCGTTATTAATGCAGGCGGTATTATTATGGGGCTAATGGGCGGTCTGCTGGCGACATACATGTGGTACGGCGGCTACCTCATGCTGCTCATGGGATTACCTGCAGCAGTGCTTGTATTCTTCACCGTACCAAACTATAAAGTACCGGTCAGGGAAAAGGAAAGCGAAAAAAAGAAAACTAAAGAAAAACTGAACCCAAGAGTATATTACTATTGCATTATAGCATTCTTATTCATGATGACTTATGCCGTATGCGGGGGCAACATTTCGACACATATCGCCGCAGCGGGAACCGGAGACTCGGCAACGGCCGGCATGGCTGTTGCTTTCATGATGGGTGGCGGGGTCGTTTCAGGCATGTTCTTCGGCAAGTTGTCTGATAAAATAGGAGATTATTCTCTTTCGTGCGGGCTTTTCGCGGTATTTGCCGGGTACACGATTCTCAGCATTTTCCCAATGTCGCTGCCGCTTACATACACCGCAGTATTCCTAGTGGGTGTCTCCCTTAGCATAATGCTGCCGCGCTGCATCTTTATGGTCTCAACGCTCGCTGTCGATCCATCAACCTCGGCGACAGCGACGGCACTTATAACTATAGCATCGCCGTCCTTGGGCGGCTTTATGTCCCCTATAGTAATTACTAATCTGACAACCACGCTCTTTGGGGAATCAACCGTTGCACGCTACAGGTTCGTAAGTTTTATCGTCGTCTCAATTGCCATATTAGTCGCGATATTGACGATGCTGAATAACAACATTGACGAAAGAAAGGTGAGATCATGACAAGGGAAAAGTTGCAAAAACTCATTAGCGAATTCAGCGAAAACTCACCGCTGAATTACCTCGGTGCGCATGACAAACAAGAGGACACAAATAAGAACAATTACGCAAAACACAACCTGAATAACAGAGGCGCTACTCCTGAAATGTTCAAACAGGACGACTTTGGCGAATTCAATGGAATACGATTTTTTGAGGATCCGATCTTCTCTGTAACCAGGTCTGACAATCCGGGGTTTGAAGACATAAAGCGGCCGGAAGTAGTGGGCGGACATCATCTGCTGCCGAATGACTGGCTGCCGGACGCAAAATCCGTCATATCTGTCTTCTTACCGTATAATCGCAACACGGTTGAGTCAAACAAAAAAGACGACATTGTGCCGTCTATAGAATGGTTGTACACGCGCGTGGATGGGCAAAGGTTCCTGCTTGCTCTTGGCGCTATGGTCAGGGACGCGCTTTCTGCGGATGGGTACAAAGCTGTTACACCATACACGGACGAAAAGTATGTCATGCAAGTTTCGACAACTCCCGCCCCCGGTACAGAGCATGTTCCTCCGTTTTCTACAAACTGGTCGGAGCGCCACGTCGGCGTTGTAGCAGGCCTTGGAACATTCGGGCTATCAACAAACTTCATATCCAAGGTTGGTAGTGCAGGGCGGCTGATCAGCGTTGTTACCGACTGGGAAGCTGAGCCCGACGAGCGTGATTATGACGACTGGCTCGGTTACTGTAACCGCTGCGGCGCATGTGTCCGCAGATGCCCGGCAAAAGCGCACGACAGCGAAAAAGCGTTGAAAGACCACGCACTATGCGGCGCGTTTATCGGAAAAATCTGCGAGCCGTTTCACCCACGCTACGGTTGCGGCAAATGCCAATCAGGAATACCGTGCGAATATAAGCCTATGAAAGCGAAGTAAATTCACACGAATCAGCCCCTAGCGCAGCGTAGTATATACGTTTTATGAATTCGAGGAAATAACGAACCGGCAGCCCTTTTGCAGGGCTGCCGGCAATTGTGTCAATTTAACGCCCTTGCTCCTTGTCATAGTACTCGCGGCTGTAGCAGTACAGTTCAGAACAGATCGTCCAAAGGGCGCGGGGTTCGGTTTCAAATACCCACGGGAAGTAACCGCCACCCTTTCCATATAAATCAACGCACTTGTGAACTATTTCCACAATTTGCTCATCTGTATAAGCCGTTCCCGGAATGTAGTCTTCGAGCGGTACATTGAATCCGATCCTATCGCCGTATAGTTCTTTCATCTTCGGGACATCAACAGCGCTGCGTTGTATCTGAATGAAGTCCATCCCCAAATCGCACATATATGGCATGAAACGCTCGATATTTCCACAAGTGTGGAACTGGAAAATCACACCGTCGGCTTTGACATGGTCGACAATTTTTTTCGTCGGTTCATAAACCAGTTCTTCCATCATTTTTGGAGAGAAGAATGTTTCGCGCTGAGTTCCCCAGTCATCATGATATGTTGCCATATCGATTGGGTAAAGCTTCTTCATAAGATCATAAAAAGCTATCATCCTGTCTGCGAAATATGCAAACAAATCTGACACGGCTTCGGGTTCCTCTGCCATAGCAAGCATTCCTTCACCGTATCCTCCAAGGAATGCGACCAACATCTCCGTGCATCCTTGAAAAATGTTAATTCGTAAAGCTTTTGTCGGATCGTACTGCTCAGCCATAAATTTCTCGGCAACTTCCTTGTAGGTCCACTCGTCATGATTTGGCCATTTTAACTCTTTTTCCCATTTTGTAATGTCGCTGAGTATTTTTGTGCCGGGTGTAAGCATTGCGCCCTGAGCCGATGTTACCCAAGTCCAACTGTTTCCGTATGGATCAAGGAATGCCTTATCTTCTTTCCATGCCGCGCGGAAGTCCGGCCCGCCTTGGAATTTACCGGGTTTGTGAACACCGAGTTCATTGTGTTCAAACTCTTGGAAGTCTGTGACATGGTTCGGAACCCACATTGGGTTTTCACGCTTTGCCGCGCGGAGAAAGTTCTCCCTCGGCGTTATTGGAGTATCAAAAACGGGGGTAGTGATAGGAACGTTTCCAAATAGTGAGTTTGTTGAAAATCCCGGGAAACCGGGTTCCATGAAAGACGGGCGTGTGTACTTCATAATAATCTTCCTTCCTTAGTGTTATGTATGTGCTTTCTGAAACTTGAGTGAAACCACCGGCGCGCCCGTGCGGGCGCGCCGCTAAAGCGTAGTGGGGTTGGTTTTTCCGGCCGTCAGCCGGCGTATGCGGGCGGCGGGTTAACGCGCGTGGAGAACATGTCAGGCGTCGACTGTACAGGATAGCTGGTCAACGGCAATCCAACGTAGTTGTTTACCCAGTCGAAATAGTACTGATATGTCTCATACTCAAGAATTATTGTAGGCAGCAGGAGCTGGGCATATGTCTCACCCCTGGATTTATTGACCCACTCGGGAACCCACAAATCTTCTATAGTCGCATCGCCATTGGCAAGTGCGTAGAGTCCAAAGAATATCGGCTCGGCATAAATTACACCAATAGATGTGAGCACGGCCTTAAAGTCGGTAATTTCTCCTGAATCCCATTGGGCAAACGCACCCGGACCGCCCATAGATATGGCAACGACATTTCCTTCAAGCCCTGCATCCATTGCCGCTGTAACCGCGCCATCCGCAAAATCGTCAACTGTACCAACAATAAGCCAGTATCTTATCTGAGGATTAGTCGCTAAGACTGCGCCGGAAACTTGGTAAGCTGTTGTGGCGTCGAGGTTGCCGACAATAGTATCCGCATGGAAATACCTGCCT